>Ga0265299_10001400_pt1 | contig 27504 bp, 22 predicted proteins | sample AusTroGonzalo_MG_4_FD_193485 | JGI IMG/M metagenome (GOLD analysis project Ga0265299, IMG submission 193485) | Bovine rumen microbial communities from tropical cattle in Woodstock, Queensland, Australia - Gonzalo_02 | ecosystem: Host-associated > Mammals > Digestive system > Stomach > Rumen ... | reverse complement strand
TCAGGCAACCCAGATACAGCGGATCTTGGGCTTTCTTCTTTGCCTCCTCCTCTGTCATACCTTTGGCTTTGCGCAGTTCGAAGAGCAGATTGGCATACTCGGGCATCTTCGGATCCGTTGCGGGATCGAAGAGGGTGGCCTTGTCGATATGGGCATAGCCTTTCTCGGCGGCCATCTTGCGGATGACCTCCGGATTACCGATCAGAGTAAGTTTGGCCAAGCCTTGTTCCAGAATGATATTAGCTGCCTCCAGGGTGCGAGGCTCGTCGCCTTCCGGCAACACGATGCGCTGCGGATGATTCTTCGCACGCTCGTACATTGATTTTAAGATATCCATAATTTTGGTGATTTTTGTTATGCGATTATTGAAAAATTACTACAAAGTTACAAATAAATATGCAAATATGCAAGTATTTTGCATTTTTTTTTGCATTTTTTGCATTTTTTTTTAATTTTTCTTGCATATTTGAAAAAAAAGTATTATCTTTGCAGCCGATTTGTGAAAAAATGCAACTAAAAAAAGATATGCGCGCAAAATTTATTGTATTAGCAATTGCCCTTTGTGGTATGTTCAGTACCATGATGGCGCAGGAACCTGAGGCGGTTGATACAACCACTTTGGGTGTTCACCCATTTAAGGCTACTGCCAATATGGCCAAGCCGACAGCTGCGTTCTCACTTGTATTCAACGGCGGCTTGAGTTTCTTTAACGGTGACTTCAGCATGAATCGCCCGTTTACGAACCTTGGTTATGGCGGTGGTTTGGCGTTGGAGTACAACTTCAGCCCGGTTTGGGGTTTAGGCGTAGGTTATCACTTTGATATGCCACAAATCATAACCGGCAAGGACGAGGCCTTTTCAAAGTATGTTGGTGATGACATCGTAAGTCTCGCTGTGCCCAAAGGCACGCCTATATACAAGAGCATGATGCACAGCATGCAGCTGTACGTGACCTTTAATATGGTGAACGCCTGGTTTCCGAAAGCTGTGTCGGACATCTTTGCTTTGAACGTTTGGTCGGGTATCGGTACAACTATATACAAGAACAAGATATCATTCAGCGATTCCGAAAACAGCGGTGACAGCCAGCAATATATACAGGACGACATGACAAGCCCCAAGACTCCTGCTGCTACCAAGCCGGAAACAGTTGCTTATATCCCGTTCGGCATATCAACTGAGTTCAATGTGTCGCGTGAGATCGCATTAGGTTTGCGCATGCAATACGATATCTTCTTGAGCGATTATGTAGATAACCGCTACAGAAAATCTACTGTTAACAAACGCAACGACGGTATGTACGATGCCGAGTTGGTACTCCGCTGGAAGATCAATGCTACGGAGAAGAACCACGTGAAGAACGTTGCTTCGTACGAGGTATTGGAAACGAAGTACTACGAGTCGCACCCCGAAGAGCTGCATATCTATGAGCATCGTGTTGATACGGTTGTCGTATTCCACAAAGATACAGTGGTTATTATCCACCGCGATACCGTTGTGCTGACCGACAAACGTGAGCAGATTGCTCCGTCAACTGTTGCTCCTGCAACTACGGCTCCCGTTGTTAAAGAGCAGCCGAAACTTGCTCCGGGTGAGATCATGGTTCTTAGCGAAGAGCGTCATGAGGAACTGAAGCTCCAGGAAGATTGGGCTCCGAAAGCTCAACCGACCGTAGTGGAAGGTCAGTCGCTCAGCCAGTTGGCTCGCAAGTACTACCGCAACACGTTCTGCTGGGTATATATCTGGTTGGCTAACCGTAGCGTGGCTCCCGATCCTAACCTGATTCTGCCTGCTGTACAGCTTCAGATTCCTGTGCTGAATGACCAGCAGAAAGCCATCACCAAAGAGGAAGCACGTGCCGTTGCAGCCCGTGCCCGCGGAGAGCAATAAAAAAGTGTTCGGCTTGCCGAACGCATGTAACCATCTTCGTAAAAAGGGGTTCTTTGTAATACTCGAAAAAGATCGTGCAACGATGTTTTTCGAAGAGCCGAGGCAATCGTGCGCTTAATGTCGCCCAGCGACATCCGGAAGCACGATTTGCCGAACGCGAGGTCTCATAGCTCAGTTGGTTAGTAGCACCTGACTCATAATCAGGGGGTCGTAGGTTCAAGCCCTACTGAGACCACAAAAAGCGGAAGTTTCGACTTCCGCTTTTTGTTTTTGGGGGTATTATTGACCAAGCTTGGTCAATGGCTTGGGGGCAGGGAATAATTAACCCGGTCAATGGCTTGGGGGCAGGGAATAATTAACCCGGTCAATGGCTTAGGGCGGTGAATAATTGACCATGCATGGTCAATAGCAGGCTTATTGCTGCGTTTCGAGAGCACGTACGCGTGTGAGCGTCTCACGCAACTGGCGCTTGCGGTTCAATATCTCGTCGCTGAGCGCAGGGATACGTGCCTCGAGCGAGGCGCGGGTGTTGCTGTCGGCTTCGTAGTACTGATGGCGCAGACTGTCGAGCATCTGCTGCGCTTGCTGTTGCGTCTGCTGCAGGCGGATATATTGCTCGTACAACACGCGTGCCGAATCGTTGTGGAAATCCGAGAGATGCGTATACAATGCGTCATCGGATAGTACGAAGTATATGGAGTCGGCCTGCCCGGGTTGAGCAGCTTGTTCCGGCTTGAAACTGCGGGAAGTGCTCGTTGATGGCGCGATGGATACTTCAGGCTGAAGCATCGGCTCTGCTGACGCGGTTAGAGGTGCCAAACTGTCCAAGCGTGCGAGTGCGACAAGTTCGTGCTCCGGCAGTCCGCGCAGGAACGTACGTTCACCCAAGACGATACGGTACACCTCTACCGAGTCACTGCCCGGACAATGTCTGTCGGTAGCAAAACAGGCATAACCGAGATGCTCGTCGGCCGCAAACAGGTAATCATCCGCCGGCGAGTTGTACGGCATACCGATGTTCTCAGCCGGCAGCCATTCGCCCAAGGCAGCGTTGTAGCGGGTCATATAGATATCCAGTCCGCCTAATCCACCCTCACGATCGGAAGCGAAGTAAAGCGTGGCACCATCGGTGAGCACGAACGGATAAACGTTCGTTGTGCCGTTGTTGACGGTTGCACGCAGGGTATCGGGTGTCTCCCAATGCTCGAGCAGGCGTTGCTGACTGACAAGCAGGGTACGCTCCAGCGTGGTGCTGTCCTGTTGCTCCGAGGTGCGTACGGCATAGTAACGCCTGTCACCGCGCTGGGTGGTAAAGATACTGCCCAAGCTATCCAAGCTGAGCAGACCTGCCTCCTCGCTGAGCGGGTAAGCAGTTAGGAGGTCTGCTTTCGGTATCCGTTGAACATCTGTTACTTCCACCTTCGAAACATGCTTCAGATAACGGGCTATGACCTGCGCTGAGGCGATGCGCTGCTGCACGGGTTGCCAACGCTCGTGGTTCTCGTCAATCGAAGGCAGAAAAGCCTCGTACGCGGCGATGGCTTCTGCCATGCGCCATTGGCTGTAATAGATCTCTCCCAGGAAATAGTTGCGGAGCGGATACTTGGTGCCCGCCTTGATAAACAAGGCTTCGGCAGCCTCCAAGTCACCGACCTCCTGTGCACAACGTGCCGCGCGGTACAAGTATAACGGGTGCGTGGGTTGCTTGCGTAGCAACGATTCATATACAGCACGCGCCTCGGCATACTGATGATTATTGAACAGGTCATCCGCCTGTTTGGCACTCTGACCGTACACCATGGTGCACGACAAAAGCGCAAAAACGATTATGGTTGATATGTGTCGCATAATAACAAATGAAATCGGCTACAAAGGTACGACTTTTTTTTAATATTTCCAAACAAAATCTTTCGATAGTGGGCGAAAATATGTTTTTCGACATATTCACTTAAAAAAAATAGCATAATTTACATGCTTTTAGTTAGTAATTGTTTTCAGCCGTACTATTATATCACATCGCAAGCGGAAGGTGCCGAAAGGCACACCACTTTTCTGTAACCATAGTTTGCATTCCCAAGGCAATTCTATATTTTTCCAACATTCCTACAAAAAATATTTGCATATTTCAAAATATTTTACTAACTTTGTATCGTTTTTGAGGATTCAACCAAAAAACTCAATATTTCATTAACAACTAAAATTTTTCAATTCATGAAAAAAATCTTTTCTCTTCTTGCTGCTGTGCTCTTTGCAAGTAGTATGTTTGCGACGAACACCTTCGTTCCCTTCTCAGGTGATCTCGTAGAGGGTGATTACCTTATTACCTACAATGGCGGTGCAATGAAAGCTAGCATTGCTTCTAATCGTTTTGAGTACACCACTCTTACTCTAACAGAAGAAAATGTAGTAGATCCCAGTGCTGATATTATTTGGCACATTGCACCCGCGGGCGATTATTGGACTATTTACAACGCTTCTACATCAAAGTATGCCGGAAGTACAAATAGTAAGAACCAAGGAGCCTTATTGGATAATGCAACTTCTGATAATGCAAAATGGAATGCTTCGGGGGCTTATGAATTTGAGAATGTAGCGCGTGCAGCAGGCAGTGATCCCAATAATAAATGGTTGCACAGAAATGCAACATATGGCTTTGCTTGCTATTCATCATCAACCGGCGGTGCTCTTACTCTTTATAAGTTGAGTTCCGGTGGTGACCCCATTGTTCCTCCTTCGTTGGCTGCCGGTTACTATCTCGTAGGTTCGAAAATGGGTTGGTCGGCTGCTTCCGGTTATAAGTTTGATGCTAACCCGAGCACTGACGGTGAGTACATGTTGACCACTACTTTGGCAGCTAATGACGAACTGAAGGTTATTTATTTTGAAGATGACGAGATCGTTACTTGGTATCCCGACGGTCAGAATAACAACTACGTGGTTGACGCTGCTCATGCCGGCAACAAGACCATCTATTTCCGCCCCGCAGGCAACCAAGCTTGGGCTGATTTCCATCAGGGTGGTTTCTTCTTTATTGAGGCTAATCTTGATCCGGACAATATCACAACCTGCTATGATGCTCGCCGTGCAGCATTGAGCGTTTCCGGCAACAATGTAGAATACAATAATGGCGCTGTATATACCATCCGTGGCTATGTAACCGGTATTCAAACCGCATATAGCGAGCAACATCACAACGTAAGTTTCTGGATGGCCGACGAAGCTGATGGTGGCCAAGTGCTGCAAGCATATCGTTGCGCTGCACAATCGGAAGACGAAGTGCCCAATGTCGGTGACATCGTAGAGGTTACAGGTAAACTGACCAGATACAACTCGACTCCCGAGTTTGCTTCAGGTTGCACTTGCAATATTATCACTGCTTCTGCTGATCCCGAGAACCTCGGTGCAAAGACCATTGCCGAGTTCCTCACGCTCAAGAATGCCAAGGACACATGCATCTTGACTGGTGTCGTTAAGAATATTCGGATGGTAACGGAAGATGAAGAGACTTTGCCTAACGTTTACGGTAATTTCGACCTTGAGGACGAGACCGGTTCGGTATATGTTTATGGCTTGTTGACAGCTGCCGGAGAGAGCAAGAAGTTCCGCGAGATGGATATTGCCGAGAACGATATCCTTACCATCAAAGCTCTTTATGCAGAGCATCAGGGAACTCCGCAAGTACAAAACGCCATCTTCGTATCCGTTCAGAAAGCTCCTACCGCTATCGACAATATCGAGGTTGTGAAGACCACGAAGGTTATCCGCAACGGTCAAGTGGTTATCATCCGCGAAGGTGTTGAGTACAACATGCTTGGTACGCAAGTAAAGTAAATTTTGAGTGATTCAGGGCAAATGTTGCCCTAACATCCACCATGAAGGCGGTGTGTCAAAATTAAAGTGACACACCGCCTTTTTTGTGGTCAAAACAAGTAAATGGACTAATTTTCTTAACTTAATAAGGCAAAGAACCAAATATGAATTAAATAAGTACTAAATAAGAACTAAAGATTAACTAATAAAATGTATAAGATAATACCTGACTAAACCTTGACAGAAGCTTGACTAAACCTGAAAAAGGTTGCGGTCTATAGTTGACTCTCGAACAAGACCGAATAATCCCAAAAATATTTCGATAAATAATCCATATTTTGTGGATTTGTGATAATTTTGCAGATTTTTGAAATTTTGTGCACGAAAAATTTGCATATATCAGATTTTTTTTGTAACTTTGTAGCCGAAAACAAGTCCTATGCGGCTGTTCCTTCATCTGACGCCAATGCGCTTAAGACGCCAATGCGGTTAAGCTGCCAATGCGGTTAAGACGCCAATGCGGTTAAGCTGCCAATGCGGTTAAGATGTCATTCAGCGAGGCAACCAAGTCGGAATCGCAGCGTAAGTTACTTGTAATACTCGAAAAAGAACACTCGGGGCATTAGCTCATCTGGTAGAGCGTAACGTTCGCAATGTTAAGGTAAGGGGTTCGAGTCCCCTATGCTCCACAAAAAAACAAGGAAAATCGCCCATACATGGTCGATACAGGCAGTTAGGCGAACCTAACTGCGTTTTGTTGAAATAACAAATACTGAAATATGAACAACAAATACTGAAATACGAATAATAAATACTGAAATATGAAAAAATATTCAATCATTATTCTTGCTTTGCCGCTTTTGCTGGCAAGCTGCGAAGTGACACGCATCGTCACAGTGGCGGAGGCTCCCGCGCCTCAACCCGTACAAACAGTAGTGGTACCCCAACCGCAAGTGGTATATACCACACCGGTCAGCACAACCGTCACGTACCCGCGCACGCGTAGCACGCGTACAACTACTATAGATGTGACTCCCCTGACACAGGACATCAGTCTCTACCTCGACCTCCAGGCCGTGGCAGCGGCTTTCGCCCAGGCCAACTCGGTAGAAGAGTTTGAGATGATACTGAACTCCAATTCGTATATCATCTCGAACCTCGACCTCAATCACGACGGGTATATCGACTACCTGCGCGTGCTGGAGACCATCGAAGGCTACAACCATGTGCTGCTGATCCAAGCTGTGCTGGCTGCCAACATCTATCAGGATGTAGCCACGCTAGTTGTGGAGATGGGTTACGCCACGCCGTACGTTCAGGTGATCGGTGCGCCGTACATCTATGGCGTGAACTATATCATCGAGCCGGTATACTACAAACGTCCGCCGATGTACGACCGTTGGGGTCGCCCGAACTACTCGTACTGGCGTTCGCCGTACTACTGGGATCATTTCCCGCACCACTACGATCATCATGCTCCCTATCACCTCGGTCATTACCAGGCTTACGTGACCACTTACATGGAGAATCACCACTATTGCCACACCGTGCATTATGTGGATCACTATCACTATGGCCGCTATGAGGATGTATCCCGTCCGGTATCGCGCAACGACTACGGTCAGCAATACCCCGAGCAGTCGTTCTCGCGCCGAACGACAGCCACGTACGTTCCTGCCGGCAGTTCGCAGCCCACACGCGTAAGCAACGCACGTCAGCTGCAGCAAGCCGTAGAGCAGTCGGGCGCATCGCGTACCACCACCTCTACGCGCACCACGAACACGACGAACACCCGCAACAGCGGTGCGCAGACCTCGCGTACCACAACCACCACGCAACAGCAGACGACAGGTTCGCGTACGTCAAGCACCACACAACAGACCACAACTCCTTCGCGCACATCGGGCACCACGCAGCAGCAGAGCGGTTCGCGCACCACAAGCACACAGAAAGCCGAACCGGCCGGCACGCAACGTTCAGGTAGTTCAACCGGCAGCCGTACAAGCAGCAGCACAACGACTACCACCCGTGTACGCACATCGGGAACGACAACTACCAAGCGTACACAGGCTGCCACCAAGAGCGGCGAAAGCACAAGCACCCGCAGCGGTTCGAGCAGCAGTCGTTCGACAAACACCAACGGAACAAGTACGCGCAGCGGTGACAACTCAAGCAACACCCGTTCGGGTGGAACAAGTTCGCGCACAACGGGCAACAACACACGCAGATAAGTGCCGGCAAGCATCGTTCATACTGCACGCAGTTTCCTTCGGCATCAGCTGACTGCCTGGAACACCGGTGGGGAAGGTATTCACTCGCCTACTTTGTTCTATCTGGTTCGGATGATCATATACGACGACAACGAGTATTATGCCTTCAACGAGATAGAACAGCACCGTGCGACATTGGAGCATAAGCATCCCGAAGTACAGCAGGTACCGGTGAAGACCGGTCGCTTGCTGTTCCGCCTGGTGAACTACCTGACCGAGTCAGAGAAAAAGCCGCTGACGATCGTGGAAGCAGTACACGAACCGGGGATGAGTACCTGGTATCTGTCAACACCCTCGGAGAACAACGTGGTTGTCAACTGCAGCCGGCCGGAGGACGATTGCCCCAAGCGGGTCGATATGGCGTATGTGGCCGGCGAACCGACCTGCGAGGCTATGCTGCGCGATTGCCGGAGGTTATTGCCAAGCATGACGAACCATAGTATTATGGTGATTGACGGCATACACCGGACGAAAGATTGCGAACAAGCCTGGCAAGCCATACAAGCCCTGCCGCAGGTAACCAGCACCCTGGATCTGTACAGCGTAGGTATAGTGCTCTTCAACAAGCATTATATCCGCAAGAACTACAAACTGCGATTCTGATTTCTGACAACTGATAGCTAACAATGATCTATACAAAAACAGGAGATAACGGCACGACCTCGCTTGCCAGCGGGGTGCGTGTGAGCAAGACAGACTTGCGCATCGAGACCTACGGCACAGCCGACGAGCTGAACTCGTACTTCGGCTGGCTGGGCGCTATGTTGGACAAGTTACGTACCGAACTGCCTATCGACGAGCCGCAGAGCGATGTAAGTATACATTGCGAACAGGTACTGACTATTCAGAACAAGCTGTTCAACCTCGGAGCGTTCCTCTCCGATGCACCCGGTGAGTGGATCACTGAACACGATGTGACGGAAGTGGAGCACTGGATCGATCGCTTGCAGGACGAGCTACCTCCGCAGCATGCTTTCATCCTGCCGGCAGGCAGCGAAGAGATAGCCGCGGCACATATCTGCCGAACGGTTACAAGACGCCTCGAACGACTCATGGTACAACTGCTCGGCGAACAGGAAGCCCACGGAGCCGATTCCGGCACGATCGGGCAACTCAAGATTTCACTGCGCTGGGTGAACAGAATTTCGGATTTTTGTTACGTTTTAGCAAGAAAATGTAACATTTTGCTTAAAAAAACGCCGATTCAGTGGAAAAAATGAAAAAAAATGCAAAAAAACTTGCACATTTCGATATTTTTTTGTAACTTTGCGCGAAATTTTGTGTACCATGCGCCCAAAGCGCACCGCTTGACGTATGATAGTTGACGTTATTTGGGGCAAATTATGCCCTAAAAAGACGTACTAAAAACATAAAAAACGACACTAAAAACAAGTACTATGTATTGGAATTTGGAGTTGGCATCAAAGTTGGAAGACGCCCCTTGGCCCGCAACGCGTGACGAGTTGTTGGACTATGCCCAGCGCACGGGTGCTCCGATGGAGGTTATCGAGAACCTCAACGAGATAGAAGATGATGAGGAGGAATTCGAGTCGATAGAGGACTTGTGGCCTGATTTCCCGACGAAGGATGACTTTTTCTTCGACGAGGAGGAGTATTGATCGATTCAATACATACAAAATCTGTGTTGGCGTGAGCGTGAAGCGAATAGTTCTGTTGTCGGGTGTGTTGGTTTTGGGCGTATTGTTTGCCCGCGCACAGTTCGACCCTCAGATAGGACAGTACATGTATCTGCCAACGGCCTATAACCCCGCAGCGGCGGGTGAAGACGACCTGATGAGGGTAGCGGGAATGCACCGCATGCAGTTCACCGGCATCAAGAATGCCCCCATGACAACCTACTTTCTGTTCAGCTCGCCCTTCGTAATAGGCAAGACACGACATGCTGCAGGAGTACGATTCATGAACGACCGCTTCGGTTTGTTCTCGAATCAGTCACTACACGCGCAATATGCGTACAGGCATAGCATAGGCAAAGGCACGTTAGCCATAGGCGCCGACCTCGGGTTCGTGAACATCAGCTTCGCCAACGACAGCGTGAACCTCAGCCGCCTGAGCGCCGACTACTTCTCATCCTCCGACCCGGCACTGCCGACAGGACAAGGGGGTAACGGCATGATATTTGACTTGGGATTCGGTATATGGTACTCCGCGCCCAGCTTCTGGGTCAGCGCAAGCATGAGTCACCTGACGTACCCTACGCTGCACTGGAGCGATGAGTCGGATTTCCACCTCAAAGGCACGATGTACCTGGCAGGAGGATACAACTGGCGACTGAAAAACAAGAATTGGGTGCTCAAGCCGTCGATGCTGGTGATGTCGGACTTCCGAAGCTGGGATGTGAACATTGCATTCATGGCCGAACTGAAGGAGAAGTACCGCTTCGGAGCGAGTTACCGCATCCTGGGTAATGTGGGAATCATCCTTGGTATGGATATAATAAGCGGATTGCAGATAGGTTACACCTATGAGCTGCCGACCTCGAGACTGATCCTCGAGAGTTACGGATCGCACGAGTTGTACCTGGCATACGGATTTGAGATCCTCAAGCCCAAACGCACCAACCGCTACAAGAGTGTACGATACTTATAACAACATAAAGCCATCAGCCATGCACGGCTGATAGAACAACGAAAATTCATAACAAAAAGGAATATGAAACTGAAAACTATTCTACCGATTTTAGCGCTGTCGATAGCGCTGATAGGTTGCAACAAGCCCGCCGGCGAACTGGTAGGCACGGGTAAAGCCAAGAAATTTCAGGAGGCTGATCCGTTTGGCATGCTGCTGATTCGCAAAGGTAGTTTCATGAAGGGTGAGAACACGCAGTCGAACCTGTTCACCTTGCCCGACAACAAAATGATGTCCACCGTGGATGCGTTCTGGATGGATGAAACAGAGATCACGAACAACGAGTACAAGCAGTTCGTGAACTGGGTACGTGACTCGATAGCCATGACCCTGCTGCTTCGTGCCGGCGCCAACGATGAGTATGCCGATGGCTTGCAGTACATGATTCAGCCCAGGGAAGAGGTGATAGAGGAGATCGTGCCTGACACGATGCTCAACTGGACGATGGTGAACAAGATCCCATGGAACCGCTACCAGTATGATGAAGAGGTACATGCCGCTCTGCGTCCGCTGTTCTATACGGATAACACGATCAACACCAACCGCTTCCACTACCACTACTCTTGGAAGAACTACGACCAGGCAAAGTTGCAGGAGAATAAGTTCGACGTTGCGAAAGGTAAATACCCCGACAACGCTACGGCACGTGTCGACTCGTTCTGGGTAGATGAGATGGGTGCTATCCACGACACAACACTGATCCGCAAGCTCGTAGAGCCGAAAGACCTGTACACAGAGTGTATCATCAATATCTATCCCGATACGATGGTTTGGATTCGTGACTTCCAGTATGCATATAACGACCCGAAGATGCTCAAGTACTTCTATCACGAGGGTTATGCCAACTATCCTGTAGTAGGCGTAACGTGGGAGCAGGCGCATGCATTCTGCAACTGGCGTACGAAGATCATGCAGAGTTACGCAAAGCTTGATGCCCAGTTATACCGTTTGCCTACCGAGAGCGAGTGGGAGTATGCGGCACGCGGTGGCCGCAAGATGGCAATGTATCCTTGGGGCGGCAACTATGTGCGCGACTACAAGGGTTGCTTCCTGGCAAACTTCAAGCCCTATCACGGTGCATACAACGATGATACCGGCAACGGCCCGATGGCCGTGGCATCGTATCGTCCGAACGATTTCGGCTTGTTCGACATGGCAGGCAACGTATCGGAATGGACCATGGAGACCTACTCCAAGACAACGAACACCATCATCCACGACTACAACCCTAACCATGCTTACATGGCTCGTAAGGATGACCCCGACGTGCTGAAACGCAAGGTTATCAAGGGCGGTAGCTGGAAGGATGTGAAGGACTACCTTCAGTGCGGTGCACGCGACTACGAGTACCAGTACGAGAGTCGTCCGTATATCGGCTTCCGCTGCGTACGTTCGTTCATCGGTGACTAATAACCGAAGGACAATTTGAACAGAAACATAGTTAACTTTAAGTTATAAAAATTTAAATCCTAAAAAAAATGGCTCACAAAGAAAAAAGTGGATTCATGAAATGGTATGAATCCTACAAAGGTAAACGTGTCACTGGTATCATCTATTCAGTAGGTGCTGCAGTCGTAATCGTAGGTGCATTGTTTAAGATTCTGCACTGGCCAGGTGCATCTGTCGTGCTGATGATCGGTATGTTTACCGAGGCCTTCCTTTTCATGATCGGTACGTTGGATGCTCCCCACCCCACATATGCATGGGAGCAGGTGTTCCCGCAACTGATCTCGCTGGAGCATGGTGCAGAACCTCATCTGTTTGAGGAGATCTCGAAACGCGAGAAACCGACCCTGCTCGGTACGAACGCTCCTGCCGGCGGCAATGCCGGAATGGGTATTCCCGCAGGCGAGTTGTCGGACAAGGAAAAAGCCAGCTTGAGCGAAGGCATCCAGAAGTTAGCCAAGACCGCAGCACAACTCAATGACCTGGGTAACCTGGCTACAGGTACAGCCAAACTCGGTGAGAAGATGGAAGTAGCAGGTAGCGCAATGGAGAAGTTCGCTGCTTCAGCTACGAACATGTCCGGTCAGACCGAAGCTTACGAGAAGGGACTGAACGCCGTTAACGCCAACCTGAACAACCTCAACGCCGTTTACGAGCTGCAACTCAAGAACGTACAGGCACAAGCAGAGGCTCTGAAGCTGCAAGCCGACAAGACCAACGCCGCTACAGCTCAGGTAGAACTGATTGCCGCCGATATGAAAAAAGCTGCCGCCGCTACTACCGCTGCCGTTAAGAGCAGCGAGGCTTATGAGGCTGCCGCAAAGCAACTGGCTGCACAAGTAGCTGATCTGAACAAGGTTTATGGAAATATGCTCAATGCACTTGCATAAGTTTAACCATTTCTTGAAGTAGTAATAACGCATAAAAAATTAAGAAATGAGTGGAGCAACTAACTGTCCGGAAACCCCGAGACAAAAAATGATTGGTATGATGTACCTCGTGCTTACGGCCATGTTGGCGTTGAACGTAAGTACGAACGTGCTTGATGCCTTCACGAAGGTGGATGCCTCACTGCACGTAACTCTCGACAATACGATTGAGCAGAATGCCATGCAGTATCGTCGATTCGAGCGCGCGTATGCAGAGAACCCTACCAAGGTAGGCCAATTGTATATGCAAGCCGACTCGTTGCGTAAGGCTTCTGACGAACTGTACAACTACATCCAGAACTTCAAGGTTGAGGTTACCAAGCTTGTTGACGGTGAGGGATTTGACTCTACCGCTCGCAAGATCATCAACACCTCTGACTTCGATCACCCGGGCACATACGCCATGGTTATGCTCGATCCTGAAACAGGTGAGCCTAACGGCGCCGTATTGCGCAAGAAGATTGAGGACTACCGCGAACTGCTCATGGATGTACAACATTATTCCAAGCGCGCGCGTGACGGCAAACCCGGACAAATCATTCGCGGTATCTTCAATACCGAGAAAGGTGTGAACAACGATGGCGACTCTATTCCTTGGGAAGCCTCTGTATTCGACGGTATGCCTGCCGGTGCCTGCTTGGCTATCCTTACCAAGTATCAGAACGATATCCGTTCGTATGAGAACCGTACGGTAACACGTCTGTATCAGCGTATTACAGCTAACGACTTTACAGCTAACGATATCCGCGCCTATGTGATCCCGAAATCATCATACGTGATTCGCGGCGACCAATATGAGGCACAGATCATTCTGGCTGCTACCGACTCGACAGCTCGTCCGGATTACTTTGTAAACGGTGTAGAGCTTGGCGAAGACGGTATATACCGTTGCACCGCCAGCGGATCGGGTGAGCAGAAGTTCACAGGTATCGTTCGCTACAAGCAAGGTCGTGATACAATCAGCATGCCGTTTGAGTCATCGTTCGTAGTTGGTGAGCCTTCCGCTTCCGTAATGAACGAGGATCTGAACATCATCTATCGTGACTTCGATAACCGTTACGTTGTATCAGCCCCCGGTATGACCGACAATCAGCTGAAACTGAGCGTTTCTGGCGCTACCGTTCGTCGCGAAGGCAAGTTCTACATACTGCGTCCGACAGCCGATGCCAAGACGGTTAAGGTAACCGTACAAGCCGACATGAACGGAAAAATTCAAACGATGGGTGAGAAAACCTTTAAGGTACAACGTCTGCCGCAACCTATGCCGTACTTTGTGGATGCTGGTAAGCAGGTGGATGCAAGCAAAACAGCCCGTAAGAACCTGAACAAGGCTACAATCCTTGAGATCGGTTATGGCGAGGACGGATTGCTTGAAGTGCCTTTCGAAATTACAAGTTTCGATACCTATATCTTGCGTAAGACTGCCAAGTCGTCGGGCAACAAGTTCTCGGCTGCACAGTTGAAGCAAATAGGTCAGTTGAAGAGTGGTGACCTTGTCTTGGTGCAAAACATCAAATATCGCACCAAAGGTGGTGCTGAGCAACAGTACCAGGGCAACTTAACGCTCGTATTAAAGTAATTATTGTATGAAGAGAACACTATTAATCATCGCATTGGTCAGTGCCACGCTTGGATTGCAGGCGCAGCACCGCATCAATTCGTTCTTCAACGAACTGGGTACAGTACGTATAGAGACGCAAGAGTTGGACGAGAACGCCGACACGATAGCTACGATCTTCCACCGTACGGACGATATCGTCTGGTCGCGCGTGGTATACCGTATCATTGATATGCGATACAAGCAGAACTTCCAGCTCTACTTCCCCACCAACCCTGATGACCCCAAGTACTGGAGTCTGTTCCGACTGATTATGGATGCCGTGGTCAATGGTCGAACAACGTTGGATGGCCAGCAAGAGTATTTGACCTTGTATTCGGCCAACCCGCGTGGTGTAAAACCTTTGTTCCTGGACTCCATGATTATTCAGCGTAACCGGGATATGCAGGGCGTATTTGCCGTACGTCCGCAGAGTGAGATCATCGATACGGAGGATCGCGATGAGTACATCGTGACCTACGATGACTCCATATCCCATAACCTGGAGATCAATACCTTCGGCTATTCAGGTTACGTACGAAACCAACTCAAGTATCTGACGATGGAGATTGTGTTCTTCGACAAGCACACATCCCGTTTCTATACCAAGATCATGGCTATCGCACCTATGCAATCTGCTATGGGAGAAGGGCCTGATCCCTATCAGAATCTGGTTTCACAGATTCGCTTCTGGATCTTGTTCGACCACCTGCGTCCGTTCATGGCACGCAAGTACATGATTCCTCTGAACAACAGCAGCAAACGTGTTACGTTTGACAACTTCTTTGCTGAACATATGTACACCTCGTATATTATCGGTGACGACAATATGTACGATCGTATGATTATTCAAGGTCAAGAGGTGCTGACCGAGGAGTTCGTGCATCGCGACCAGGAACGTATAGCGAGCGAACTGCTGAATACGGAATTGGATCTGTGGGAATACTAATCCATTGGCAACAAGGGCAGGATGCAGTTCCTGCCCCTTTGCTTTTGTAGCAAAAGTGTATGCAGAAGAAGAGACGATTTTGGAATATGTACGTCACTACTACCGTGAGCATCACGCTGGTGTTGTTCCTGGTAGGATTGGTAGCGATGGTTACCCTGTCTGCCCATCGGATGATCGATGAGGTGAAGCATAATGTGACGCTAACCGTTGTGCTGAACGAAGATGCAGACTCCGCACAAGTAGCCCGCTGCGCCGCTGTGTTGCGCGCAGCACCGTATTGTCATCAATGCAGATATATATCAAAAGAAGAAGCCCTGGAGGAACATATCCGTTCGCTTGGCGACGATCCGGCAGCTTTCTTGGGATATAATCCGCTGCTTGCCTCCTATGAGGTGAACCTGAACGCATTGTATGCCAACGCTGACAGCATAGCTGTTGTGGAGAGTGAGATAGCCGGGTTTCCTTACGTCAAGCAAGTGATGTATCAGAAGGATCTGGTTGAACTGCTGGAGCATAATGTGAGCCAGGTAACCTTGGTGCTCATCGGTTTGGCTGCAATGTTGATCTTGATAGCGTATGTGCTAATTATCAACACCATCCGTCTGCATGTATATAGCAGCCGATTCCTGATCAACACCATGCGACTGGTTGGTGCCACGCCGTGGGTAATCAAACGTCCGTTCGTGGCGCGCAGCCTGAGGATGGGATGCTGGTCGGCATTGCTGGCATTGTGCCTGTTGGCAGGGTTGTTCTACTACGTGCAATTTACCATGCATATCGTGCTGATGCAACTCACATGGACGAATATTGCTCTGATAGCTGCCGTGGTATTGCTAACAGGTGAGATCCTGACTCTCATAGGCTCGCTTATCGCTGTTAACCGCTATATCCGAATGAATACCGAGCGGATGTATGCAATATAGATTGCTGCGCTGAAAGAGTAAAGACAGCAGCCAATCTTGGCTGCTAAATGACAAATGACACAAAAATGAAACAACTACCCAAATTCAACACCATATTGATTGCTGTATGCGTATTGGTGATTGTCATCGGCTTTGCGCTGATGACAGGAGAACCCTCCGGCGCAACAGAGTATAATCCCGATATCTTCTCCTTCCGCCGCATTACTCTCGGCCCGATGATTGCTTTGGCGGGCTTTGTACTGATGATTGTGGCAATCCTCTTCCCCAAGAAGGATGACAAGGCTGATACAGGTGTGTCTAACGAAAATGATGCGCAGCTATGAGTTGGTGGGAAGCACTTATATTAGGTATCGTACAGGGCTTGACGGAGTTTCTGCCTGTATCCAGTTCCGGACATCTGGAAATCGGTCAGGCGCTGTTAGGTACAGCCGGTGAAGAGAATCTCACATTTGCCGTAGTTGTACACACAGCTACGGTATTGGCTACGATAGTAGTGTTATGGAAAGAGATTATGCAACTGCTGCGCGGCACATTCTGCACCTTGGAGTGGAATGCAGAAAAGAACTATGTGGCAATGATCTTGGTGTCAATGATCCCCGTATTCATCGTTGGCATGTTCTTCAAGGATGAGGTGGAAGCCTTCTTTGGCAACGGCTTGTTGCTGGTAGGTATTTGTCTGCTCGTCACAGCCCTTCTGCTCTACTTGAGCGAATGGCTGAGCAAGCGCATGGCACAGAAAGGGAAAGAGGGACATGAGGTAACATACCGTGACGCGTTTGTCATCGGTTTAGCGCAGGCATGTGCTGTTCTGCCCGGATTGAGCCGAAGCGGAACAACGATAGCTACCGGACTGCTTTGCGGCGTGAAGAAGGAAAGCGTTGCACAGTTCTCATTCCTCATGGTGCTCGTACCCATACTTGGTGAAGCATTCCTCGACCTGTTGGATGTACTGCAGGGCGAAGTGGTCAGCAACTTGGGTATTGTCCCGCTGATGGTAGGTTTTGTGGCAGCTTTCCTGACTGGATGCTTTGCGTGCAAGTTTATGCTGAATATAGTGCGTAAGCAGAAACTGATATATTTCGCCGTTTATTGCCTGTTGGCTGGTACATTTGCCATCGTATGGTCGATTATGTAGAAGGCGAGATATTGGCATTCGACAAGCCGTTGCACTGGACAAGTTTTGATCTTGTCAATCGCGTGCGCGGTATGTTGTGCCGTGCCTTGGGTATAAAGAAACTCAAGGTAGGTCATGCCGGCACGCTCGATCCTCTGGCTACCGGAGTGGTGATTGTTTGTACCGGTCGTAAGACCAAGCAGATTGACTTGCTCATGGAGCATACCAAGGAGTACGAGGCTACACTGCAACTCGGTGCAACAACGCCCAGTTACGATCTGGAGCATCCCGTTGATGCTACGTATCCCACCGGACATATAACGCGCGAGATGATTGAACGGGTGTTGCCGACTTTCCTGGGCGAACAATGGCAAGTACCTCCCATCTATTCGGCCGTGAAGATCAACGGCAAGCGTGCGTACGAATATGCCCGCAAAGGCCGGCAGGACGAGGTGGAGATCAAGCCCAAACTGCTCGTTATTGATGCCATTGACCTCCTGCAGTTCGATGCGGATACGATGCAGATGACTATACGCGTGGTGTGCAGCAAAGGTACATATATCCGCGCTTTGGCACGCGATATCGGCGAACGCCTGGAGAGCGGAGCACATCTCATTACCTTGCGGCGTACACGCGTAGGAGATTATACACTTGACAGATGTCTGACAATTGAGCAGTTCAGTCAAGAGATAGAAAAGTGAAAAAACATATAGTGAAAGGACAGTAGATATATGAAATTGAGTGATTTCAAGTTCAAGTTACCTGACAACCAGATAGCCCAGTTCCCGCCTTTGCATCGCGAGGATGCCAAGTTGCTGGTACTGCATCGTACCACGGGGCAAGTGGAGCATAAGGGGATGAACGATGTAGTTAACTACTTCGATGACCAGGATGTGATGGTGTTCAACGACAGTCGCATCTTCCCTGCTCGTCTGTATGGTATCAAGGAGAAGACCAATGCCGAGATTGAGGTGTTCCTGCTGCGTGAACTGAACCACCAAGAGGGATGTTGGGATGCGTTGGTAGAGCCGGCAAGGAAGATTCGTATAGGCAACAAACTCTATTTTGATGATGACAATACCATCACAGGCGAGATCATTGACAATACGACTTCGCGTGGCCGCACTATACGTTTTGAATCCGACTATACTCCCGATGAACTGGTTCAGGCCTTGTATGCGTTCGGCACAACACCTATACCCGAATATATCCATCGTCCGCTTCGCGCTGAAGCTTCACGCCAGTTCCGCAAGGAATATATGATTGAGGATGATGCCGACCTTGCTCCTATCCTCAAGCAATTGGATGAGGAACGTTATCAATCCATCTTCGCTACAGAGATTGGCGCAGTAGCAGCACCTGCTGCCTCCATGCATATCAGCAAAACGCTGCTCAAACGTATAGAGATCCGAGGCATCAACTATACGACTCTTACGTCACACGTGGGCTTGGGCAACTTCAAGTTCATTGATGTGGAGGATCTGTCAAAACATAAGGTTGATTCCGAACAGATCATTATCAAGAAACCTTGCGTGGATATGGTTAACAATGCCAAACTTAGCAAGAAACGTGTCTGCGCCGTAGGAACAGAAGTGATGCGTGCCTTGGAGTCGGTAGCCGGCACAACCGGTCTCATCAAGGAGTATGACGGTTGGACAAATCGGTTCATCTTCCCACCCTACGATGTGCTTGTGCCATCAGCATTGCTCGTTAACTTCTACTTCCCGCTGTCGCTGCAGCTGATGATTGTGGCTGCATTTGGCGGCTTTGAGGTAGTGATGGGGGCTTACAAGGAAGCATTGAAGCACAACTACCGCTTCGGCGATTACGGTGATGCCATGCTCATCGTTGACTGATATCTGATCTCTGATTTCTGACTTCTGATTACTGATAGCTAAATGACTGTTCGTATTGATGAATCATGGCATCGAGTGCTGCAACCGGAGTTCGACAAGCCGTATTTCGAGATTCTGACCTCGTTTGTTCGTCATGCGTACGCCACAACGACCTGCTATCCGCCGGCCAGACTTATCTTTCATGCTTTCGACGCGTGCCCTTTCGACAAGGTGCGCGTTGTCATATTAGGTCAGGATCCTTATCACGAGCCCGGACAGGCTGAAGGATGGGCATTCTCGGTACCGGATGGCATACGTATTCCTCCAAGTCTCGAGAATATATACAAGGAGCAGCAACGTGACCTACATATTCCTATGCCGACCTCCGGTCATCTGGAGCGCTGGGTGGATCAGGGAGTGCTGTTGCTCAACGCTACGCTCACCGTGGAAGCCCACCGCGCCGGCAGTCATCAAAACAAAGGCTGGGAAGAACTGACCGATGCAGCTATCATGGCACTGAGCAGCCAACGCGAACATCTGGTATTCATGCTTTGGGGCAGTTATGCACAACGTAAGGGGCAATATATCAACCGCCGCAAGCACTTGGTGCTCGAGGCTCCGCATCCCAGCCCCTTGTCTGCCTATCGAGGTTTCATCGGATGCGGACATTTCTCAGCTGCCAATGCCTATCTACAGCAACACGGTTTACCACCAATCCAGTGGTAAACCGCGTTCTTTTTAATAGATCCTACAGGCTCTTCGTCTGCGCTATCTCTATCACTCTATGGCATCCAAACCTGCCGTGAGGGCAAACAACGTGACGTTCCAGTTGATCGTCACCTCATTGGAGGCATAACTCGGCTGGTAATCCAGATAACTCTCATCAGCCGGCACATCCTTCGGATATTGCACGCCGTCGGTCTCTGCATCCTGACGCATAGGATTAGATCCTCCTGCCAGGAAGCCCGGGTGTGTGCCCTTCGGATGGCTGAATGACAAGCGGTGATGCGGATGGCTCGTCGGCTTGGTACCAAAGCCCGTCACATAGCAGTAGCCCGTAGCATTCTGTCCGAGGATGTAATTGAGGCATTGTTCCGCAGCGCGGCGATACTTGTCGTCGCCCGTCAGACGATACGCATACAGGCATTCAATACCGCGCCAGCAGCAGCCCTCGCTGTTACAGCCCCAGAAGAAGTCTTCCTCACGATTGCCGTACGGTGAGTGATGCACGGATACGGACTCTACCTCATCGAGGAAAGGTTGGAGGTACTCGAACAAGGCTTGCATATTGATTTTGTTTTTGGCCTCGTCTTCGGTGTGCATGAGCAAGTCAAGGTAACCCAGTTCGGTCACATTGCCCCAGACGGCAGGGGTATATTGACCGTTGCCCTCTGCGATAGCTATAGCATGCTCCGTAGCGACCTCTTTGTATGCTTTGTCTCCGGTAAGGATAGCCAGCTCGATAGCAGCCCAGTAGAACTCGTCATGTACATCGAAGTCGTCGTACGCACCGGTGGTAATCTCCGGTTTGTACTCCTCGTTCATCTTCGGCTGGTCGTAATATACGTCCGGATGCTCCTGTGCCCAACCAAAGGCAGCCAATGCAGCTTCGGTAGCCTCGACGCAGAAACGTGGGTAAAACTTTTCGTACGGAGCATACACACGTGCAGCAATAGCCATTGTAGCAGCAAAATCCAAGGCCGCAGCAGTAGTCTTCATCACCACGTAACGCGGTTTTTGGCACTCATCGGGACGGATGAAGCCCTCGAAGTTCGCTTCAGTGAGTTTGTGATACACACCGCCGTCCAAGTCCTGCATTGTCATCATCCAGCGGATATTGTACATCGCCTCGGCCAGCATGTCGGGCACCTGCAAATCGGATTCCGGAATATTGAGGTTTAGTGCCTCGTAATATGAGGGATTCATCTCATATGCCATGAGCCACACACCCATCGTGAAACCGCTGTTGACGATGTACTTGTTGTAGTCGCCGGCATCGTACCAGCCTCCGGGAGACGAGATAACCGTTCCCTCAGGTCTTTCTGCGGTAGCAGCTGAGGCATGTACCAGCACATGGTCGTCAGGATGACCTGCCTTGCGCTCATAGCCCTCGGCATACGGCTCAACGATATCCATCGAAGCACGCTGGTAGTAGAACGCACGCAGTGCCTTGCGCGTCAGCTCTCTATATGGATGCTCGGCTATCACGAACCGGGCATCGGCTATCGGCTGCTTGCCGCATGCCTGCAACGTATATTCTCCTACCTCTGTCAGCTCGGAGAAATCTACGATCTGCCGCGGCTTGCCGGATACGGGATTAAGCATCGTCTCGGAGGCTTTGCCGCTCCATACGGCCTTGCCCTCGGCATCCAGAATCGTTACATCGCAAGGCTCAGCCTTGGCGCAACATACATCTATCGTGGCGGTCTTCTCCTGAGCGGGAGCAAAACCTACCTGGTTAACCCGCACCTGATAAGGCGCAGAGTGCTTGCACCCTGTAAGGAGGATGCAAGCACTTGTCAGAATCATTGCTATTCGTTTCATTGTTCGTTACTTTTTTAGTGGGAACAGATACGCCAATCCTGCCATGATAAACGCTATCACAGCGGGGAAGAGAGAGAACAAGGCCCAGATCATCGTGCGAACCGATTGCTCGTCCGTGATCGTCACAATCGTCTCACCGGTAAGCATATCCTGATGCGATACAAGGCCGGCAAAGCCCAGCAGCAGAGCAGTCAGACTGCCCGAGATAGCACCACCGAACTTCTGCGCCATGGTACCTGACGAGAAAATCAGACCGGTAGAACTTGTTCCGTTCTTCTCGGTAGCATAATCGGCTACATCGGCGTACATCGACCATATGAGCGGCGAATAGAATCCAACACCGATAGAGGTGAGGATCGACACCGCTAACATCAGCCACAGATACGACGGATCCATAGGCACGAAGAAGTATGCTACGGAGAATACACCGCAGATGATCGATGCCCATACGAATGCCATACGCTTGGAGCCTATCTTGCGGGTATATGCCGGACTCAGCGCACCGAAGATCATACACGTTACTTCGCTGAATGCCATGAATGCCGTGTAGTTGATGATGAACGTACCAAAGGTCACATCACCGCCCAGACAGTACGTAATCATGTAGCCCACCACAGCGTAACGGAAGCCGTTGAAGAAGTTCGAACTGAAAGCCACCAGCGTCATATATATCCACGGTTTGTTGCGGAACAAGTCGGCAAACTGCTTAAACTCGAATTTCTCGGCACGAATAGGTTCGTGGCGTTCCCTGGTCAGCAGGCCGCAAGCGCATGTCATCACAGCAGCCACAAGTCCGAACAGTGCACCCAGCACTGCATATTGGTGCTGCTCTGTTCCGCCTACCAGCTTTTGTAGGAAGGGGAACGAGAACAACGTCACGAATCCCATGGCATAGGCTCCTACCATACGGAAAGCCGAGAACTGGTTCTTCTCGTTGTCATCGGTAGTCATCACACCCAGCAGCGAACCGTAAGGCACGTTCACCATCGTATAGCAAGCCATCATCAACAGGTAGAAGCTGTATGCCCATATACGCTTACCCGTAGGCCCCAAGTCCGGGGTGAACAGCAGCAGGGCAAAGATCAGTCCGAACGGTATAGAACCGAAGATCAACCACGGACGGTACGTTCCCCAGCGCGATTGTGTACGGTCGGCTATACTGCCCATCAGCGGGTCGGTCACTACGTCGAACAATCGTGCGAGTAGCATCAGAGCCGCTGCGTCGGCAAACGTCAAGCCGAACACGTTCGTGAAGAACAGAGGGAAGGCGATGGACATAATCTTCCAGGTAATGCCGCCAGAAGCGGCATCACCCAGAGCATATCCTATTTTTTCTCGTAACGGAGCCATAGTCATTTACCATTTAGTTATTTACTATTTACCATTTATTTGTAGGTAACCTTGGTTATCGTCTCACCGAAGCCGACAATCAGAGCTGCACCGCCTTCACCGGATACTATACCTTGGCAACGGTTGTCGTATTCGAATGTGAACGGGTTCGGCGTCTCAGCCGTTACGTCGAACTGATCAACAAGGTTGCTTCCCCACCATTCGGAGGTAATACGCAAGTTATAATACTCAGCCTCAGGCCTTTCGTAGTAAATATAAATTGTTTTACCTGCAGCAGGTGCCAGCTCGGCTTCTGTCAACCGTACATTGGAGTCACCCCAGTTCAGTTCGCAACGGCCTTCCCAAATAGTTGTCTCATCCGATACCGGCGGTTCGGGAGGATCATTCGTTACAACCATAGCATCCGAACCATAAACCTTTCCTTCGGCATCTTTCAAGCGGAGGTAGTAGTTACCTTCTGCTATATCAGCCAACGCAAAAGTCAGTGTGGCGGCGGTTGCCGATGTCGGTGCTGCGGAGCATACAACATTCTGACCGAAGATGTCAGAAGAAACAATGACTTCCGTTACCTTATCCAGATTCTGTCCTTCCAAAGTAGCAGCCTTGCCGGGCTCCAGGTAACGTCCCCAAGAAGGTGCTGCAGCGTACGGATCGGTATCATACGGATGAACAGTCACTGAACCGGTACGTTCCGTACGTTTGCCTTTGGTGGTGACGGCTTCTATAACCAGTGCGTATTGACCAACCTGGAAACATTTATTAATCTTCAACCCTGTTTCTACGAGTTGGCCATCCAAGTACCAGTTAACTGTGGTATAAGCGGAGGGGGTCACCGTTGCCGAGTCAAAGAGCGGAGTGTCAGGGTTGGCGAGGTCGTACGTAAACGAACCGGTACCCGACTCGTTGTATGGTTTGAGAATGATAGGATCGTCATTCTCTGATTGCGTGTCGAACGGCGTTTCGTTCTCGCAGGCAGTAAAACTAACGAGAAGAGCCAAAGCCGCTATATATAAAAACTTCGTTCTCATAATTCTTAATTTTGAATTTTGAATTTTGAATTACTTTACATCCCACCATAGGCGAGCATTCCAGTTATACGTACCCTGTACGCGGTTGACAGCATCGGTGTATGCTTGTTCGCTGTAAGTTTTTTCCTTGAGCGGATAGCACAGACGAACGGGTATATCCGGACCATCAATGATGGCGTTATGTGCACCGGCCGGATTCTTGAGAACAGGATAGTCAGAGCGGCGAACGTTTGCCCAAGCTTCTGCGGGGTTATGCAGATGCAGGATCCATGCCTGTGTATTGATCTGATTGAGCTGGTCGTCTGCTGCAGCGGCAAAAGCGATGGCCGGTTGAGCTATATATGCTGCATATTCAGCATCGGAGATGACAGCGCAGTCATAGTACTTAGCCAGGAAATCCATCGATGCGCGAATACCTGCATGGTACCAATCCTTGGCGTTGTCGGATGTCCAGCCCAGCACGGCAGCCTCTGCGCGCAGGAAGCATACCTCGGCATAGGTCATCAGCACGCCCGGGTTGTCGGACTGCAGGAAGTTGTTAGCCAGCTTAGCTTTCAACCAGCGCGGGTTAGAGCTTGGGTCATAGCCCGGGTGAGCTACCTGAATCTCTGCGATCTTGTTTGCCAGATCGCTACCGGGTATATCCGTATACGATGGCCAATCATCCCACGAGAAGTCGCTCGGAGCAACGGTAGATATAAGTTGCGTTCCCGGATTGGCGGCTTGGGTTGCAAGGAGTGCATCGGTCACGTCGATACGTCCCTCCGGAGAAGTAACCGACTGAAAATCGTCGATATAGAAGCGGCAGATACGTGTGGTACGCGGGTCGTCGTTGTCGTACAACTGTTTCCACAGCGTCTCGCAGATATATGTCGGGTTGTTTGCCGGGTCGTTGCCGTAGAAATACTTCGACATTGCGTTGCCGCGGAAGTCCTTGTATGCCTCTTGACCGAAGCTGAAGGAAACATCCATATGCTTTACACATGCATCATCGACCGTACCGGACATCACACCGTCAGCCAAAGCCGCGTTGAACTCCTCCTTTGCCAATTCCGGCAACACGTCCGAGATACGCATGGCGTAGCGCAGACGCAGCGAACGGGAGAATGTCTTCCATGCTTCCAGGTTACCATTGAAAACAGGATCACTGAGGATGCCACTCTGGCTGGCATCAAACTTGGCCTCAGCCTCTTTCAGTTCCTTAAAGAACGAACGATAGAGTTCCTCCTGGGTGTCATACTTAGGTTGCGCGATACCGTCCAGATATCCCATACCGGCCTCGCTATAAGGTACATCACCGTAGAAGTCGGCCAACAGTCCGCCTACATATACACGGAAGATATGCAGCGCTGCATTGACGTTTACAGCAGTCGGATCATCCTTGGTATAATAGATACCGTCGGTCAGGTTGCGAATAGCAGCCGGATAGAGATTGTTCCACGGACGTCCCATCTCTTGGTCATCCGAGCGGTGCTGACCACCGTAGTTGGAGGTGTTCCAGCAACCCATCAGGTGCTGGGTGAACGCATACGTATAAAGACGATATACGTCTACCAAATTCATATCCCCGTAGATCTGCAGCGCCGCATAACTCAGTTGGGCTGACGGATTGATATAATCCGCTTTGGTGGGGTCAGTATTGATCTCCTCGTAAACCTTGTCAGAGCAAGAAACGAAGGCCAATGCCATTACGGCTATATATAATAACTTTTTCATAACCTTTTTCCTTTCTATTTTCATTTGTCAATTTACGAGTTAGAATTTGATGTTGAAGTTAAGACCGTAGCTGCGGCGGCTCGGCAGTGAGCCGTACTCCAGACCAAGACCGGAGGTGTTGTACTGTGCATCCGGATCGATATCCTTGATGTTCTTCCAGATGATGAACGGGTTACGAGCCACGAAGCTGATACCTACGTGTTTCACAATACCGTTCTTGTCCAGCCACTCTCTCGGGAAATCCAAGGTGAGCGTCAGCTCACGGCACTTGATATAGGAGTTATCGTAGATGAACAGTTCGGGTGATTTACGCGAAACCTCCAACCAGTATTTCTCCGGATCGACATAACGTGTATTCGGGCTATATGTGCCGTCACCGTTGTCAATCACGCCGTCTACAAGATAACCGCCTGTCGGTGTCCACTCGGCAGCAGTCTTGCCGGCTGCACGGCGAGCCTCTTCCGATGCGTACCACTCGGCACGGCCTTCAAGGGTCTCTTTCGCCTTACCGGTCTCAAAGGCCGAACGCTCGGACATCGAGAAGATGTCAGCACCTACTTTCACGTCGAACAAAGCCGACAGACTGAACATCTTATATCTGAGCGTTGTGCTCAAACCACCGGTCCAATCCCATTGGGCATTACCTAGAACCACGTTGTCGTCGGTGTATTTCGGGAAACCGGTTGCAGGGTCTACAATCACCTTACCTTCTGCATTGCGCAGCATAGCCGGACCACAGATCGCACCATACTTCTCTCCCTCGCGGGCAGATACATATACGTTACACCAAGTTGCCTTGGCCAATTCCAATTCCGTCACACCCGGAGCCAGAGTTTGCACCTTGTTGATGTTCTTCGACCAGTTGATGTTCAAGTCCCAACTGAAGTCCTTGGTCTGAACCAGACGCGAACCGAAGGTGATCTCAAAACCTTGGTTGAGGATAGCACCGGCATTGATCATCTGGTAGTCGTAGCCGCTGGTCGGAGATACGGCCATGGCGATGATCTGGTCACGTGAGAGCTGATGATAGAACGTGAAGTCGAGGCTGACACGCTGGTTGAACCATTTGGTCTCAAAACCGGCCTCAACAGAGCGCGTACGAGTCGGCTTCAAGTTTGCATTAGGCATCGTGTTGCCGTATACATAACCAATGCTGTAACCCGAATAGCCGAATTGCGATTTCGTGTAGCGCAGACCTAACTGGTACGGATCGGTATCACTACCTACCTCAGCCCAACTCAAGCGCAACTTACCATACGGCAATACGGTGCGGTTGGATGTAATCAACTCGGAGAATACCCACGATCCGCTGACAGACGGATAGACATACAGGTTCTTGCCCGTAGCCAAAGCAGAAGACTTGTCACCACGTACCGTAGCATCCAAGTACAACATGTGGCGCCAGCCTAAGTTCATAGATCCGAATACCGAAACGATACGTTTGTTATAGGTTG
>Ga0265299_10001393_pt1 | contig 27567 bp, 27 predicted proteins | sample AusTroGonzalo_MG_4_FD_193485 | JGI IMG/M metagenome (GOLD analysis project Ga0265299, IMG submission 193485) | Bovine rumen microbial communities from tropical cattle in Woodstock, Queensland, Australia - Gonzalo_02 | ecosystem: Host-associated > Mammals > Digestive system > Stomach > Rumen ... | reverse complement strand
GCGTAATAGCGGCCGAGGGAGACTACAACAACCTTCCCATGGCCACGGTCTGGAACGCAGTCTCCAAGCTCAAGGACCGCGAAATCAAGGCCAGCCTCAGTGTAGGCAACGTGATGGACTTCCTGACCAACGACAACAACCCGCTTACCGCTGATATCCGCAAAAAGAAGATAAGCAATGCGGCTAACGTGGGCCAGCTTTACGAGAACATCAAACAAACCGAATCCTACAAAGAATTCCTCGAAAAGGACGTAGACCTCCAGGTTTCAGTCGGTGAAATTCTGGCTCTGCTTCGCGATTCCAAAGGTCTTGAGAAGCTGCGGGACAAGTCTGTCTACTTCTTTGATGTCGGCGATGTAATCACCCTCGTTGCCGGAATTGCCGAATCCACCGGTGCCGACAAATTCACCCTGGGCAAGATCTACAAAGTGTCTGAAATCCTCGATTTCATCCACTTCGACGAAGTAGTCCAGAGCTTTGCCGACTTCCAGATTTCCTCAGACATGACCGTCGGAGACGTAGTTGATGCCATAATCAACAACTCCGACATAAGCAAGTACAGAGACCAGAAGATTGAAATCCGCACCACATTCGGCAAGCTGATAGACGTAATCGGCGAAGAGAAGGTCAAAACCATGATTGAAACCACAACTGCATCTGCAGCCCAGAGGCCAGCATTTGAAAGAACTGATGATAACATCATGGGCAACTGGCTGTGCCTCTGCTTCTTCATCATCGTCTTTGCAATAGCTTCAACGGCCGTGCTGGAGTTTGTTGATAAGGATAAGAGGTAATATTCGCGCATTTCTGGGGCAATTTTGAATAATTGACCCCATTTTAAAGCCCTGATTATTCAAATTTTGAATAATTGGGGCTGTTTTTACCCCCTGATTATCCAATTTTGGACAATTGCCCTTAACGCTCCGGTTCTCGTCCATGGTGTCGGCCAATAAAAAAGAAGAGGCACTAATGAGTACCTCTTCTTTCTTTCGGGCAGACTGGACTCGAACCAGCGACCCCAAGTCCCCCAGACTTGTACGCTAACCACCTGCGCTACTGCCCGATGCGATAGGCATTATATAATATTTAGAATTTTTATGGTATAGTTTTTTTCAAGATGTTTGATGCTCACTGCCATTTTCAGTCAGAAAACTCAATTGTATGCAGTGCAGAGCTGCTTCCGCAGTATATAAACTATCCTTTCGACATGACTTTGGCAGGTGTTTCAGAGGTCGGTCTGGATGCAAGATTCACAGACAGGGTCCCAATGGAAAAGCAGACAAGTACCCTTGAGACCATTCTTGAGTATGCCAAGGAGAACAGAATTCCTGTTTCTCTTCACTGCGTAAGAGCAACAGGTTCCATGGTTCAGATATTTCAGAAGGTCAGGCCAGAAAAAGGCTACTGTATGTGGCATGGTTTTACAGGTTCTGCAGAAACGGCGGCACAGCTTGAGAAAATGGGAGTTCTGGTTTCAGTTGGACCCCGTTTCAACGGCAGTATCAAAGACCTTGGATACTTTGTAATTGAGACTGATTACGAGGGTGACAGCGCTGAAGAACATGAAAACATTCTGAAAGACCTTTACAATAAGTTCGCCGGAGAACTTGGAATAAGCGTTGAGCAGTTGGAGGAGATTTGCAATGAGAGAGCAGCGGCTTTCAAGAATTACAGGCTTACTGGGAAAAGATAAGATAGACAAACTTGGAAAAAGCCGTGTTGCCGTTGTTGGACTTGGGGCTGTAGGCGGATTCTGCCTTGAAGCCCTGGTGAGAAGCGGCGTCGGAAGCTTTACAATTGTAGACTTTGATAAATTTGAGCCGTCAAACCTCAACAGGCAGATTCTTGCCCTGGAGTCCACACTTGGAAAAAGCAAGGCCGAAGTTGCAGCTCAGAGAATTAAAGACATTGCTCCGGAAGTTGAAGTTGAGGTTATAGTTGCAAAATGCTCGAACGAAAACGTTCTTCATATCATAGAGGGCAAAGACCTTGTGGTTGATGCTATTGATGATGTTCAGGCAAAGTGCCTTCTTTTAAAGACCTGCTGGGAGAAAAAAATACCTGTCGTAAGTTCAATGGGTGCTGCCAGAAAGACGGATCCATCAAGGATAAAGACAGCAGACCTTACAAAAACCCATACATGCCCGCTTGCTAAGCAGGTACGCACAAGACTTGGCAAGGAAGGTGTCGGAAAAGGAATCATGGTTGTATTCTCAGATGAGGAGCCTCGTGACCTGAATGAAAACGGAAGCCTTGGAAGTATGCCTACTGTTACAGGAATGTTCGGGTTGTATCTTGCTCATATTGCCATAAAAAACTTAACATATAACTCTTAACAAAAGTTAAGAAGGATGCTATCCTGTAAATGTATCATACAGGAGGAAATCATGAAGGGTCTGACACAACGCCAGCTTGAAGTTGCACAGTTCATCGAAACCTACATTGAAGAAAACGGTTATGCTCCAAGTATCCGCAATATTGCAGATTACTTCGGATTCTCACCCAAGGCGGCTTTTGACCACATGACAGCTCTTAAGAAAAAGAGCATCATCAGAACCGCAGACAACCTGCCCAGAAGCCTTTCAATGGTCAAAAAGACCAACTCTAGGGACATTGACCTCATCAAAGTTCCCATGCTTGGTACAACTGCAGCAGGTTCTCCCATATTCTCAGAGGAAAGCTATGACGGTTTTGTTCCAATTCCCGTCGGACTTGTAGGAAATGCTTACAAGGACAATCTTTATGCACTGAGAGTCCGTGGAGACAGTATGATAGAAGACGGCATCAATGACGGAGACCTTGCAATCATGTTCAAGACAAAGGTTGCAAACAACGGTGATATTGTTGCTGCCAGCATCGGAGATGAAGAGATGTACGGCATAACACTCAAGCACTTCTATAGAAATGCAGAGCGTTATGAACTGAGGCCCGCAAACTCAGCATACAAGAGCCTTGTTTCAACACGCTGTGAGATTCACGGCAAACTTGTCATGATTATCAGAAACTACTGATGCTGCCCGTATACATGCTGCTCGGGCCTGAGGAAGGCCGTAAAAAAGAATTCATAAACAAACTCAAGACGGAAATAGGAGACTGTGAAGTCTCCCGTTTCTATGCGTTTGAAGAGTTTGAGGATGAATTCTACGCTCAGCTTCTCAATACGGATATGTTCGCACCTGCCAGGTTGGTAATTCTGGACAGTGCAGAAGAACTGAAGACCAAGGATAAGACAAAACCCCTTGTACAGTACATTCAGAATCCTTCCGAAACAGTCACACTGGTCATCATGAGCCGGGAACTCTACATAGCTCAGGATCTGATGAAGGCTATGGCAGATCCCCAGCAGAGCATAATCAAGTTTTATGAGATGTTTGAAAACCAGAAGGAGCAGTGGGTAAGAGATTACTTCAGGAACAACGGTTTTTCAATCGACAACCAGGCTGTTGTCACAATTCTTGAACGTGTTGATAACAACATCAATGAGTTTGAGAACACCTGCTCACAAATCTGCATCTACATGGGAACACAGGGTGACAGAAAAACAGTTGGTTATGAAGATATTGAGAACTTCCTGACACATACAAGGCAGGAGACTGAATTCTCACTGTTTTCGCAGATAGCATACGGCAGAATTGATAGTGCCTTGGAGTGTTTACAGACACTTTTAAACACATCCGACTCCGGACAGATAAGTGCAGTATTAGCATCAAGGCTTGCTACGTTCTTCAGAAAACTCTACAACGTTCATGAAAAGATTTCAGAAGGTGTATTTATTGATGATGCAATTAAATCCTGCGGAATTGTCATGCCTAAGGACAAGGCAATCTACAAAGCTGCTGCCTCAAGGTACACAATTGCCGATACTGCAAGGATAATTGCCATGCTTGCCGAGTACGACATTGCCGTTAAGGAATACGGAACTGCCATGCAGCAGACAGTGCTTGAAAGGTGCATTGTCAGGATTATCAAGTACAAAGCAGTCTCCAGACCCAAGTTGGAGTTTGCCTCCCTTTGATATGCAATGTATAATCATGCAGGGAGATTTATAATATGAGCCTTGCAGACCGTATATTCGTAGACAACATCAAAGACATTCTTGCAAATGGATTCTCAGATGAGAAACTTGATGTCAGACCCAGATGGGAAGACGGCACACCTGCCCATACCATCAAGAAGTTCGGCCTCGTGAACCGTTACGATCTTAGCAAGGAGTTTCCCATTATTACCATCAGGAAGACGTACCTGAAGAGTGCAATTGATGAACTTCTGTGGATCTGGCAGAAGAAGTCCAACAAGGTCAGCGAACTGAGGACCCATGTCTGGGACAGCTGGGCAGATGAGAACGGAACCATCGGCAAGGCCTACGGATACCAGCTTGGTGTAAAGCACAAGTACAAGGAAGGTATGTTTGACCAGGTTGACCGTGTTATCTACGACCTGAAGCACAATCCTCAGAGCAGAAGAATTCTGACAAACATCTACAACCATGCGGATCTGAGCGAAATGGGCCTGTATCCCTGTGCATACTCAATGACTTTCAACGTAAGCGGTGATACCCTGAACGGTATTCTCAACCAGAGAAGCCAGGACATGCTCACTGCAAACAACTGGAACGTTGTCCAGTATGCAGTTTTGATGTATATGATGGCTCAGGTTTGCGGACTCAAGGTCGGCGAACTTGTTCATGTGATTGCAGATGCCCATATCTACGACAGACACATCCCGATTGTAAAAGAGATTATCGAGCACGAGCAGTATGATGCTCCTGAGTTCTGGATTAATCCGGAAGTGAAGGATTTCTATCAGTTCACACTGGATGATTTCAAGATCAAGAACTACAGGTGCTGTGATACCAAATACAATATTCCTGTTGCAATCTGATACGGAGGAAGAAAATGCAGGCAATTTTACACTGTGATTCAAAGTGGGGAATCGGAAAGAAGAATGATCTTATGTTCCACCTCCCCAAAGATATGAGTTACTTCAGAAAGACCACTCTGAACAAGGTTGTGGTAATGGGATCCAATACACTGCTGTCCTTCCCCGGAGAAAAGCCTTTAAAGAACAGGACCAATATCGTTCTCTGGCCCGGTGGAGACAAGAACCGCGCCAAGGAAGACGGCTTTGTTATGGTTGAAAGCCTTGAAGAATTGTTCAAGACACTCAAGAAGTACAAGACTGACGATATCTTCATTATCGGCGGTGCCATGATGTACCACACAATGCTTCCGTACTGCAAATATGCCTACATTACCATGGTTGAGGCAGACGGCGGCGCCGAGGTTTTCTTTGACAATCTTGAACTTCTGGGCAACTGGACACTCGAAGAAGAAAGCAAGCCTGAAGACGATAACGGCTACACCATCCGCTTTACAAAGTGGGCAAACTCTTCTCCTGAAGTCTTGTAAATGAAGAATCTATGTTAAGTTCGGAGCGGTACTTGCTTACCGTTCTGCGTGCGCATTTAATCCCGCGCTCTGCAAGTTTGTCGGAGATCTTCTGGTCTGACAACTTCGGGTTCTCCTTAAGAATTTCCTCAATCATGCTCTTAACGGCATTGCGGGAGACCCCATCCTCAGAGTTCGAAGACTGAGTGCCCTGGCTGAAGAAGTACTTCATCGGAAAAAGACCCCAGTCTGTATCAACATACTTGTTCTGCGAAAGGCGGCTCATCGTGGTTTCGTGAACACCGATTACGTCGGCAACCTGCTTCAGCGTCAGCGTCTTGAGGTACTGCGGCCCGTTGTAGAAGAACTGGCTTTGCATCTCAACCAGGGCCGTTGCAGCCTTGAAAAGAGTCTCAAAACGCAGGTTCACCTGGCTTATCAAGGTCTTGGCCTGGCGGATGCTGTTCTTAATGTAGCTGTTCGCCTCTTTGGCATCTGCGCCCGACAGCCCGTCTGCAAGCGCCGAAAATTCCGGCGATATTTCCAGATCCGGCAAATTGCTGCGGTTCATCTTCACTTCAAGTTTTCCGTCTTCGTTGTGAACGGAGAACTCGGGCACAATATAGTTTTCAGCCCTGCTGTCGTATACACGGCCAGGGAACGGTGTGAAGGATTTGATTACAGAATAGTAAGTCTCAACATCCTGAACCGTGATACCCAAAGCAAGGGCAATTTCGTTGAACTTACCGTTCTTCAGCTGGTCCAGGCGGTTGTTGATAAGCTCTGTCATTATCTCAAGGTCCGGTTCTTTACAGCATGCCAGCTTGGCTTGCAGAACAAGGGATGCCTTGAAATCAGGAACACAGATTCCGTAAGGATCAAAGCTCTGAACAGTCTCCAAAGTCTTGTTTATCTCTTCATCAGTAAAAGAGTTTCCTTCAAACAACTCTGAAAGCGGAACAATGAAGAAACCGTTTGCATCAAGGTTGCCGATAAGAAGTTCACCAATCTCGCGGCAGCGGCTGTCCAGGGGGCTTTCAACAAGCTGGACCATCAGGTGCTCTGAAAGACTCTCTCCTGCGGCAGCTGTATTTTCAATCATCTGCTGCTTGCGGTCGGACGCCTCCGGATCATAATCTGAAGACTCATAACCGGAAGCCTCAGAAGATTCATAAGACGACCCTTCAAAACTATCAGGAATCTCCAGTGCAGGATTTGATTCTATTTCTTTCTGGATGAATTCTCTCAGCTCTGTAACAGGCATAGGAAGCAGGGCAAGGCTCTGCAGCATCTGAGGTGATAGAGTCTGTTCAGTCTTTAATGTCTGTTGGAGAGAAACGGAGCTCATTCAAATGAATCTCCGAAGTAGATGTCGCGGGCAATTTCGTTCTGAAGAAGCTGCTCACGTCCACCCGAAACAAGTATCGAGCCGTCAGAAATAATGTGGCTGCAGTTCGTAATTGAAAGAGTATCTCTTACATTGTGGTCGGTAATAAGAACACCGATTCCATCAGCAGAGAGGCTTCTGACAATGTTCTTGATTTCATATACAGCCTTTGGGTCGATTCCGGCAAAAGGCTCGTCCAGAAGCAGGAAGCGGGGATTTGTGGCAAGAGAACGGGCAATTTCGGTACGTCTTCTTTCACCGCCGCTCAGGGTATAACCCATCTGTTTGTAAAGGGCTGTAAGACCGAACTTCTCAATAAGAGAATCAGTCAGTTCCATCTGCTGTTCTTTTGTAAGGTCATCTCTTGTTTGGGAAACAAGATGGATGTTATCCCTTACAGAGAGCTTACGGAATACAGAAGGTTCCTGTGGAAGATAACTCAGTCCTGCCTTTGCACGCATATACATTGGGAAGTCTGAGATATCTGTGTCATTAATAAATATCTTTCCGCCGTTGGAACGGATAAAGCCGACAATCATGTAGAAAGTTGTTGTTTTACCAGCTCCGTTTGGCCCAAGAAGGCCGATTACCTGGCCGCCGTTCATGGAGAAGGAGATATCCTTAACAACGGTACGTTTTCCGTAGATTTTCTTCAAATGTTCAACTCTCAGGACATACTCAGCCATTGATCTCTCCCGATATCGAACCCTGAAGAATTACCTCTTCCGTATCAATATCTACAATGATGTATGAAGCCTTGTAGCTGTCGCTTCCCCAGGTGACAACAGCATTTCCGCGCAGCTCAAGTGTCTGCTTGTTTGCGTTGTATTCAATACTGTCAGCCTTACATGCTAACATACCGCGTTCGGTCACTTTTTGAATTGAAGCTTTCATCTGAAGCACCATAATGCGTTCATTTATGTTGTATTCGAACCATGAGCCAGAAAGTTGGGCTTCATTTTCAGTATCATCAATCTCAATCCAACCGTTGGAAAGAAGGTTCTCTTCCTGTCTGTCATAGAAGAGGGAAGTTGACTTGATATCAAGGTTATGTTCAGTCTCGTGGACGTTTATGTTACCGGTGCAGTCTGTATATCTGTAGTCTTCTCCGTAGAGGAAGATTCTGTCTGCAGCAATGCTGATTGTATCGGTGGAGGCCTTGGCTCCGCCTGTAAGTTCAACAGTTCTGTTTCCGTCCTGGAGGCTGACCTTTGTGTAGCCGCCGCTGAAGGTGATTTCCGAGGCAAAACAGAGTGAGCATGAGAGAAGGAACAACAGAACAAGAGACAGTTTATTCTTCATTTGTCATCACTCCTTTCTCAATTACGTAGAACTCATAGACATTGCTGTCCAGATGGGCCGTAAAACCTACAGCATCAAGACTTGTACCATCGTCATAGGTAACGTGGACACGGCCGTCTGTTTTCATTATACGGCTGTCATCATCCCATAAAAGATTATCACAATCAATGACCAGGTTGTCCGACTTTTTTTCCACATGTACATTGCCTGAAAGAGTTACCTTGGTATTCTCGGTGCTTTCTGCATGGTCGCAGCTTCCGTACAGATCGTCCGACTGGGAAAAGCTTGCCTTCTCAAGAACTGTCAGGTCTGTCTTGGAGTAGATGGTAATCGACTCAGCCTTCATCTCAAGAACATCGTCTCCGGGACGGCCGAAACGGTAGGTGGAATCGTACAGGACCATATCGGGATAATCACCGTCAATATAAGGACTTACAGAACTCTCCCGCCTGCAGGAGCAAAGCAATGAACACACCAATGAACAACACACAAGAAGAATACAGAGATGAAAGTTCATTTTCTTACGCGTGTAATTGTTCATGAGACAAATATACAAAACTTGCAAGGTGATGTAAACTTACGGCATGAATGTTTTGTTGCTCGGAGAGCTTGTAGGCCGTTGCGGCACAGGTGTTGTGAAAAACGCCCTCAGACAGTTCAGAAAAGATAACGATGTAGATCTTGTCATAGCAGGAGGTGAGTGTGTAACAGGCGGATTTGGCCTGGGATACTCAAATGCACTGCTGCTTCTGGGCATGGGCATAGACGTTCTGACAATGGGTGAGAAGTCGTTCTACAAACTTGATATGGTTGAAGGAATAGGGAAAAAGGACAGGATTCTGCGTCCTGCCAACTTCCCCGAATCAGCGCCGGGCAGGGGAATCATGCACTTCAGGACCCCAAAGGGAACAGTCTGCATAATCAACATGCTTGGCATGATGGGCTTCACAAACCCGCACCTTAACAACCCCTTCCCGTTCTCCCAGAGCCTCTGCGACAAGGCACGTTCGGAGACGCCCTACGTTGTATACATCTTCCACTCACAGGCCACGGCTGAGAAGAAGTCCATGGGCCTGCTTCTGGACGGCAAGGCAAGCGTGGTTGCCGGCATCCATACCAAAGCCCTTACGGGCGATGCCTCCATTCTCCCCAACGGCACTGCTTACATAACAGACCTGGGGCGCTGCGGAAGCCTTATGAGCGTTGGCGGCTTTGATCCCGAGAACGAAATCAAGAAGTACAGAACCGGCATTCCTGTGCGCAGCCGCGAGAGTTTTGCAACTCCCAGAATGCAGGGGATGCTTGTAAAACTTGATGATAAGAGCGGTATGGCTCTTGAAGTAAAAACCATCAATATTGATGTAGAAGTGAAATCAATTTAGTATTGGAGTTATATAATGTTCTTCTTTTTGTTTCCTGCGTTACTAACGTACAACTGGATTCTGATTCTTGCCGCCGTTATCCCGGCAATCATCCTTATAGTCAAGGTCTACAGAGCAGACAGACTTGAGAAGGAATCACCGGCTCTGATCAGGTCACTGATTCTCATGGGTATAATCTCAACATTCTTTGCCCTGATTTCAGAAAGAGTTCTCGGAGCAGTTCTGGACAGAGTAGTTGCCGGCAACGTTAACCTTCAGAACCCTGTTCTCTACAACGCAATTCTGTACTTCGGAATTGTCGGCTTCTCCGAAGAGTGTGCAAAGTATGTTCTTCTCAAGAAGAGAACCTGGCATGACAGAGAGTTCAACTGTCAGTTTGATGCAGTTGTCTATGCCGCAACAGTATCGCTCGGCTTTGCACTGTGGGAGAACATAACCTATGTAATGATGTACGGCTTCACAACAGCACTGGTAAGAGCTGTTACCGCAATTCCCGGCCATGCATGTTTCGGAGTCTTCATGGGACTGTTCTACGGCCAGGCAAAACGTTTTGACTTCCTTGGAAACAAGAGTGCTTCAAAGGCATTCAGGGTGCTGAGTGTTGTCATTCCGGCATTTGTCCACGGAGCCTACGACTTCATTGCATCAATGAACTCAGAAAACTCAGCATGGTGGTTCCTCGGCTTTGTGGCCGTTCTCTTCGGCGTTTCCTACTATCTGGTAGTGAAAGCCTCCAGGAACGACCGCCGTATCGACAGGCACTACAGCACCTTTGAAATAATCAGATAATTATTTCTTTTTAAGAATATCCCTGATTTCTTTAAGCAGAGCAACGTCTTCGGGTACCGGAGCAGGCTCTGCTGCTTTTTTTGCAGCCTCAGCGGCAGCTTCTTCAGCTTCTTTAGCCTTCTTTGCAGCCTCAAGCTTGTTCATTCCCTTTACAACAAGGAACATGCACAGGGCAATGACAAGGAACTCGAAGATTTTCTGAATGACAAGACCGTACATAACGGCAACTTCCGCACTGTTCTCAGTTGCAGCCTTGAGGACAATCTTCAGTTCGGAGAAGTCCACAGAACCAACCAGCATTCCGATAAGAGGATTGATGATTCCGCTTACAAAAGCTGTGACAATCGCTGAGAAGGCGGCACCGACAACAATACCGATGGCCATCTGAACAACATTTCCGCGCAGTATGAACTGCTTGAACTCATCAAAAAATTTACTTTTCTTAGCCATGTTTTCAGATTACAACCTTTTGACTAGACGTACAACAGTCAGTAATATTTCCAATATGGCAACAGAAGTCAAAGATCGAACAAAAAGAATTGTCACAACCAGCATAATAGGTATAGCAGGAAACGTCCTGCTTGTAGTCTTCAAGATCATTGCAGGGACACTTTCAAACTCACTTGCAATTATCACCGATGCCGTGAACAACCTTTCAGACGCCGCATCATCGCTTGTAACCATAATCGGTACAAAGCTTGCAGCCCGTCCTGCAGATAAAAAACATCCCTTCGGATACGGAAGAATAGAGTATCTGAGCGCCATGCTCATAGGCATGATTGTTCTGTATGCAGGCATTACAGCCCTTATAAGTGCAATTGACGGCATAATAAACCCGCGTGTAACCGAGTACCCGACAGTAATTCTGGTAATTGTAAGTGCCGCCCTTGCAGTTAAGGTCTTCCTCGGAAGATTCTTCATCTTCCAGGGTAAGCAGACAAACTCCCAGAGCCTTGTTAACTCCGGAAAGGATGCCCTGTTTGACAGCCTCATTTCTTTGACAACCCTTGCCGCTGCCCTGATCCGTCTCTTTTCCGGCCTCAGCATTGAATCCTATCTGGCCGCCGCCATTGCAATCTTCATTATCAAATCCGGCCTGGGAATGATAATCGAGACCATAAGCAAACTTCTCGGAGAAGCCGGCGATGCGGAACTGGGACACAAAATCCGCAATACTGTTCTGAGTTTTGAAGGTGTTGAAGGCGCCTATGACCTTGTTCTGAACAACTACGGCCCAGATGCCTACAGCGGCTCAATCCACATTGCAGTACCTGACACCTACACAGCCTGGGACATTGACGATCTTATCCGTGACATCCAGATTAAGGTTTATAAAGAACACAATGTAATTCTTCAGGCTGTAGGAGTTTATTCAATCAATACAAAGGATAAGGAAGTTGCTGCAATAGAGGATGAGATTACAGAAATTGCAGTCCATACCGAGTATGTAAAACAGATTCACGGCTTCCATATGAACCGTGACAACAAGTCAATCCGTTTTGATGTAGTAGTAAGCTTTGATGCCAAGGACCGCACGGCTGTCCAGAGACATCTGGTTGAAAAGTGTAAGGAGATTTTCCCGGACTACACCTTCCAGATTGCAGTTGATACTGACTACTTCGAATCCTGACATGGTTACAAAAAGTGCCTGTTGAAGGCCGGTTTTGTAAACAAAAATGGTAAAACAGTTACAAAAAGGGGGCCTAGGCCCCCTGATTTGTAAACAAACACTAAATTTAAGTCAGAAATCAGCTCTTTTTGAACTCATCTTCCCACTTTGCCTCTCTGTCGCGGGTGCGGTTGTAAGTCTCTTCGGCATCGCGTGCCTTTCTTCGCATATCGTCGTAGACGGTTTCGTACTCGCTTGAATCTGCGTGGTAGGCTTTGCTGCTGCCTCTGCGGTCTTCCTTTTCAGGGTTGACGGGGAGGACAATTCCGATAACAAGGTAAACAAGCAGGGCAGGGACTACAGCTGTGCAGATTGCTATGAGAATAGCCGCAAGCTGAACACCTCCCACCGGCAGATCTCTCCACTCGGCAATGCCGTGACATACTCCCAGAAGATCCGCTGTTCTTGATCTGTATAATCTCTTGGTTGCCATTCTGTGTACCTCCATCACCATCAGTTATTCAACTTTGCCTTGAGCTCGTCAAGTTCTTTCTGCAATTCTTCTTTTTCTTCCATTTCTCTGAACTTCTTTTCCGCTTCTTCAGAGTCCTTTCTTGCCTGGCGTTCTGCTGTCATGCGGTCAATGCGTTCTTCCATTCTCTCGTAGCGTGAGAAGTCTGCGCTTGCTCTGTCAAAGCCTTTCTCGGCCTTCTTGGAGTGCTTTTCAACCTCTGCCTGCTCCTTGATCTTCTCGTATCTCTCTCTGGCTGCTGCAAGCTTTTCTTCCAGCTTGTCGATATCTTCTCTATAGCCTGCAATCATTGCATCGTACTTCTCGCAGTCGGCCTTGAGAGCATCGAGCTTTGTTGTGGCTCTCTTTTTCTCAGCAAGGGCATCGAGTGCCAGCTGGTCCAGATTCTTCTTTGCAGCCTTCTCAGCTCTTTCAGTCCATCTGAAAACCTCGGCCTGAACGTCGTTCATGGCTCTTTCAGTCCTTGCCCTGGCTGCAAGTGCAGAGCTGCAGCTTGTCCTGATTTCCACAATGGTGTCCTCAATTTTGTTGATCACCAGTTTGATCATCTTCTCGGGATCTTCTGCCTGATCCAGGAATGAATTGATGTTTGAATTGATTATGTCTACAAAACGTGTGAAAACATTCATTTGCTTTCCTCCATTTTCCTTTTGGTCTTTACGCCATCATTATAGCAGAGACCGTGCCAACTTTTGCAAAACCATATGCAGAAATAAAATAACAAATTCGGACTAAAACAACTATTGGTAATATTCCCAAAATCACTTGGTAAAACCCCAAATATGTGGTAAAATTCCAAACACAAAGCATAGGTGAATAAATGGAAACAGCAATAGGAAATTCAGAAGTATTTCTAGACTTTCAGAAGCGCCTTGCCCAGGTTGCCCTTGTAAACCGCAGCGTCCTGATTCTAGGAGAGCGCGGTTCCGGTAAGGAAATGGCTGCAAAAAGGCTCCACTACCTCTCATCGCGCTGGGCGGGCAACCTTGTAACAGTCAACTGCGCAACCCTTGCCCCCTCATTGATCGAAAGCGAGCTCTTCGGCTACGAGAAGGGCGCCTTCACCGGTGCCAACGAAACCCGCAAAGGCCGCTTCGAAGAGGCCCAGGGCGGCACCATCTTCCTCGATGAAATAGGCCTCATCCCCCTCAACGTCCAGGAAAAGCTGCTCAGGGTAGTCGAATACGGCACCTTCGAACGCGTCGGCTCCTCAGTCACCCACGAAACCGACGTCCGCATCATCGGCGCCACCAACTCGGACCTTGTCAAAATGGTGGAGGAGGGCCGCTTCAAGGCCGACCTTCTGGACCGCCTGAGCTTTGAAGTTCTCTATATCCCGCCACTACGCTACCGCGGTGGCGATATCCTCGAGCTTGCAAATTTCTTTGCCCAGAAGATGGCCATGGAGTGCAACCTGGAACAGGTTCCCTATTTCAGTGCCGATGTCCAAGACATAATGCTCCGCTACCGCTGGCCGGGCAACGTACGTGAACTGAAGAACACAGTGGAAAGGGCCGTCTACAGAAGCGGTGGTGGAGAAATCACCTCCATTGAACTTGACCCGTTCAAAAACCCCTTCAAAGTCGACGTAATAGAATCAACAACAGAAATAGATAAAGACATAAACCTCAGTAGCTTTGAAACAGCCCGTGCCAACCTGGAGAAATCCTACCTTGAAAAGGCCCTTGCCCTGTCCGACGGAAACAGGAAAAAAGCCGCCAAACTGCTTGGCATTTCCTACGACCAGCTGCGCGGCCTGATCAAAAAGCACATTATTGACAACAGCGCATCATAAACAGTATCATCCTATCGTTGACCCAAGCCCAGATGGCGGAATTGGTAGACGCGCTAGGTTCAGGTCCTAGTGGGAGCAATCTTGTGCAAGTTCGAGTCTTGTTCTGGGCAACAAAAATATCGGCTGACCAAATGGTTAGCCGATATTTTTTGTCTTCAGAGTCACAACAAGACTCGAAACAAGCGACAGCCGTAGGCTGGGAAAATGCCACGGGCAAGGCATTTTCAGCGCAGGCGTTGTAGCGGAGCGTCGAGTCTTGTTCTGGGCCTTTTCTTGACCTGTTTTTAACATTTTCGTCTGTTTTCATATAAAAAATGTTAATCTTCGTTAACATAGAGCCTGCTTTTTAGAGAGAAAATGTTAACATTGCACTTTTTCGATGGGGCATTATAACGTCGAGTCTTGTTCTTTGCCTTTGCTATATTGGTGTATAATTCACCTATGAAAAAAATATGCTGGTTAAGGCAATTGTGAAAGATCTCTGATGTGGACTTGACTGGATATTTCAAAGGATATAAATTGGAATTACAGAAAGAAGGAAGCTACCCAAGCGGTTGCTGACTTCAAGTATGATTAGTATTGAAACTTAATCGTCATTGAACGCAACTCAATGGCGATTGTTTTTTGTTCCGTGCATCGCAGCAATTAGAAGACCAAAGACTGTCAGAACAATCATAATGATTTCATAATCACTCATATGTTTCCTCCTTATCATAAGATTTTGGAGGATTGGAATTTCCTCCAAGTGTTTTAGCACTTGAAGTCAACAAACCGCCCTGTTGGGTAGCTTCATACATATTGTATCATATTAATACACATACTACTATAGATATGTTAAGTAATAAAAATATATAAACAAGTTCAAACAGATATTACCACTTATTGTAAACCTTCTCTGCAAAGCCGGGTAGGCCTTTGATTTCAAGGACAGTTCCGTCATCAAGAACTGCCTTTCCAGAGAAGTGTCCGAACACCTGATGCTGAAGGCTCTTGATAATCTTGAAGTCCGTGTTTGAATAGCGGTCAACTACAGGAGTAAAAGTCAGTTCCAGACGGTTGTCGGAAGAGGTGATGGTCCACGGTTTTATGAAGCTGTCAGAAGGAATGTGGAACTCAATTTCCTCCAGTTTGTGCAACTTGTTGTCATAGAACAGAGCGTTCTCAGATGCTGGAGTTCTGTCAGAAAAACCGTAGCCCAGGTTGAAGCCGAACTTGTGTCCGTCTACAAGACCGCTTGCGCTGCCCCAGTACCATGTGTTTTCACGGGTCCAGCGTCCACGGCCCCAGTCGAGAACGGCCCAGACAGACTTGGAGCCCAGTTCAACAACATCGTTTCCAAACTTGACAGTACCGGAAGCTGCCATGCAGTTCACCTTTTCATTCAGATAGAAAGCCTTGCGGTTTTCCTTCCAGCTTGTGGCAATGTTAAGACTGTCCAGGGCCTTGGGCTGAGAGAGGGTAACATCCGCTTCAAGACCTTTGCGGCCGTCGGGAAGAACAAGTTCAGGAACGGAAACAATAACATGCCTGGAAGTACCGGCCTTACTGAAACTGATACTGAGCTTCTTATCCGAAACTGAAACACTGCTGTCTTCAGTGCTTGTGGCACTGAGGCCTGTTTTACCGAATGTGAAGAACTTCATCACATCCTGCTGTGCAAACTTGGCAAGTTTGTAATCAATGAAAGAGACAGAGTAGAGTGCTGCAAACCCAAGATCACTGATAGTTGCGCACAGCGTCCAGCCGTTGACAGTGTCCGTAATTGCATAGTAGTCCCACTCCTTGATACGCCATCCGGAAGCGTGAATCTTATTGCGTTCATATTTCCAGACAGGGGAGGAGGCCCATCCTTCCTCAACTATCATTCCGTTTTCATCAAGCAGATTCTGAGACTTTGTAACTCTGTGGTTCATGACAACACCTCTTGTTTGATTATAACATGCTTAAAAGGTAGAATAGTCATATAAACAACAAAGACGGAGAACAACCGAAAATGGTATATCTGACAAACCTGGTACTGATATTCTTTATCTATTCATTTATAGGATGGTGTATAGAGGTCATCCTGAAGTACAGACAGTACCACAGGTTCATAAACCGTGGCTTCCTGATCGGACCATGCCTTCCAATCTACGGTAGCGGCTGCGCAATGATAACCGCAGCAATAGACGGCCTTGTTCTTCTTTCAATATACGAGTCTTCCTACGGAACAGTCTTTGCAGTTTCATTCCTGCTCTGCGGAGTGCTTGAGTACATGGTAAGTTTCATCCTGGAAAAACGTTTCCATGCAAGATGGTGGGACTACAGCCAGAAGCCTATGAACCTGAACGGAAGAATCTGGATAGGAAACCTTGTCTTGTTCGGTCTTGGAGGCGTAATAGTTGTAAAGCTGGTTAATCCACAGATATATAAGGTTCTGAATCGGATAGACCCCACGATAAAGACCTGGATAGCCCTGGGCCTCCTGTGCATATTGATTTCAGACTACATTCTTTCCCACTTTGTTCTCAAACTTGTCAAAGACAGCGTAGAGAAGAGTGAGGCCGACAACACAGAGGCAATAAGCAGGGAAGTCAGGAAAACACTTACAGACAAGAACCTCTTTGCCAAACGTTTTGCCAATGCATATCCTGATGTAATTTACCGCACAGAGAAGGTTAAGGCCCGTATGGAAGCCATAAGACAGGAAGCGGAGAGATTAAGACAGGAGGCAGAGAAGCGTATAGCTTCAGCGATAGATTCAAAGAAACCCCGGGCAAATAAAGATTAAGCCTTTATTTTACTTGCCGGATCAATCTTATAAACAACTGCAAAACATATTGCCGGCACAGCAAGACCGCCCACAATGTCCATGAAGTAGTGCTGCTTTATAAGCACTGTGGACATGCATATAAGAATCGTCATTATGAAGGAATAGATTCTGTAACCCTTGGATATCTCAGGGCGCTTACGCACGCCAAGGTAGCAGCACATGCTGATAAGGCAGTGGTAGGAGGGGAACAGATTGTATCCCCTGTTAATGTCCACACCGTCATTGCTGTATATGAACCTGAGCATCCAGCCGATAGCTCCGGGCTGTTCGGTGTATTTGAAAAGGCCCTCAGCCGTACGGTCAATGTAAGTAGGCATGAAGATGAAAAACAGAAAGCCGATAAGGTATGAAGCAAGAAGTGCAATCACAAAGTTTGTATAGCTCTTCTTTCCTGTAAGAGATACCGCAGCAGGACCACAGATCCAGAAAACGTATGAATAGATGTAGATGATTACAAAGACTCCGATAAACGGAATCCTGTCATCAATAAAGGGAACCTTCGGAGCAAATGCCCAGTTGATGGTTCCGGTTGTACGGGCAATAAAGTTACCGAGAAGGTACATGCCGTACTCAAGAAGCAGGAAGAATACTCCTGCGGCCCAGCCTGAAAGGGGAATGGATTTTACCTTTTGTATAAATCTCTTCATACGATTAGACAATCATAGCGTTATACTCAGCCCAGTACAAGGCCACTCATTTCCTTACAAAGAACGGCTGTTCAAAGCGTCTGTCAACAAGGGAGAGAACGTGCAGTGCATCGTTCGGATAGCGGAAACCACCGGGAAGAGAGACATCGACAGGTGTCAGCAAAGCACCCTGGGGAATGAGGGTAAGAAGCTTTTTCTTTGCGTTCTCAACAGTGGCGTATGCATCGTAGATGTAGAGTGCACTTGCCTTGGGTCCTGTATCATCCTTGTGACGTACAATGCGGAAGCGCTCCGGTGGAAGCATACCTGTAAGCAGGTTTTCAAGCTGAAGTATGTTGTTTTCAGTATCAATCATCTTGAAGTAGACAATTTCGTTTTCCTGGAAGACTTCCTCGTTGAAGTAGGAGCGGTAGGGTGTCTTCTTAAGACGGTCGTAAACCTTCTTCTCTAGTTCGTTGTACTCTTCACCGTGGTGGAAGATACAGGTTTTGTTGTGGTGGATGGTGTAGGTAAAGTAGTTGCATCCGATCTTATCCAAGGCTTCCTTTGCCATCCTGGAATTATCAAGGCTCAGATATGCCTCATAGCGGTACTCACTTTCTGCAGAATCGTAGATGGCAGCTCCGTCCATGACAATCATGGGAACTGTAGGGTTTACAGTTGATATCTGATGTGCAATGAAGGCCGGTGCGTGCTCGGAGATAAGGCAGAGCTTTGCTCCTCTTGCGTACAGCATCTTCAACTGGTACAGAACTGAAGAAGAGGCCTTTACGTATGAGTCCGGTCCAAGGTCACGGGTTCTTACAAAGAACACGCAGTTCTGGTTCTTCTTTTTGGGGAAGCGGATTAGGTTTACAAGAAGGGCAGTGGAAGTTCCGATGAATACGTCCAACAGTCTTCCGAATGCGTGGATCAGAGGATTTTCTACAGATGTGAATGCTCCTACAACGCACAGGAAAACAATTGCGGAAAGGGAAGAAGCATCAGATTTTTTCAAGACAACAGTGGTATAGATTGAAAAAATAACTCCAACTGCAACAACAAGATAGCAGAGGAAAAAGTTCAATTCCACCAGATACCAGAGGATATTCAGGAACAGAAGGCCCCAGGCAGCACCTATGAAGGTTCCGATAATACGGTTGAGGGAACTCTTTTTGACATCGTGCATCGTATTCTGCATGCAGATGACGGCGGTAATGGCTGCATCTACAGACATGTTGTTGATGCCGTAGCCCCTCAGTATGTTGATGACAAAGCACACATAAACTGCTATAGCTGTCTTTATTATTCTCTGTCCGATGTGGGGAATCGACCCCTGAAGCCTTCTTCTGACTGCCTTAATGTCCATAGGCAAATAGTAGCATCAGATATATAATAAAGACAACGGAGGACAAACATGGAAGACAGACCTTATGTTTCCTGGGATTTAATCAACAATTTCATGATCGATGTATTCAAGGCTTACGGAGTTCCTGAAGAGGATGCAAAGATATGTGCAGACGTACTTCTGGAGTCCGACAGACGCGGTATCGAGAGCCACGGCTGCAACCGCTTCAAGCCCATTTATCTTGACAGAATCAAGAACGGAACACTTCTTCCCGTCACAAAGATCGATATTGTGAAGGAAACACCCACAACAGTTGTTATGGATGCCAACAACGGAATGGGTATGGTTGCCTCCTACAGAATGATGGAAAAGCTCATCGAGAAGGCCAAAAAGTACGGCATGGCAGGCGGAGCAATCTACAACTCAACCCACTACGGAATTGCAGGTTACTGGACCACAATGGCAGAGAAGGCCGGCATGATCGGTATCAGCGGTACAAACGCAAGACCGTCAGTAGCTCCCACATTCGGTGTTGAACCTATGATGGGTACAAATCCCCTCACATTCACAATGCCAACCGATGAAGACTTCCCGTTCAACTTCGACTGTGCAACTTCAATTGTCCAGAACGGCAAGATCGAGTTCTACGAAAGGATGGGTAAGCCTACTCCTGCAGGCCTTGTTGTAACAAAAGACGGCGGCACAATGACAGACAGCGGCAACATCCTCAAGGAGATGAGAGCTGGTAACTGTGCACTTCTGTCAATTGGCGGAGCAGGTGAAGAAACCGGCGGTTACAAGGGCTATGGCTTCACAACAATAGTTGAAATCCTTTCTGCAGCACTTGCAGGCGGACCCTTCATGAAGGACCTTAGCGGCAAGGATGAGAACGGAAACAACAGAATGTACCGCCTCGGTCACTTCTTCTTTGTCATCAACCCCGAATTCTTCATGGGTCTCGACACATTCAGGAAGACCGCCGGCGATATCTGCCGTGGCCTCAGAAACTCCGAGAAGGCTCCGGGAGAAGAAAGGATCTATACAGCCGGTGAGAAAGAGCACCTTGCATGGCTGGACAGAAAGGACAAGGGAGTTCCCGTCGGAGAGGCAATCCAGAAGGAGTTCATCAAGCTCAGGGATGATCTGAACCTCACACAGTACAAATTCCCATTTGAACGCTGAACGCGCCCAACAGAGCGCCAAACAGAGCGCCCAACAAGTAAAGGACAATAAATTATGGACTACGCAAAAGAATCACTCAGACTCCATGGAGAATGGAAGGGGAAGATAGAAGTCAAGGCAACAGTGCCTGTAGCAACAAAAGAAGATCTGTCACTTGCATACACCCCCGGTGTTGCACAGCCCTGTCTTGAAATCCAGAAGGACATAGACAAGAGCTATGAACTGACAAGAAGACACAACCTCTGCGCCGTCATTACAGACGGAACAGCAGTTCTCGGTCTGGGTGATATCGGTCCGGAAGCCGGCATGCCCGTTATGGAAGGCAAGTGCGTCCTCTTCAAGAGCTTCGGAAACGTCGATGCCTTCCCCCTCTGCGTAAAGACAAAGGACGTAGATGAATTTGTCCGCACCGTTTACAACATCTCGGGAAGTTTCGGAGGCATCAACCTTGAGGACATCTCCGCACCCAGATGCTTTGAAATCGAACGCAAGCTTAAAGAGATTTGTGACATCCCCATCTTCCACGATGACCAGCACGGCACAGCAGTAATCACACTTGCAGGCCTGAACAACGCCCTCAAGGTAGTAGGAAAGAAGAAGGAAGAGGTCAAGATAGTCACTTCCGGAGCAGGGGCAGCAGCAATTGCAATTGTGAAGCTTCTCCTCTCAGCAGGCTTCAGGAACATAACAATGTGTGACCGCAAGGGGGCAATCTACAAGGGCCGCGAAGGTCTGAACTGGATAAAGGAAGAGATGGCCCTTGTCACAAACCCTGAAAACATAAAGGGTAGCCTTGCAGATGCAATCAAAGGGGCAGACGTCTTTATCGGTGTCAGCGCACCGAATACCCTTTCGGTCGATATGGTCAAAACCATGAACCGTGATGCAATAGTTTTTGCCTGTGCCAACCCCACACCGGAAATCTTCCCCGATGATGCAAAGAAGGGTGGAGCAAAGGTAATTGCAACAGGCAGAAGTGATTACCCCAACCAGATAAACAACGTTCTTGCCTTCCCCGGAATCTTCCGCGGAACCTTCGACGTAAGGGCAAAGGATATAAACGAAGAGATGAAGATAGCTGCAGCAAAGGCCCTTGAAGACCTCGTTTCACCTGAGGAACTGAGCGCAGACTACATCATCCCCAAAGCCTTTGATCCCCGTGTAGGAAAGGCCGTTGCAGCAGCAGTAGCCAAGGCTGCAATAGACAGCGGAGTAGCAAGAATTAAATAAACGGTACCAGAAAGTGCGGGATTGTTGTTTTACAACCTTCCCGCCCAATATTTCCGGAAATAAGCTTGTAAGCAACATGTGGTTTGTACTCTTCAATAAAGTTATTTAATGAAACAGTTTTACCTCTGCTTGCCTTTACTTCAACCGGAATCACGTTTCCGTCTTTCTCAAATAAGAACTCAATTTCCTGTTTTCCATCATCTTTTCGGAAATAATTCAGGTGTATCTGTTTTTTATTCAAAATATCAAAGATGAGGTTCTCATATATTCCGCCCTTTGCCGGTCCAGTTAATGTGTTCTTCAGAAGGGCAGCTTGAGTTTCATATCCGAACATGGATGTGGCCAGACCTATATCTGTAGCATAGATTTTAAACTCTTCAGTTATTTCGTATGCTTTGAGGGGAAGAATAGGTAGAGAGACATTGAAAACCTGCTTGATTAAACCTGCATCTACAAGCCAATCAAGGGCATTTTCATATTTTCTGGCGCTACCACCTTTTTCAACAGTCTTATATTTGAACTTTGTATATTCGTTTGATAATTGCCTGGGAATTGAATTGTAGCAGGCTGTTATTTTCGGTATTTCAGTGTTCTTTGCGTAATTCTTTATATCATCTTCATATGCAGATAGGATTTTTTGTTGTGTTTCATATACTTTCTGAAAGTTTGAAGTTTCAACCATTGTGTTAACAACTTCGGGCATACCACCTACAATCATGTACTCGGTAAGTAGTTTGGAGAATCTATCAATAATTGGACTTTCAATTTTAGACCCGTTTTCAAAATAATCATTGAGTGAATTAACAGCTTTTTTACTCATCCCGATAGCCCAGAGATATTCTTCAAAATCAAGGGATGTCATCTCGATTTCATGTTCATATCCAACCGGAATGGATATTTCTTCATGCTCTTTGTTTTCATTCTTGTAATTAATTCCTAAAAGTGAGCCGGAAGCAATGAAGTCGTACTTTTGATCCAAGGCAAGAAATTTCAGTGCTGTTCTTGCTTTTGGACATCTTTGAATTTCGTCAAGAAATATAAGTGTATTCTTTTCCACCGGATTGAAGTTTGGTAAATAGAGTGAAAGTTTTTTGTATATTTCTACAGGTTCAAGACTTCCTTCAAATATCTGCTTGTATTCAGGGCTTTTGATGAAGTTCAGGTAGAAGTATTTCTCATACTCATTTAAACCAAAGTGTTCAATGATAAATGTTTTTCCTACCTGCCTGGCGCCGTTTACAAGTAAACACTCATACTTTTTAGTCTTTTTCCATTCAATTAAAAAGTCATAAATCTTACGTTTAAGCATCTATATACCTCTGAATGAATTATTACATTATTAAATAAAAATTGCAACTTTTAGAAGGGTTATCTGAGTAAAAATTGCAACTTTTAGAAGGGTTGGAGTATCAAAAATTGCAACATTTTTCCACTTTGTCGAATTGTTTTGAAAATAAAAATGTAGGCAAAAGGGTAAAATAAAAAGGCTGGCATGATGAGTTTCGCTTCTCAAGAAGTATCCGCTCTCTCAGCACAGTCCTTTGTATAACGATACCTTATTTTACACTGTATATAGAGTGTAAAACAAGACTTTATTACATCCAAATGAACCAAAGCATAAGGTATCCTGTTGTTACAGCTGCAAGTGTAAACGGCACGCTGAATTTCATGAATGTAGAAGGCTTGATTTCATAGCCTTCCTTTCTCAGGATACCAAGGCCTGTAATGTTTGCAGATGCACCGATAGGTGTGATGTTTCCACCAAGTGTAGCACCGACAAGAAGACCGAAGTACAGAAGATTCGGATGTATTCCAAGTCCGTTTGAAATAACAGCAACAACAGGAAGCATCGTTGCAGTGTAGGGTATGTTGTCAATGAAGGCAGAGAAGATTACCGACATCCATACTATGACTGTATAAATAAGGAATACGGATCCTCTTGAACCGTCTCCGCTCAGCTTGGCAAGTGTGTTTCCAATAAGGTCAATGATACCGGCTTCAGTAATTGCTCCGATGACAATGAACAGACCGAACAGAAGTCCCAGTGTGTAGAAGTCAATCTCACCGGCAACATCCTTAAGGGGCTTTGTGCTCTTTGCCTTGACCATTTCTCTTACAAGACAGACAAGGAAGAAGAACAGACAGATAAGACCGTTTGAAATGTCCGGTTTGTAGAACTGTCCCGGTGCTGCGTTGCTCTTGTAAGGTATAAATGAAGCAAGGATAAGGGACAGGATTGTCAGACAGAGCATCCATGTGGGGAAGTAGTCGTCAATCTTTGTTCTGTCATTAATGTTAATGCGCTCGTTTTCCTTTCTGAAAAGGAAGAAGATGATAAGGGTTGCGGCAAGTGCTCCGGCCTCTGTTACCCAGAACATTCCAATCTTTCCTTCAACAAAGAAGAAGTCCATGAAGTCCAGGTTTGCAGCCTTTGCAAGAAGGATGGAAGTTGTGTCTCCGACAAGAGTTGCTGCTCCCTGGAGGTTTGAAGAAATTGCAATACAGATAATAGGAGCAACAGGAGAAATCTTAAGTTTCTTGCAGATTGCCAGGGCAACGGGAGCAACCATGAGAACAGTAGCAACGTTGTCTACAAATGCAGAAACAATTCCTGCAAACAGTGAAAGACTTACAACTAGCCACTTAACTGAGTGAACCTTTGAAATGATTATGTCACTGAGAAGCTGCGGCATACGTGACTCAATGAAGAAGTACACGGTTCCCATGGTTCCGGAAATCATCATCAGTACGTTCCAGTCAACGGCTGAAAGGGCGTTGAAGAAGCTGTATGAGAAATCGGGGAAGATTCCGATTGATCCGACTATGATGAACAGTGCGGCAGAAGACAGGGCAACGTAGGGCCTGATCTTCTGGAATGCGAACATAAGCACGTATGTAAGTGCAAAAACAATTAGTGTAAAAACAGTCATGCTGTTATTGTAGATTTATCTTTGAAAAATAAAAAGACTTCATTGATTTTTCGAATTCAGCATTTGAACTGTAGCTTCTTCCCAGACACGGTTGCCACAATGCAGGGTCTTCCATACATAGATAGAAGAATACGTTGTCCTTCCAGCTTTGCGGGAAGCATGAGTAAAGGTGAGAGAACATCTCCTTCTTCATTTCAAACGGGTAGGAGAACTTTCCTGCAATCGGGGTAAGGGGCATCTGTGTAACATGGGTATGTATCTTGCTTTCTCTTATGCTCTTGAGTGCAGATTTTGTGAAAGTAAGTGTTCCGATTCCAATCATAACAACTGAAGCAGGATCAACAGAGTTAACTAGTTTCTCAACCAATGAAGAGTACTCTTCCTTCCAGCCTTCAAATCTCATCATGGGGTGTATATGGAAACCTACAAGGCGTCCGTGATCCGCGCACTTTGCAGCAGCTTCAATACGTGAAGAAAGTGATGCAGTAAGGTGTTCTTCGTTTCTTACAACCGAATCTGCATTCAGAGACCAGGTGGCAACTATGTTGCGTGGCAGGTCCAGTGAAAGCCAGTCTGTGCGTGAACTTTTGGTCTTGAGTTCTATTACTACTTCAGGATGACGAAGTGCAAAGTTTCCAAGGGCTGAAAGTGTTCCGTAGTCATCACCTAACAATAAAGAATCAGAACTCTGGCCTGTTCCTATGTGCCAGACTCCGTTATCCAACACAATAGATGACAGTACTTTGTCCAGATCTGATACAACACGTATTTCATTGTCTGAATAAAAGTTACGTATACTGCAGTATGAGCATGCGAATGCACACTGCTGTACGGCATCCAGTGTCTTCAGATTACAGCAGCGTAGGAACTGACTTTCATCAGGACAGGGGCAGCGTCCCATGATGGTATGGGGAGCCTTGAAGTCCGGAACAATGGACACACGACCCGAAGAGGAACCTGAACCAGAAGAAGAAAAAGAAGAACCAAAACAAGCAGGCGTATTACGCATTGAACCAATAATACCCATAACAGAATCAAAAACTTTTGTTGCTTCCACCTTGCTCTGAGGGTCGTAGTCTTTCGGCCAAATGTCCTCAATCTGCGGACCACCCCACAGTGCAAGGTCCTGTGCCTGTTCGGTAAGTATACGCTTCTGCTGAAATGAAAGTCCTTTCAGACCGTCTATGAAGTCCATAAGACAAGTATAGCAGTATTAATAACAAAGTGACATAATTAAAGACCGTGGACACCTACGCATTTGAAGCTGAACTAAGCTACAAAATAGATAAGACTCTGACTCAAAAGGAAGTTGAAGAGCAGAAGGAACGTTTCCGGAAAGCCAAGGAAATGGCCCATGCTCTTCCCCTTAATCCCGGTGTCTATCTTATGAAGGATGAAACAGGCACCGTCATCTACGTAGGTAAGGCAAAGAGTCTCAGAAAGAGGGTAAGCCAGTACTTCCTTCCCAACAGGGACAGAAAGACCAGCGCCCTTGTCCAGAAGATCTGCAGAATTGACCACATAATTACCGGCAATGACTACGAGGCCCTGATTCTTGAGAACAACATGATCAAGAAGTACAGTCCTCACTACAACATTCTTCTCAAGGACGGAAAGAGTTATCCGGTAATAAGAATTACCCATGAAGACTTTCCAAAGGTCTTCAGAACAAGAAGAATAATCAGGGACGGATCCGAGTACTACGGTCCTTATCCCGATGCCTCAAGGCTTGCCCAGTACACAGACCTGATTGATAAACTCTTCAAACTGAGACGCTGTTCAACACCACTTAGAAAACGGACACAGCCTTGTCTTTACTATCACATTGGCCGTTGTCAGGGACCATGTTGTGGAAAGGTGAGCAAGGAAGAGTACAACAGGAGCATTGACCGCATAAGAAAGATGCTCCAGGGAAAGAGTGATGAACTTGAGAAGCAGGTAAAGGATGAGATGATGGCGGCAAGCCGTGATCTTCAGTACGAAGTTGCAGCTGCCAAACGTGACATTTTCCTTGCCCTTCAGAGTGTTTCCAAAGCCCAGATGGTTGAAGACCACACCGACACTGAAAGCCGGGATTATGCTGCAATAGAGATGCGTAGTCCTCTCTGTACAGTTTCAATAATGCAATTCAGAGACGGCAAGTTGATAGGCCGTGCTTTGTACCGTGCCCAGACCTTCGGTGATGAGAGTGAAACTCTTCTGAACTTCCTTACCCAGTACTATGAAGAAGGCAAGGAAATTCCAAGTGAAATCTTTGTCTCACATGAAATTGACAGAGACCTCATCTCACGTTATTTCAAGGACTGTTTCAACGTCGATGTAAAGATAAGCGTACCCAAGGACGGACGCAACTACCGCATCCTCCGTATGGCTTCAGAGAACGCTGCCAACGATGTTGAAAAGCGCCTGAAGAGCCGTGACAACACTGCAGCCCTTGAGGAACTTGCAAGGCTTTGTGATCTTGAGGAACCGCCTGTTCTTATCGAAGGTTTTGATATTGCCCAGCTTAACGGAAAGTACACTGTCTCAAGCCTTATCTCATTTGTTAACGGAAACCCAAACCCTCAGGGCTACAGGCGTTTCAACATAAAGAGCCTCGACGGTGCAATTGACGACTACGGTGCAATCAAAGAGGCTGTAACAAGACGTTACACTAGGGTGATGAAGGAAGGACTTCAGAAACCCAACCTCATTCTCATAGACGGCGGTAAGGGCCAGGTGAACGTTGCTAGAGATGTTCTAGATTCAATAGGCTTCGCCGATGTTCCTGTAGTTGGCCTTGCCAAGGAGTATGAGACTATTGTCTTTGATGATGACCGCCCTGACTTGAGACCTGACCACAGCAACGAAGGACTCAGAGTCCTTATTGCAGTGCGTGATGAATGTCACCGCTTTGCAACAGGTGCCAACCAGGCAATGAGAAGCCGTGATGCCTCTTTCAAACTACTCAAGAGTGTTCCCGGAGTAGGAGAGAAGACCAGTGTGAAGATCATGGAAGCCTTCACAACCCTGGATGACCTTGTCTCCTGTACCCCTGAAGAGATTTCCAAGAGGGCAGGAATACCAATAAAGACGGCGGAGAATCTGTTAACAAAACTGAAACTTTGATAGATTAAACATAGGGAGAATATATGGAAAATCTTATTAACGGATACCTTTCATTTCTGGACAACGGCAAGACAGAACGCCGCTGTGTAATTGAAACAATAAAGCAGGCAGAAAAAGCCGGCTACAAGAGCATAGAAGACTTCAAATC
>Ga0265299_10001389_pt1 | contig 27596 bp, 50 predicted proteins | sample AusTroGonzalo_MG_4_FD_193485 | JGI IMG/M metagenome (GOLD analysis project Ga0265299, IMG submission 193485) | Bovine rumen microbial communities from tropical cattle in Woodstock, Queensland, Australia - Gonzalo_02 | ecosystem: Host-associated > Mammals > Digestive system > Stomach > Rumen ... | reverse complement strand
ATCCTGCAATTCTGGTTACGCATTTTGATATTTCAATGTGTAAGTTTATTAACCATAAAGTATATGGAGAGTATATATATATTTCTTCATTTGAATGAAATAATAAAAAAAGGATAGACTAATTACAGCCTATCCTTTTTATATTTCCTCCTGTTAAGATTTTCATCATGAGTAATTGCTTGAAGAAAAATACTAAAAAATAGTCAAAAAACGCCATAGAAACGGTTTGGTGTGTATTATTTCACTAATTTTTTCAAAATTTCCAGGATTTCCAGAAAAAAATTAAAATTTTCTGGAAATCTTATTTTTTTATACCTAGGTAAGTAAGTGTTAAATACAGTTAAAATGGTCTAACTTACTGATTTTCAGACCATTAACATAAATTAACATATTTTATTTGTTTATTACATTTATTTTTTGTATATTTGCGTCAGTATGTATTATATTCATTAATATTAAAGATGTCGAATAAGAGAGGAAGTAGAGGTAAGTCTAAGGGTTCTGTAGTTGTATTAAAGATACGTAATGAAGAGCAATTACAGAGGACTTTGGACTTATGTGGTATCATAGGTGACAAGCCGTCCATTAATGAAGTTATGGCGCGTATTTCTGCTCGTTTGGATGAAGAGCATCGCAAGGAGTTGCTTGCAATTGCAAGGCGTTGGACGGGTGGTTGGTCAGATGCTATGATATATGATTGTATGGGTGAGGATGATTATCCGGGTTTTGATGATGAAGAAGTTTTGTATGAGCGTTACAAAGGTTCTAAGTCAGCTCGCAAGTTAAAGGAGTTGAATAAGAAATTATTCAAGCGTATGAACAAGGGTGAGCGTAAGTCCGGTAAGAAGAAGTACAATCGTGGTAGTGAGGATGATTTTTGGAAGCATCGTCATTCCATGTATCATGGTGAATTAGATGACCTCGATGACGAGGACGATTATGAGGATAGTTACAAGAGTATCAAGTTCTATGATGACATTGAGAACGAGTTATGTTTCAGGGAGTTTGAGTCATTGAAGGATTTTGATGATTTCTGTCGCACTAAAGGTTACAAGGTTGGTCCTGTTGATTACAACAACTTGGTCAATGGTACTGTCATTCATTGTTGTCTTGACCCGATAAGTAAGGAATATGGCGAGAATGAGGTTATCACTGATAATAGTTATGGCGCATTATATTGGACTGTGAGTGATGATGTTACCAAGAAGATGGAGCAATCGCTTTCGGGTATTGAATCAAGAACATTTACTGATTAAGAGATATGAAGAGAGATATTATGGAGATACGCAGTAATATCAATCCTATGATTGATTGGCTTACTCAGAAGGAGATTGAGCGTGAAGAGCGTGAAAAGGCTGAGAGAGAGGCTAAATGGGAGCGTGAGCGTAAGGAGCGCGAGGAAAAGGAAGCCAAGTGGAAGTCTGAGCATCCTATCTTGGATAAATACACTTATATGTCTCAATGGAATTGGGAAACGTATAGTTATCAAGGCGAGGCTGTTAATTATTATTTCTATGAGTGGAGTAATATATATGGTGAGCCAAGGAAGTTTGATTTCAGCATTCCTTTCTATAAGTTCCTTGATTTCTGCAAGATGGATTTCAGTGATGATGATAATAACAAGTTAAAGTCTAATAAGACTTGTTATATTGTATGTAAACCCGGATGTAATAGTCTTATTATTGAACCATCATATGAGGCATTGAAAGAAGCCTTTGAGAAATGTAAGACTGTTGGTAGAGTCCTTGCTACTGTACCAGAGATATAGTATATATATATACTTTATTAAGTACCTATGGCAGAAATGTCATAGGTTTTTTTTGTATATATGGGTATAAAAAAATGGCAGACATATTATTAGTATGCCTGCCTTACAATGAAGAAACTATAGTCACCAAAACCATAGCGTATTACTATCACCTTATGTGTATATGTACTTTATTAAGTACCTATATTCGAATTATTATGTTTCTACTGTATGCCTTACGCATTTCTCAAGTAGGAAGTGCTTTTTGAGCTTATCTATTGAGCAATCAAAGGCAGAACAACCGTTACCTGATATTGATTCAAGATTTTCTTGGCCCATGTATTCTGCGCATTCGTTATATGAGTCGCAGTATTCACATACGCCTGAATCTGTGGCTTTATCGAAGAATTCTTCGAATGATACTAGTTGTACCTCTCTATATCTTTTTATTTTCATTGTTAATAAATGTTAATAAAAGGGGCAACATTTAATATACCAATGACGCAAGATTTATGCATCACACCATATGGTACTTAATTAAGTACCTATGCGATACCATTGAAGTATGATGCTGAGTATACGCTATATTTGCCCCATCTTCACAATTGATAGTGCAAATATACACAAAAAAATCGAGATAAACAAGAATTTAGAGGTATAATTTAATACCTACCCCTAAATTCTCTTTCCCAAGCGATTCTACCCTTATTCTTATCTACGAATTCTTGAATTCTCTGTAAATCGTCCAACTTCTTGTGATTTGCAATCACCACCGTATTGTCAGACCAATCATCTTTACAGACAATCGTTATAGTGCCATTTTCAGCCACCGTGAAGCGATTCTTTGGTACAAGCGATGAAATGAACGCATTGGTCTCAAATTGACCATCACGAAGCTTTTTCATATTAATTACGCTGTCACGTGAAATCTTTACTTCATTGTCGCCCTGTTTAACCACTATCAGCCTTGTTTTAGGCTCGATGGAGAGTTGTACAGGGTTCAAATCAATCTTTCTTAATTCCTTCATATTTTCTGTGTTATTTACTTGTTATGCTGCAAAGGTAATAAAAAAATTCGAAGCGTGCAAGTAAATTAACGCTTTTATATATTTTCTAAAAAAATGTTAATAAAAGTGAAAAGGGTACTTTTTCAAGTACCCTCTTGTTATCCATACCACTCTACAAGTGGATTTTCGTCACTGATAACGAAATCATCATCAGGCTCTATATAATTGCCTTGTTTGTCGTAATTGGCTGCTGTAACGTGATAATGAAGCCCTACAACGTGCCCTTTGGGGTCGAGATACCTCATGTCCCATAAATTGCCATCACACACGGGATAGCCATTAAACTTCATAGGCAACATTTCTTGATTGGCGAACACCACGGCCACGTTAATACCCTTTTCCAAGGCTAATTGGCAATTTTCCCAATTATAACCATCATAAGAGAAAGTAAGATAATAATTGCTATACTTCTCTACCAACTTAAAGCGATTGGGAACTTTGGTGTAATCATAGAATTGCACCGTGGGAAACCATTCTAAGATATTTTTGCCCTCATAGACAAAAGCCTCCGGGGACAAATCACTTGTACCATTCAAGCGAACAGAAAAGCCCATATTATGATTTTCAGCATATCTTTTGGTTTTTCTAATTTCGTGAATAAGCAATTTCATAAAGAGCGGCTTATTCTCATAGAACAAGCGCGTTTTCTTTGCTCTTGATTGATTGATGCGGCTTAATTCTGTGCCGTGTGCGAGAATATCGCTCTTATTGTGGCCACTGCCGTTAAGACAGAACTTGTGACAATGTAAACCACCAGGGCAAACTTGATAGCCCGACAAATTCCAAGGAGCGAGATACAGACAATAAGTAATAGTGCCGTTCTCACTACTTAAACGCATTTTCATAGACTGCGAGTGTTTACCCAGATAGGCAATACCCAAGTCTCTCAATGTTTTCGTGTAATTTAACTGAATCATATTAAAAGTTTTTTTCTTTCGTTGGCAAAGGTAATATATTAATATGTAAAAAACGAATTTTCTAACACCTTTAACTAAACTTTAACAATTGTGTTAAAAAAGTGTTAAACTAGAGAAAAAGTTTGGTAGTTTGAGGAAAAACTGTTACCTTTGTGGTGGGCGAACAGGACTCATGCTGTTGAGCTACAGGATATATTTCAAGTGTTAAAATAGTGTTAAAGGTGAATAAAAGTTTGGTTATATTTAAATAATGTATTACCTTTGTCCTCAGTTAAAACAACTAATAATATTAATAAGGTATGATAATAACAATCCCTCAAGTTAAAGAGCAGTTTGACAAGTGGAATGGAATCATCTTTGATGGTGAGTTACCAACCCCCACGTTTGAATTGATGCACACAAAGAGCATTTTGGGTCAGTTTTGCCCACGCAAGGTATTAGGTCAAAATGTTTATAAGATTAGAATCAGCACGTTCTACGACAGACCCTTTGAGTTCTACGTTGACACCATTGTACACGAAATGCTGCACTATTGGATTAAATACAAGGGGATTAAGGACACTTCTTCGCACGGAAGGGAGTGGAAGAAATACGCTGCACAGATTAGCAACAAGTATGGGTTAACCATTACAAGGACAAATCCTGCCGGTGGCGGTGTTTCTCAAATGGTTCTCGACAAGAAGAATGAAAGACGTGTTAAGATGGAGTATGTCTACGTCTGTGAAATGAGGAATGGAAGGTATGGTGCTGGTGTTGTTCCACCAACAAAGGTTTCTCAATTTAAGCCAAGATTTGACAACTGGAGAAGTGTTGTCCACTATAAGATAGTTAAAGCACCGTGGGCTGAAACTTATAAGTTAAGGCATTTGAGGACTGTGTGTGGCGTTGGCTATATAACAAAGGCTCAGTATGACAAATTGTCAGCCTACAAAGCGTTGTAATATTATAGAACCAAATTAACATTATTTAACGTGAGGTATTTTTATATCTCACGTTTTTTTTGTATATTTGCATTGATATAATATTTTAATTTAGATTATATGGAAAGAATTAGTAGAGAAGATTTAGAATTGCTTCACGGAAAAATGATTTCCGAAAAGGAGCTTACCATTCTAGGCTTTAAGAACAAGCTTAAGTTTGAGATTTACGATGGCTTTGCTTATTGCCCCAATTACAGAGGTAGTGAGTATTGTATGAAATTCCCAAAGATTGAGTTCGTCAACAAGTCTAGTGAAATGCAAGACGATATTCGCAAGTATATGGGTCTTGAAGAAAAGGATGATATTACCATCTATGAGATTATGCAGACCTACAACGAAATGGCGCGTGATGGAGTTCGTATCGAATACGATAAGAAAACCAAGCACTATAAGGAAAAGGCTGCGTGGAAATAACAATTTAATCCGGTCGAATTATGAGTAAATATACTATTAAGTTAAATTATACCGCCTCATATATTACCACAGTGGAAGGTGATTTCCGCAATGAGGGCGATGCTTTTGATGCTGCAAGAGAGCAAGCAGAGGATGCGGATATGAATGAGTTTGTAATTGGTGATGAACAGCAATCACAAATTCTACAAATTCAATAGATTAGATAACTAATCTTCTTTCTCAATATATTAAAAAGGGATTAATGGTTTTTACCATTGGTCTCTTTTTTTTGTACCGCTTGATAACGGCATGCCCGGTACGCCTTCAGGAGCTCCCTACTCCAAAGGTAATATATTATCTTGAGTCGGCCAAATTATTTTGGTTAAAAAAAGTTAAATGAAAATATTATTTTATTAGCATTAATTAACTAAAAAAGTTTGGTGATTAGCCCAAAAAACATTACCTTTGATGTAGGGCTTCCAGGAAGCTACATCCCCGTCATCCGAACTCATGTACCGTTCGGGCATGGAAAAAGCGGTCAGCATTAGGAATAACCTTTTGCTAACCGCTTTAATTTAAAAGGAGGTGTGTTGTTGAGAGAGCAGGATTCGAACCTGCGAAGGTCTCCGAAGAGCCACCTTATTTACCATAAGGTCCATTTGTCCTGACTTGCGTCATTTTCTTTGGTATCTCTCAAGTAGTTAGAGCGAGGGGATTCGAACCCCTGAAGGTCTCCGAAGAGCCACCCTATTTACCATAGGGCCCATTTGTCCAGACTTGCGTCACTTTCTTTGGTACACTCTAAATAGTCGCTGCGACAAGATTTGAACTTGTTATCTTTATCAGTTGCCCGATAACGCTTTTGCCTATTCAGCTTCTCAGCGATGATGTTGAAAGTCCAAGTTTGGCGACCTCATCAGACGATTGACGACTAACTGCGTACCTTATTGTCTTTCAACAATGCAAATATACAAAAAAAAATCGAGAAAACAAAATATTTCTCGATTTTAACACTTATTTAACACTTGACCTATTTTGAAGCACGCTCAGAAGCAGACATACCCTTTACCCTCATATCATGCTGATGATTGAGTTTGCGCAAATTTCTCTTTGTGGCCCATAATTGGCGTTGGCACTCGTTGATTATCTCCCGAGCCTTTGCAAGCCCTCTGTGAGCCTTATTGAGAGCTTTACGAGCCTCCTTGTCGCTTCTTTCCTTATCCCAATTCTCAGTGATAACTTGACGATGGTAATTAGCGGTTTGTTCTGTCATAATCAGAACCTCTTTCAAGCCAATCCTTACCAAACGGATTTGCTTCATTTTAATAGTTTCCTTGCTCATATTTTAATCAATTAGATAGTTACTACACCCATTATCCTTTGCGTATTTCTCAGCCATCTTCTTGGTTGGATAATAACGTAACTCTGTCGTTACACCATCAACCCAATAGATGTGAAGAGTTACCCTTGGTTTCATAATCAGTCCTCCAATATTTCTGTGATATTATTTATTCTTTATTTCTTTATAAGCCTTTTCGTACAAAGCCACATCATTTGGGGCAATATAAGAATGCCCGTTTAAGTATTGACCATAAATGGTAGCCATTCTACGTTTATTTCCTTTAATTGCCATATTAAAAATCTCCTATTTCCTCGAAATCAATCTCTATTGGCTCACTCTGCCCCTCTGGGAAATACTCGGCATCAGTAATCCAATCCCAAGAGAAATCGCCCTCAAAGGTGTAATTGTCTTTAATGTAGGCTTCTTCGTCACCTCCATAATTTGACTCCAATACTTCTTCGTTCACATCTTCAACCATCAACTCATGTGCTGCGTGGTCGATAATCGCTATTCTTCTCATATTACTATTCTTTTTAATTACGATGCAAAGGTAATAATAAAAATTGAAAATTGCAAATGAATTAACATTTTTAACATTATAAATTTATAAATGTTTGCCAGCGCACATGCTGTGTCTACATCCTGTTGCCTGGAAGCCCACGTCAAAGGTAATATAATTTTTTAAATTCGCCAAACTTTTTATATTAAAGAAAGTTAAGGGCATGAAAAAAAGTTTGTAAGCGCTCTTCCATACACTTACAAACTTCATTTAAAAAGGTTTTGTCCTTCGGTGTAATGGGGATAGTAGCGACTATCCGTGTTCCATTACATTTTGTGGGCCCGGAGGGGCTTGAACCCACGACCTTCAGATTATGAGTCTGCTGCTCTAACCAACTGAGCTACGGGCCCATGAACCGGAGTTACACCGGTTCGGGATTGGTGGCATCAAATACTCTATTCAGAGTTTATATAGCCAACGCTATCACCCACTTTTCTATGGTTCAAATATACAAAAACTTTTTCATATAACAAAATATTTTAAGTTAATTTTTATTAATTATCTAACTTTTTTAAATTTGCCGTTATCGTGTCTCCAATACCAAACGCCATCAGTCGCTGCTGTACTCATTCCGGTATCTCTTTTAAAATTAATTCCTCAATATAGTCTTTTGTTTCTTGACTAAATTCAAGTCCGTTTTCTTCAAACGCATCACTAATCTTACTGAAACATTCTCTTAATGCCTCATTAATTTTTTCTTCCATAGTTATGCTTCTTTTTTACAATATTCTTCGTACTTCTTCATTGCTTTCAACAAGCCATTTAATACACAGTAATGAAGAAAGGAAAGGGGATAGTTACAAGTCCTCTTCTCTCTGGATGCTGTATAATACTTGTAGCCATAAGCGATTTTGTCAGTCACCATTGTGACAACATATTTGCAACCTTCAACCTTGAAAGTTGGTCTGCGAAAACCATGCTCGAAAGCAACCGTGCCTCCCTCGCCTATATATTCTTTAAGTTGAGCAAGAATCTCTGTATTATCTTTCCTTTTTGCTGCCATAATTATAACACTTCTACATCATACAATTCAACGTTTTCTACTTCACCGAACTCGTCAAGAGCATATTCAATACTATCAGACAGTACTGAATCGTAATCAACGCACTTCAATCTATCTTCGATGACACTTGCTTGTTCTTCTGTGTCAACCTCTATTTCCAATGTCAGTTTTAACTTCATAACCTATCGTTTTTGTTTATCTGTGGCAAAGGTAATATATTTTTTTGAATTATCCAAATAAAATTATACCTTTAACACTATTTTAACACTATAGTATACTTTATTAAGTACCTTATGCAAACTTCACGTATATCATATTAATATTCATCGCTTCAAGAAAGGCAGCGATTGTTTCACGTGAAACCTCAACGACAATCACATCGTTTAAATCAAGATACACTAAAGCTTTTATTCCGGTATAAGCTATTGAACCATGAGGGTCAATAATGGGTCTCATTGCAAAGTCGCCGCCTGCATCCTTATAGATTAATACCCTTGTACGGCACTTTTTATTTTCCAAGTCAGCCTTTACTCTCGCAATGGCTTGACTCTTTACTTGAGCATACGTTAATCTTGCCATATATACACTTATTTAAGTACCTTTAATCGTCTATTATCTCAACACATTCTTTATTATCCGGACAACAATGATTCCATAAATCAATGTCGTGTTCGATGTTTACCCTCTCATTTAATCTATCTAAAATATTTTGAATTATATTAATCTCTTTTCTATGAACCTTTTTCATGTGAAATATTTCTTTAATTCTATTGCTACTTCGCTTGTCATATAAGGCGCATCCTTTTGCAAGCCCTCAAACCACTTCTTTGGAATTCTATTTCCGTCTTTGTCGTGCAAAGGCACTCCATTAATCTTTACATTCTCTACTGCTTTCCAATCCTTATTATATAAAGCATCAATAGGAACATTTACGGAATTTCCATCGTGACACCCATCTGTGTCGAAATACATATTTTTACTATCACTATAAATGCTCCAAATGGGTTTATCTATCAGGCTATTTTTATAACCAGGGTCAGTATATAACTTAATTAAGTCCCCTATGGTTAAATTATTCTTATGCACCATCATGTAATCCAAATCACTTACCTTTGTTAGCAAGTTCTGCGGTAGATTATCAATCGTTTCATCAAAACGTTTTGTTCGCACCACAAATGGCTTTTTCATTAGGAATGGAAAACGTCTTTTAATCAGTTCCCTTGCCACCTCTGATAAACGCAAACTTGCGTATTGGTTTTGGCAAATATACACGTTAGCGTATTCCCTTACCATTCTGTAATTATACCCTTCCTTAACGTTCTTATCTATGTACACACCATCTTCAACCACAAGCACATTATTAATGCCTTTGTAGGCGGTGTAATCGAATAGGTCTTTATCCATTATACCAAGTTCATAGGTGATAGCACAGAGTTCGTCAGCACTGCATTTGTGCAACTCCATAAAGTCCTTGAACATTGTGAACTTATTCAATAAATCTATGCGACTTACCCCTAGGTCGGGATGGTCAGCGAGGTTTACAAACGAAAACGTTTGACCTTTTACGCACGAATTATAATTTAACATAACTATATAAGTTTTTTAATTATAGCCCAAAGGTAATAATAATATTTTAAATATACAAATAAAAATAGGTCTTTAACTATAATTTAACATAAGTGTTAAAATGATGTTAAAAGCCAAAAAAAGTTTGGCCAACTCATAGAAAATCATTACCTTTGATGTGGGGCTTCCAGGAAGCTACATCCCCGTCATCAGGAACTGCTGTGCGTCAGACAGGATGCTACAAAAAAATCGTGTTACCCATTTGAGTAACACGATTCGTTATTGTTTTAATCAAAAAAGTTATTTAATTATTTATCTGCTCTACTTTTGTTGCTGTAAAGACGTATAACGTTGCTGTTGGATGCGCCGTGCCATCCTTTTTCATTTTTGCTATGATTGGAACTACATCATCAAAAGAATCAATTTTGTAGTTTATTACTACGCCGTATTCTACTTTGCCATCTACATGCGTAAGTTTAACCTTTGAACCTATTTCAAAGGTCTTTTTAGAATTAATATATTCTTGTTTGAGGTCATTCATTTGCCTAAATAAAGCTTCACGCTTTTTTTGATACTCTGCTACATTCATATATTTCCCTTTTATTTGTTTGCAGCAAAGGTAATAAAAATAGTTGATACATACAAATGAATTAACACTTTTAACAGTTATGAAAAAAGTAGCACCGATGGGACTCGAACCCACACGCCCCTTACGGGACACTTGATTTTAAGTCAAGTTTGTCTGCCAATTCCAACACGGTGCCATAGTGCAAATATACAAATAATTATTGAGATAACCAAATTTTCCCATAACTTTTTTCATAACATATATGTTATAGCATTAACATATATGTGAATCTGACTTAACATATATGTGAATTGCTGCTGTCCACAGAGTCCCACGTGCTGTCCCACCTCAAAGGTAATATATTTGAGGCTAATCTCCAAATTTTTTGTGTTAATAAATATTAAGCACACAAAAAAAGCGCCACCCTTTCGGATAGCGCTTTACATAAACTCCTTATTATCAACTATTTAATAGATGTCAACAAGAAATAAGGTCTTTCTTTGGTTTCGTGTTTCTCAACGATTACTTTTGTGTCGTGTTCGCCGACTTGCCACCATTTGCGTTTCTGTGTCACAACCTTTGGCACTTCGATTTCCCTTGGTTTCTCCACATGTTTGCTAAAGACAAGCATAAACTCTGTTTTGTTATCATCAAAGGCGATAGCCAAAGGTATAGTGATAGCATCATCAGTTTCAGTAGGCTTGCCCAACTGAACACATTCGTTTGGTAGTTCCAAATGCTTTATGAGTTCACCCCTAATGAAAGTGGGACTAACAAACACCGTGTTTAGAAACAAGTTGCAAATCTTTTGATATAGTAGATTTCGATAGCCGTTCATTTTCTTTTTGCTTTTTGCCAACCTTTTAATTTGTGTCTTTTAGGTCTAAATTCAGGGCCATTCGACACGTATAAATCCTTCATAGAAAGAAGATAGGGGCCAATGCCCCCACTTGATACGGTGAAAATCATACCTTAAAAGATGTAGCGATAAAAGCGAACATCTACGTTGTGGCGCTCTGCGATAATCTGTTTGCCACTACGATTTGAAATCACCACGTTTGCCTTTGCGCCATTTGTGCCCTTGATGGAACTTGCAGTTATCAAATAGGTCTTACCGTTGTCTGCTGCATAGAGAGCCTTATAAGTAAACTCTTTGCCGTTTTTCACACACTTTTTAGGGTTGATTTCGATACGGCGATTTTTGCCCTCGAAACAAACCAACATTGATATTGTTTTTGGATTATCTTTTGAAATCATAAATAAACTATTTAAATAATTAATAATAGGGTTAAAAATGGTAGGGAGTTTCCCCCCTACCTTTTAGGTCGATTACTCTGCCTTGGTCTCAACCGGAGCCTCAGCGGGAGTTTCTACCTTTGGCGCAGCGGTCTTGGCTACCTTGGCCTTGGGAGTGGCCTTCTTTGCTGCCTTGGCCTTCTTCTCAGCCTTGGGAGCGGTGGCCTTCTTTTCAGCCTTGGGCGCAGCCTTTTTCACGGTTGCATCCTTTTTGGGCTTTGCAGCCTTGGCCTCGGCCTTCTTGGGTTCAGCCTTTGCCTTTGCCTTCTCCTTTGCTGCCTTTGCCTTTTCAGCCTTGGCCTTCTCAGCAGCCTTCTTCTTTTCAGCCTTTGCCTTGGCCTTCTCTGCCTTTTCAGCCTTGGCCTTCTTCTCGGCTGCTGCCTTGGCCTCACGATACACCTTGGCCTCAGCGATTACATTGCTACCCTCGAAGAGAGCCTTGTAAGCCTTTGTGCCGTTCTTGGGCGCGTTCAACTTGGTACACCAACCCTTGACACTCCACACGATGCCCATTGCGTTGAGAGCATCATAGGTTTCCTTGTGTACGCCTGCGAGATAGATGCTGCAAGAGGTCTTACCCTCGTAAGCGATAGCACTGCGTAAGCGAGAGAGCATAAAGTTCAACTCATTCTTTGTCACTTCCTTGTTTGTCAATGTCTTTGCCATAATCTTTTCTCCTTTTTAATTTTTAATTGTTTATACTAATGTGAACTATTTCTTTTTGTTGTCGTTTGCAAAGGTAATACTTTTTTTTGTAACTTCCAAACTTTTTTTCGATTTTAACTTTTCTTTAACGTTTCATTTCAAATTTTAAATTTTAAGTTTCAATTTTCTTTTTTCAACTTTCTGTTTCTTTCAACGTTGGCAAAGGTAATAATTAATTTTGAAATCTCCAAACTTTTTTTCTAGTTTAACACTTTTTTAACACTTTGCCCTTGCGCGTACATTATATATTATATTATAGTGTACTTTTTTAAGTACCTTAATGCACAACGCATTTCGTTATCTTAGCCACAGCGTGAGAATCATAATAGTTACCGGGCTTGCCGTATTCAACAAATGTTTCGCCGTCACCCTCGCGTTCCCAATTTGGATTATTCTTTTTAACCCAAGCACCTGCTTCCTCGTCAAAAGCTTTTAAAATGGCCTTTGCTTCATCTTCGGTCTTAAAGGTGTCAACACTTTGACGAATTGTACTGAAATCGTCAATCCAATCAATTGTGAGAACAACCACCTTATCACCACTTTCTACCATAACTTTACTTATTAATAATGTCAGTAATCAATTTCGCAACATCTTGATGTCTTTTATCAGAATAGAGGTCAGCAATCTGCTGCGCATAAGGCAAAATCTTGTCAGCCATAATGTCAATCTGCTTTTGGCTCTTTCTGCTAATCTGTTTAAGCATCACCTTATAGCCGCAAGCGTGCTGCTCACCTAAAATGGTCTGCGTCACAACACCATTAGTTACTGTACACGGGGTAAGGTAAACCTTTACTCCACTCTCATAGACATTTCCTGAAAAGTAGTTCATACCACCCTTCTCATAATCAACCATCACCCTCAACTGCTTCAACTCGGAACCGCCGCCGGAGACAATTGGTTTTTTTAAATCTACAAATACTTTCTTGTGCATATTACCTGTCTTTAATTGTTTACGTTGGCAAAGGTAATGTTTTTTTTTGAAACAGCCAAACTTTTATAGCTAATAAATGTTAACTAGAAAAAGTTGGATCCGGCAATATTTTTTAACTAAATAAATTTGGAAATGTCGCTGAAAACAGTTACCTTTGTCGTGGGGAAACAGCGAAGGAGACGTTGGACAGCAAGATGAGCATCCAATCGAAAAGGCATAAAAAAAGTGGAGCAACCAAATGGTCACTCCACAGTCAAACAACTAAAAACCAATAAATTATGAATGCAATTTGCAGCGAATAAAGGACTCGAACCTTCAACCTCCACGTCACCCACAAGGGGCACTCTACCGTGGTGCTCTGACCAGTCAGAACTGATTCGCTGAAAAGAAGAGTAATAAGCTGTGCTCCAAGCCAAGGACTGCGCGTCAACGCTATCCTAAAACGGGGCGGGGGCGGTGCGTTACTACTCTCCTAAATGGGTGCTGCGTGAGGGGCTAATGCAACGGCTCTCTCTGCTTGGCTGCTGGCGTACCCATTGGTCGCTGGCGTGCTCAAATTTATTTGGCCGTTGGCGTGCTCAAATTTATTTGGCCGTTGGCGTGCCCAAATGCACCCTACTGTTAAAAACTTTAGGCGGCAGTCAGCCAATTGGGCCCTCGGGGCCGGCCGTCACCTTTTGCCCCATTGGGGCGATGCAATTTTATTGGGCTTCTGTCCGTTGTCGGACGCATGCGATAAATTATTTGCATTCAGCCTTTTATTCTTTGCATATAACGAGTTAAATAATTATATAAGCCTTTTATTTGGTATCTGCTCTAATTCTTATCATACTCCTATCTCGGGGTTTATCCACGTACCCCATGACGTTTAAAATTTTCGGTCTAATATTACTCTAAAATAAACAGTGCTCTAATATCTAAGCCACTTAGGGCGGAGGGCGTTCTTTGCGTCTCATTGTTTTGAGTTTAAATTGTTTGTAATTAAAAGTAGGTTTCCCCAATCTTGGGCTTGGAGGCACTCACTCTGCGTTAGTGGCGGCTCACTTGCTCCATTCGCTTGTGGTTTGTTTTATCCTACTTTATTTCTTTTCACATTCGCAAAGGTAATATTTTCTTTTGAAACGACCAAACTTTTTTGGTTAAAAAACCTTAATGAAGCATATAAATGTCGTACAATGTTTTTACTATTTCTCCTTTGCTATTTTTAATCTCTCGACTCGGGATTGCCATTACTCGATTCAATCTCGTTGATTTTTTAAAATTTTTCTTACTCATATCACACTATTTTTAATTGTTATTATATAGTGCAAATATACAAGAAAAAAATCAAAAAAAGAAGAAAAACGAGAACTTTTTAACTCGAACAGATAAGCATTCCGTGCAAGCGACCTCTCTCAGCCTCGCGCACAAAGTAGTCGTATGTGCCCTTGCAGCCATCCTTGGCCTTGAACAACGGAACCATTTCGCCCGTCTCAACCATATTACCGTTCTTGGTCTTGACCTTTTCAGGCACCTCTCCAATTCTCTTTAATCCTCTAATCTTCATAATTGTTTCTATTTACTTGTTTAACTTATCGTTGGCAAAGGTAATGTTTTTATTTGAAACGGCCAAACTTTTTTGCCACTTTAACATTTTATTAACGTTTGCGCTTTTTCTTCTCTGCAAATGTGCTTGGTGCTGACACCATACTCTGCTCCTTAATCAACTGACCATAATCAGTGTATTGAGTAAAAAAGAATGCTATTGGTTTCATATTATTAATAATTTATTTAATTAAGTGGGCGAACCATACTGAGCCAAATTTGCTTGATAGGTCTGCCAATCATCTTCTTCTTCGATAGCATCATAAAATCTTTTAATGATGTCTTATCCATATTCTACTCTAAATTAAACTTTTTATTATTACTCATAGGCTCGTCACTGAGAATAAAACTATTATGCTCAAAGATATAGAGCCACCAACCATAGTTATTAATTGTAGTATCGCCACCAACCATTAAGGGTGTGAGATAGGCGAATCCCCAACTATACCATCCATCGCCTTTTTGAACAAACTGCTCATAAGCTTGCTGCTCTTTATCCCAAACGAATTTCTCGATAGGATAATAGCCGTTCTGCTGACCTCTCTTTGCATAAAAGGTCTTTTTGCTATCTAATGCTTGCTTTGGTGTAAGTCTTGCCATAATTCATTTCGTTGTTTGTTCGCTGACAAAGGTAATAATAATATTTGAATATACCAAACTTTTTTTTGTCTTTAACATTTTATTAACATTCTGTGGAATTCGATGACTGTCTTCTAGTGGGCTTCCTTCCTACCACAAAGGTAACTGTTTTTAATCAAATAACCAAACTTTTTTAGTTAAATGATGTTAACTGGAATAAAAAAAAGCACCACTCGAAAGTGATGCTTTACCCTTTGGTACTTTTTTAAGTACCTATAGGTGGCTGCGAGGCGTTTCTATTTCTTTTTACCAAACATCTTATTGATATTGGCAAGGTTGAAGAGAGCCATTGTGCCGAAGCGAGGGTTGATGTAGATGTCGTCACCTTGCGCGAGGAACACCACGTTCTCAACCTTTGGCTGCTTGACCTCAACAACATTTCTGATTCCCAAAGCTTCTTGTTTTGCACTTGAATTGCTTGATGGAACATAGCGAAGAATGTCATTCATCAGTTCGCTACCCTCTTCAACGATTGAGTAGTTATAGACGGTGTAGTAGACTACCCTTGTCGGCTTGCGACCCTTATACAAGCGAAGATATTCTTGCTCTTTGTCGTTGTGCTTTAAGATGATGTTTGCAAGGGCATCTTCGGTTGCCTCACAATAGGTTTCCTCCTTCGGGAATGCGATTGCAAACTCTTCATCAGTAAAATGAATACCTTCACGCTCACACTCACCCTTAACCATATTATAATAATTAAGACCGGTGGCGGCGTTCTGATAAACCGCGAGGGTAAACACTTTGCCCAAATATGGGTTCTCCGGCGTTGTCTTGCGTTGCGCAGGAGTTGTGCCGTTGGGGAATTTGTTCATCTTCTTTTCGGTGAACGTTGCAGCATATAAGCCAAACGTGCCGCGATGAATGCCCCTTGCGAAGTCCTTAATGTTTGAAATTTGATTTGTATACATAACTATATATTATTAGTTGTTTAACTTATCTGTGTGCAAAGGTAATAAAAAAAATCGAATATACCAAACTTTTCAAGTTAATAAACGTTAATCGCCTCAACTTTTTTTTTGAAGCCTCATACAGTAGTCCGCCTGGTCGGGGCTTCATTCCTATATCAAAGGTAATAAAAATCCTCTATATCTCCAAACTTTTTCCTATAAAAAGTGTTAATAAAAAAAATTATTTTACTAGCATTATTTAACAAAAAAAGTTTGGTCCTTTGCCTAAAAACAGTTACCTTTGAGGTGGGACAGCACGTGGGAGGCGTTGGACAGCAGCAGTAAGCGCTGTTCGCTGCCAAACACAAAAAAAGCGTGCGACTTATCACAAGTCACACGCTTCCAATGGAAACAAAAAACAATCTCAACAATTAGACTTCAACATCATCAGTACGTTCTATATGTCTGTGTAGGACGTTATGTAATTGCTCGAAATCGAGGTCTTCACAACCCCATACCAATTCGTCTTTCCTTGCACGAAGCAGCTCAACATCAAAGTAATCAGTACCTCTGTTGTAGTAGATTCTTACTCTGCCCTTATGCAGCATACCACTCACGTTGAATTGTATACCATAGCAGCCATCAGTAGCAGAAATATACTTAAAGTTATTCGCGCCCCACGTATAGAATTGACGCGCCTTTTCAGTCATTGCAAACAAGCCACAATTACCTCTAATGTAGGTGAGAATAGTGTTGCCCATATTCTTCAACTCTTTCATTGAAGGATATTTGTGGCAAATCTCTTTCATCTTGTACTCCATAATTCTTTTGTTTATTTGTTTGACGTTGGCACAAGCAAATTAACATTTTTAACTATACATTTTGACCTTGCGCGTTCAACGCATCAATCTCATAAATAATTTCGGCTTCAAGTTTATCATTGTCTGTTACGCCGTTGCAGTCAAAATCAGACAACACATAACCACTCAGTTCGCACTGAAATTGGTTATCAGTATCGTATACATCAAGGCCACCGGATACCTCAATCACTTTATAGCCTAAATTTTTTGTTATATATTCCATAACTTTGCTTTTTATTTGTTTGACGTTGGCAAAGGTAATAATAAATTTTTAATTACGCAAGTAAATTAACATTTTTAACATTATCTATTATTATACCCAAGTGCTTCGTGTTTTCGAGCATAAGCAAGAATGCTATCCCTTTGACTTTTTGGCAATGCAAAGAAAGCATCACCCATTCTGCCATAAATCTGAGGAACACGCGCAATGAGGTCAGTAATGTGTCTATCAGTATTAACATTATATACTCTAATAATACCCTTATCAGACAATTCAAACCTCTCAGGGCCATTCCTATGCCCTCTATCGATTACGTTGGTGCATACCACGTTGTTGGTGTCGCCAATAACCTCATTAATCAGAGTTTCCCTACTCAATCTCTCTTCGATAAAATGTCTTGTATTAACCATATCAGTTTATTGTTTAAGTTTCTATGTGCAAATATACAAAAATATTTTCAATTAATAAGCCATTTTTATATGTATAACAAAATAATTAATTCTTTTAATATTCTTTAACGCAAAAAGTTTGGTATATTGTTCAAAAACAGTTACCTTTGAGGTGGGAAAACAGGGAAGGCGTGACTCAAGCATGAGTCTTGGCATCCAATCATTAAGCTTAGATAAAGGCATAAAAAAAACGTGCGACTTTCACAAGCCACACGCTCTAATTCGTTTCAATGAATATAACGTTGTTTAATTTGTTTCAATAATAAAAGGGTGCTGCGTTGCCAATCTTGGTTGCGCTTAATCGCCTACCATTCGCTATGGCGCAGCACCTTTCCCCCACTTTGAGCGACTTTGATAGATGTTGTAATCAGTCAAAGTTTTAGTCGCTCTCAGTTAAACGGCTTGTGCTTTAGCACTCCTTTTGAAATGCCCCCTTCACGACATTAGGGGTGTTCAGCACTTCGCCATTATTTCTCTACTTCGTTGGGCATACTTCAAGCCAACCAATGAAATTTCCGCCACCACTAAAGATAGGCTTTAATTTCTTTTGTAACTTCGCATCCCAATGTGTCTTGTAACTTCTTGCCATAATCTATTTCCTTATTGTTTACGTTGGCAAAGGTAATGTTTTTATTTCATACTACCAAACTTTTTCAGCACTTTAACATTACTTTAACACTTTCTCATAAACGAACATTGCCGTGTGTTTATAATAATGTTCTTTTAGTCACATCAAAATCAATATACGGCTTTGGGTACACCCAATTACCATTAACTTCTCTTTGAAAATTGTAGTCAAAAGATGTATCATCTTTTCTGTTCACCTTTGCTACTGCCTTAGTTTTTGTAACACGGGTGATTGTTACAACACGTCTTAGAAAAGCGTTTTCTATTAACACTCTATCTCCTACTTCCAATAATCTTTTACCATCCATATACATTTGCAATATAAGGGCGCAAACTCTTTGTCATTCTCCTAAACTTTTTCTCAATCATTCCACGACCGAACTTTTCAAGAATGCGTTGCGCCTTTTCCCTACTCTCTGCCACTCTATAAAGATAGTGATTTGTGCCGTCATGATGAATAGCATCGCATCTTACGTTGTAGGTATCGCAGTACCAAGTAACATAATCGCACTCACTATTGAGAATATCTTTAACGTTTGTGCCAATGATACCTGCACCCTCGCGTCTGCCATCCCATAAGCCAAGACTTGCAAAGGCAATAATGCAGCCATCTACTTCAACATTAAGATTACATCTTTCATCACCGAGGTCAATTTCTCTGCAAAAAGCATAATACTCAGGAGTAATCTCTTCCTCAGTGATTTCCTCTCTCATAGCATCGCCCCACTCTTCGTAATCGTTATTGCTCCAAATAGTTCTTTTCTTCATAATTTATTTGCTTTTTAGTTCTGCTATAAAGGTAATATATTAATTTGTAAAAAACGAATTTTCTAACGTCTTTAACTAAACTTTAACATTTGTGTTAAAATAGTGTTAAAGTCTCAAAAAAGTTTGGAGATATGCTAGAAAACAGTTACCTTTGAGGTGGGCGAACAGGGAAGGCGTTGCTTGAGTCATCCTCGTTCAGAAAGGCACAAAAAAAAGCCGCCCCGTTTGGGGGCGACTTCCAACAAACAACAATAATCAGACGAGAGAATACTTTATTTTACCATTTCTTTCTCGATGATGTCTATATGTTCATAGTAATCATCACAAGTGATTTCAAGATAGAATGAGGTGTCGTTGCGGTCTAAATAATAGTCACAATCTGCGTTATCATCCTTTTGCGCCTTTTCAATTTCGTCAAGGTCGAGGCCATAGTACTTACTTGTTTTCTCGGAAAGCAAAGTTTCAACCTCTTTGTTCATGACCGCTTGTGCAATCTTCAAACTTGCGCAAGGTGTAACATTAATGTGAATTTCGCCATCAACATTACTTTCTTGAAGAACGTCGAACACCTTAATTGGCTTCTCAACCGCCGCCATCAACTCCTTAACAGTTATAGCAGGGTATGACAAATCGGGGCGTTTTGCCACCATATCATCATAAGAATGCAATAACTTTAAAATCTCTTTTATTTCCATAATTTTTATTTTTAATTATTTGACAACACAAAGGTAACAATAATATTTGTATTTAGCAAGTAAATTAACATTTTTAACACAATAAAAAAACGTGCGACTTTCACAAGCCACACGTTCCCAAAGTCTAACTAAAAATCGAATTATGAATCACACACTAATCACTTCTTTCTTGATAAGGGGAATAGTCGAATCACCCCACGATAACGTACTTTCAACGTTTTACGGCTCTCCGTGCTGCCATCTAAATTTTTTCGATACTATCTCTGCACTTTGAGGATAGGTGGGACTATGGGTAGGTTTCGCTACATCGCATACTTCCATCCAATACTTTTATTGCGCCCACAAGCTAAACTACTACTAGACTACCAAATTAACTTTCTCATATTTATACTTAATTAAGTACCTATGGCGTTATACAATCTCCAACTCATTAGGACAAACCTCTGCCTCGCTGAACTCGTCAGAAATAAGGATTACCTCTTCGTTGATGATTTTATTCACCTTATACACACGGCTTAAATCCTTTACACTATCCTCAGGGTCGTGCCACAATACTTTCTTGCCAACTTTTAAAGCCTTTCCTTTTTTATCTTTAATCTTCATAATAATATTATTCTTTAGTTTCTTTAAGAATTTCTTTCATCTTTTCAAGGTCATAGCCTTTCTGCTTGGCCTCGTCAATCACTATAATAGCGACACAAATTAAGATAAATGCTAACATCATAACTTTCTTATTTAATTTTTACTGCTATTAACTTATAACCTATTCTCATACCAAGCAAGTACACCGGTACAAGTCTTGGCTCGTAATTCTTATCGTCAGGTGAAACTATCATAACTTTATTTCTTTTGCTCTATTCATATCGTTGGCAAAGGTAATAATAATTTTTTAAACGGCCAAACTTTTTTCCCCCTTTAACATTTATTTAACATATGCTGTGCAGCTTACGCTTGACAGCAGTCCGCCTGGTCTGAGTCTGTTGCCCGACATCAAAGGTAATATAAAAATTCCACATTGCCAAACTTTTCTTGGACTTTTTTTCGCTCATTAAAACTTTTTAATACTAGTGTTAAAAGATTTAAAACGACAAAAAATAATTGGAAAAAAGTTTGGTAGTCTGCCCAAAAAACATTACCTTTGTCGTGGGAGCTACAGGGGCTACAGAACATCCTGTTGACTGCTGAACCCAAAAAAAGCGTGACTTAAAAAGCCACGCTTTTTTTATTATAACTAATTGATTCTTAATTAGTTGTCAAACGTTCTCATATTGGAATTGGGGTGCTTGGGATAGGTCTGTATTCTAATGGCGACTTCAGTTCCTTCTGCTATCCTTCCACTCTTAGTCCAACCCATTAACTGATAGTAGACGAAATACCCCTTGTCTTGAAAGTGCTTTGCCACCTCGTCAGCGAAAGACTTACAACTGATATTTAAATAAGTGTTATCAATCAACCCCCAATCCAAGTAAGCGTTTTTACCATTTTCTTCATACCACTCGCCATTGATATAGGTTCCGCCCTTGAACATTGATTCAACCAACTCGATTCCCTCACTCACACTCTTTGCAATCTTATTCATAACTTAATGATTTAAATTGTTAATACTATTGTCTTGATTTCAGTAGCAAAGGTAATATAAAGATGGCACATAAACAACCTTCTAAAGATAGCATATCTTTCGTTAACATAAGTGTTAAAGTTATGTTAAACACCCAAAAAAGTTTGGTATATTGTCCAAAAACAGTTACCTTTGAGGTAGGACAGCTAGGGAAGGCGTGCCAAGTCATCCTCCACAGCTGTAGCAATCAGGAAACAAAAAAATGACGCGACTTTCACAAGCCACGTCATTCCAATCAATAACAAATCAGTAATTATATAAACAAAGTCAGTACGAACTCAAATCATTTCTTTTCCTCTCTCGATGCTCTCCTTTGCTTTATTCATTAAATCTAATGCTTTTTCACATTTAGCATAGTCTTGCACCATCTTCTCATTTCTTGTGCCACTCACAATAGCACAAGTGTTGATGTCGCCCATTCTCTTTGTGATAGCACTAATTATAACATCAATAATGTTTTCTTCAATCGTTATATTTGCGCACATAATATTCTTTATCTATTTAATTTATTATATTCATTCTCCACATAAGTAAGATAATCTACGAACTCCTTTGGAAGAATCACATTGTCCATATCCAAACAAGGACGGAACAACTCTGCAATCTCGTTTACCTTGAAGCCTGCAATGCCGCAACCAATCTTGGTTACATAGAAAATCTTTTCAACAAAATGTTCTGCATCGTTGATGAATACTTCAATATAAGGCTTAATCTGCTCAACGCTATCAAATGGCTTTGTATAACGCTTTCTAAACGCGCAACCCTTCTCTACCTTTGTCATACGAACACAAGTGGGAATAGCATAGGAATTACCCTGCAAGCCACAACCTTGACCCCAATTCGCACTAAACTTTGCAAATGCAGCCAATGCTGCACCACCAACATGCTCACCTTGAACATTTGAACCAAAAACAAAAACCTCGTTCTTGTTCAGTTTCTCAATCTTTTCAGGGGTAAATTCAACTCTACTCATATTATACTTTGTTTATTTGTTTATCTGCACCAAAGGTAATATTAATATTTTAAATTACCAAATTTTTTATGTTAAATCTTTGTTAAATCTTTATGACTACTTTTCATACACTTGAGTCACTCCTTCTGTGCTGTCCCACTTCAAAGGTAACATTTTTCTTCCAAACCACCAAACTTTTTGAGAACTTTTTTTGTTAAATAATGTTAACTAGTAATAACACAAAAAAAAGGTGGAACTTTCGCTCCACCCTTTAAATACTTTTTTAAGTATTCATTCTTGACATTCGTTGAATATCTCCAATGCTTTCGCCTTATTCGTTCCAATGTAGGCAATTCTACTCAACTCATACTGAACTACCTTAGTCTGCTCTCTCTCGTCAGTGACACCTACTGATACTTGGGTCTGAGGTGCGTAGTATCTCTCTTCTTTGAGGTAAGGCTCAACCACGCTCTTGTCAACCACGTTGCCATCGAGGAAATACACCTCATCATATCCACTCTTGTCGCAACCTCTGAAATTGATAGTGAGGTATTCGATACCACTCTTGATGGCTCTCTTGAAATAGGGATATTGGGTGAACACGAAACCCTTGGGTGCTTGGGGAACAAACTTCACGTCAGACTTGGCATTAACATCGCCACCATAAGACACAAGGGGTCTGTCAGTCCAACATACGACCTTGGCAAGCCTACCTGCCATATATCTGCTTGCAGTGTTCAACTTCTTGTCGAGTGACACAATAGCCACGATACACACTCCACGCTGGCCACCAACGAAAGAGTTAACCACGTTCTTAACGTTCTGAACGCCAAAAACTACATTCTTCATAATTACTGAATTTTAATTGTTAGACTTGTTGTTTGTTATCGTTGGCAAAGGTAATATATTCTATTTAAATAAACGAATTTTTTTTGTTAATAAACCTAAACGAAACGCAAATAAATGTTAACAGCCTCGGGGCTTCAGGGCACAGTCCTTCCGACATCAAAGGTAACTAATTTCCACCAAATAACCAAACTTTTTCCAACTTTTTTTCTTTTAATACTGTTAATTAACATTAATTCAATTTAAGGCTATTTTCAGCCATTCTAAGACGTTTTACCCCTTTTGTGGGTAGTTATTAAGATTATTATATAAAAACGCTCCAATAGGCTTAAAAATGGCTTATATAGACCCCCTCCCTACCACCCCTCTATATAACCCCCTCCTATTTTGAGTATTTTTAAGCGATATAAACGGGCAACAGTTGTTTAAATAATCCGGTCCGGAATTTTTCAATTTTTTCCAAGGGGGGGTGGTATTTTTTAATGGCTGTAAATAAAAAAATTTTCCGGAAAAAATATTTAAAATTTATATAATTACTTTATTTTTTAGGCAACTATATACTATTTGACCCCAAATAATCATCTATACGTATAAAAGTTCAGCATATGCTGGACTTTTTTCGTATCTTTGCTATAGTTTAAAAAAACAATAGCAATATGATTGATTTCTCACAGTTCGACAGCCTTTTCGCAATGACAATGTACTTCAATAATGAAGACGTTTGCAAGCAGACCATCATCGAGACACGTTGGGGTGTTGGTGACAACCAAGACGTTGTTTGCCCCTATTGCGGTGAGCATCATTGCGTAACTCGCAAAGATGGTAAGTTTCGCTGCAACCATTGCAAGCGTAATTTCTCTTGCAAGGTAGGTACTATCTTCGAGGATAGTAACCTCTCACTTGTAAAGTGGTTCATTGCAATGTACCTCATTTCGTCACACAAGAAGGGTATTTCTTCTTGTCAGTTGGCACGTGACATCAAGGTTACACAGAAGACAGCTTGGTATATGCTGCATAAGGTTCGTGCATTGCTTGCACAAGACGATGCAGAAGGTTTCTGTGGTGAGGTGGAGTGTGATGAGGTGTACATTGGTGGACGTGAGAAATGGAAGCATCAGTCGATGCGTACACCTAATACTCAAGGTCGTTCTACGAAGACGAAGACACCTGTCTTTGGTATGATGGAACGTTCTGAGATTGAGAACGAGGATGGTGAGTTTGAGTTTATGTCCTATGTTCGTGCTATGGTTGTTGAGAACACGAATCGTGATACCATTCTTCCTATTATCTCACAGTTCGTTGAGGAAGGTTCTACTGTCTTCACAGATGAACTCAATTCATACAACCGTCTCGCAGAAATGGGTTATAATCATAAGATTTGCAATCACGGACAGTTACAGTATGTAGTTGATGGCGAGGTGTACACCAACAACATTGAAGGTTTTTGGAGTCACTTTAGACGTATGATAGCTGGTTGCTATCACGATGTAAGTGACGAGCATTTGCAGTCTTACATTGACGAGGCTGTATATCGTTGGAATACAAGAAAAGCGTCCCAATCGGAACGCTTTGAGGATATGTTTGATAAGTCTATTGGACTCATCGTTACTTGGAGTGAATTAAGACTGTGTGAGGCAGCTTAGTTCTCATCCAATATTTTTTTAACTTGTTGTAGCAAATTATAAATCTTAGGTTTATTTATTTCCTCGTCACCTAATTCATTTAATGCCTCACAAGCCATTTTATATCCATCTTCAACAATGTGTTTATCACCTTTAAGTAACTGATGAATAAACCTCATAGCGATAGCACCTTGTCTTAATTTCTCAAGTGCATTTCCATTGATTGCAACCCAGATATTTCCTTCTTCGTCTTCATAAGTTATTGCATTTTCACACGCATCCGACAATTTACCTAACTCCTTTAATAATGGTCTATAAGGTGCAAGCAGTTCATCTGCTTTTCTTTTTCTTTCTTCCTTTTCTTTTTTATCTTTAATCCAAGCCTCACGGTCTCTTTCTTGTGCAGCAATAGCGTCTTTGCCATTCATCCATTGCCCCTTGTAGAAATCATAGCCTTGGCTTCTATCAAAATTAGGGATTTTAGGCGGTATTGCATCTAACTGTTGCTGCAAACTTGGTTGGTCAAAAGTATTCCAAAATCTATAACCGCCATTATCAGTGTATTCTGCCTCTGACAATATCTTATTTACAGACTCTTTCACAATCCTATGTAAGTCTGACTCTGTTAGTCTAATCAATTTTTTACTCATATTCGTATGTATTTTTTAAATAAATATCAATTAGGGTCTAATTGTATATAGTTTCCTAAAAAAGAGCAACTAGTCAAAGTTGCTCTTTTTTCATGTTACCAATCAGCGTATAGGCAATCTATGTAATTATTTGGGTCATACCATTTTCCTGTTGAATCTTGTATGAGTCCTTTATTTATCATTTTTTGTATATCTTGTTTTGAATATCTTATTGGTTTTATATATTCTGAATCACTGTAATCATCTAGTGGTGATGGAACATCGCCTGTTCCTAGGCATATATCAAAGTCTTTCATTTTTAATTATATTGTTGTTTTATATTTTCCTTCCATTATAAAATTGCAAAGTGTTTTTGTCCATTGTGCATTGAGTTCTGACCAGTGGTCTCTTCCTTGTGGTGTTTTAGCCCATTGGAATGCATCCATGAAAAATGCTGATGGGATTAGGTTATTATACACATTATCTTTTCCGTTTCCATAGTCTTTTATAATCAAAGCCTTATGCATTAAATCTGATTGTGCGTAAACGAATCTATAGCTAACATAGTTATAGTAGTTTTCAGCATCATGTTCTTTAAGGAATTTTTCGAATAGATTTATGAAATTTTCCCTATGGTTTTGGTAGAGGTATATGAAGAATGCGTTAAGGTATTCGTCCTCATACGAATATTTTTTAACTTGTAATCTATGTGGGAGGTATACGATAGACGTTTTTTCATGTCTAAAGAGGTCATCTTCTGTGAATATTTCTCTTATTGATGTATAGAGTCTGAGTTTTATTTTAAACTCTTTATATAGTCCGTTTTCTTTCATGTATCGGAACATATCTTTCATCAGTGTTGTTTTGAATCTCATATTATTATTTTTTACATATTTTAGCAAATATACATAAAAAATATGTAATATAGTATATAATATGGGTTAAAAATTGTTAATTTTGGCAGATATTTATAAATAATTAATAAATGTTATTATATGGATTTGAGGGAAGAAATTAATTCTTTTATATTAGATTTATTAGTTGAGGGTGTTGAGACCAAGAATATGCGTCTGGCGAAGCATTATCTTTATGACAGTAAGGGTTTTAATGAATCTCAGGCTATGCGTGTGATTGGTGGTATAAAGAGTGACATTCCCAACTCTCGTCTTGGCAAGTGTAAATTTATGCTTGCTTTAGTTCGTATGTTTTGTGCTGGTGAGATTAAGGATTACAATGTTATTGATGGTTTAAACAAGTCATTGAAGTATGCTGCGTCTGTTGCTCACATTGATGAATATGATAATAATTTAAATGGTTTAAGCGCTTATGATTTCATCAAGCGTTTTTCTGGTGTTGTTTCTAATGGTTTAGAGAATGACAAGCAGGAGGTATCATCTGATGAATATGTTAGGAATAGTGAATATGATATTATAAGGATTAATTCTTTTGAAGAGAGTGAGGAATATGGTGAGTATGTTGATTGGTGTGTTACGTATGATAAAAATATGTACAACTCTTACACTAAAGGTGGTAGTGGCGTATTTTATTTTTGTCTGAGGGATGGTTTTGAAGATGAGGAAGCGGTTGAGGGTGATGGTTGTCCTTTGGATAGTTATGGTTTATCTATGGTTGCTGTATCTGTTAATAGTGATGGTTCATGTAATACCATTACTTGCAGGTGGAATCACGCCAATGGTGGAAATGACAACATTATGGACACAAAGCAGTTATCTCAATTATTGGGAGTTAATTTTTACGATGTGTTTAAGCCGTTGACGCCGGAGGAGATTGAGGCAAAAAAGAGGGAGGTTTTATATGAGGTAGAAGAAGAATTATGCAGTTATATGGGTTATGAGACTCCTGAAGATTGTGGTTGTGATAAAAGGGAGTATGACCCTGAGTATGGTGATAAGAAAAAGAGGGATGCTTATGTATATTTAAGCGATGCAGTTGATGGTTGTGTATTAATTGACAGTAATTGGAATTTATTATGTAATGAAATATTTGATAGAATAAATGCAAGGGAAGGTGATGTAATGTCTGTTTTTCGTGGAAACGATATGAATTTCATTGACATTGATGGAAGGTTATTATCTAATGAATGGTTTATTCAGGTGCATAATGA
>Ga0265299_10001388_pt1 | contig 27604 bp, 17 predicted proteins | sample AusTroGonzalo_MG_4_FD_193485 | JGI IMG/M metagenome (GOLD analysis project Ga0265299, IMG submission 193485) | Bovine rumen microbial communities from tropical cattle in Woodstock, Queensland, Australia - Gonzalo_02 | ecosystem: Host-associated > Mammals > Digestive system > Stomach > Rumen ... | reverse complement strand
ATCTCTACGACCTTCAGACCGAAGCCCTGCTGTACCAGTCCGAACTCATTGTTCTCGCCGAATACCAGCTTCTCACCATGCTTTACATAGATGGCGTTCTTCTTACGACCCTCGTTGTTGTAAACTACATCGTGGCAGTGGTCGTTGAAGATAACGCAGTTCTGCAGAACCTCAGTTACGCTGGCACCCTTGTGCTCGTAAGCAGCCTTCAGTACCTCAACAGTTCCCTTGGCATCGGTAGCTACGCAACGAGCAAAGAAGTGTCCGCGTGCACCGAAGCAGAGCTCAGCAGGACGGAATGGATCCTCAACCGTTCCGTAAGGGCTCGACTTAGAAACAAAACCGCGTGGTGAGGTAGGTGAATACTGACCCTTGGTCAGACCGTAGATACGGTTGTTGAGCAGGATCATATTGAGGTCGATGTTACGACGGTTGGCGTGGATAAAGTGGTTACCACCGATAGCCAGTCCGTCACCGTCACCAGAAACCTGCCATACGGTCAGGTTGGGGTTAGCCACCTTAGCGCCAGTAGCGATGGCTGCAGCACGACCGTGGATGGTGTTCATACCGTAAGTAGCCATGTAGTGAGGCAGACGGCTTGAACAACCGATACCAGAAATCACTGCAACGTTCTCGGGAGCTACGCCAATCTCGGCCATAGCCTTATGGAGTGAAGCCAGGAAGAAGTGGTCACCGCAACCAGGGCACCAACGAGGCTGGCCTTTCTTAAAATCTTGTGCTGTATATGTACTCATTGCTTTACTTCTTTAAAATGTCCTCGAATGCGTTCACTAACTCTTCTACTACGAAAGGCTGACCCTTTACCTGATTGAACTGATAAGGCACAAAGCCGTCCACCTTCATACGGAGGTAAGCTGCAAGCTGACCCATGTTCTGTTCGGCTACAACCACCTTCTTGTACTTCTTCATTACCTCTGCAGTGTTCTTTGGCAGTGGGTTCAGATACTTGAAGTGAGCCTGAGCAACTTTGTAGCCCTTGGCACGGAGGTCGTCCATGGCAGAACGCAGATGGCCATAAGTAGAACCAAAGCCAACTACCAACAGATCAGCATCATCCACATCACCAACAACCTCAAGGTCAGGTACCTGAATGTTATCAATCTTCTGCTGACGCAGACGAGTCATCAAGTCGTGGTTCTCAGGGTTTGTAGAGATAGCACCAGTGTTAGAGTCCTTCTCCAGTCCACCAAGGATGTGAGCAAAACCCTCACGACCAGGCACAGCCCAGTAGCGTGTACCATTCTCAGCACGCATATATGGTGTCCACTTACCCTTCAGTTCCTCGGGAACATAGGGAGGATTGATTGCATCAAGCTTTGCCATTTCAGGCAACTTGAAGGCACCAGAGCCATTAGCGATATAAGCATCGGTGAGCAGAACAACAGGTGTCATGTGCTCAAGGGCAATCTTTGAAGCCTGGTATGCAGCGTCGAAGCAGTCAGCAGGACTGGTAGCTGCCATCACAGGCATGGGGCTTTCACCGTTACGTCCGAAGAGAGCCTGCAGGAGGTCAGTCTGCTCAGACTTGGTGGGAAGACCTGTTGCAGGACCACCACGCTGTACGTCGAGAACAACCAATGGCAGCTCCATGATAACAGCGAGGTTCATGGCCTCTGATTTCAGACAAACACCAGGACCAGAAGTAGAGGTGATACCAAGAGCGCCAGCAAACGATGCTCCAAGTGCAGAGGCGCAACCGGCAATCTCATCCTCACACTGCACGGTGACAACGCCGCAAGACTTGTGCTTTGAAAGCTCGTGCAGCACGTCGGTAGCAGGAGTGATAGGATATGAACCCAGGTAGAGGCGCAGACCAGCCTTCTCGGCAGCAGCGATGAAGCCATAGGCAGTAGCCTTGTTACCAGTGATGTCCATATAGCGTCCGGGCACTTTGTCCTTTGTCTCAACGCGATATACGTTGATGGCATTTGAATGTGTATTGTGTCCGTAGTCCCAACCGGCTTGAATAACCTTGATATTAGCCTCAGCAATAGCAGGCTTCTTAGCAAACTTCTCCTTCAGGAAGTTGCCTACGAGGTTCAGGTCACGATCGAAGAGCCAGCAAACAAGTCCGAGTGCGAACATGTTACGGCACTTGAGCATGGCTTTATTGTCCATACCAGAGTCGGCCAGGCATTCCTTCACCATGGTAGTGAGAGGACACTGGATGACACGATCAGGATCTATACCCATTTCACCGAGGTAATCCTCTGTCTGGAACTGGGCTTTCTCCAAGTCCTTAGGACCAAAAGAGTCTGTATCAATAATAATTGTAGCACCAGGTTTTGCATAACGATACTGTGTCTTCAGAGCAGCAGCGTTCATTGCTACCAATACATCGCACTTGTCACCAGGAGTGTAAACCTTACCAGCACCGATGTGCACCTGGAAACCAGACACACCTGTCAGCGAGCCTTGCGGGGCGCGGATATCTGCAGGATAATCTGGGAATGTTGAAATGCCATTGCCTACTGTGGCACTGACCGTAGAAAAAATGTTTCCGGCCAACTGCATACCGTCGCCAGAATCTCCAGAGAAGCGCACAACCACCTGGTCGAGCTCTTTCACTTCCAATTTTTCAGCCATAATTTTTAATAATTATACAAAGTAAGTTTAATTTTGGGTGCAAATTTCGGAATATTTATCGAATTATCAAAACTTTTAGGGTAAAATTATACAAAAATGAATAAAAAATCACTTTTTGCTTACAAATTGCTAATATATGTTAGCTGATTTCGTCATTTCGAGAAAACTTCGTAACTTTGCACCGCATATAAAAATAGGTAATAAAAGGTTATAAGAAGATTGAAGAATGGGAAATATGGATATCATACAGAATCAGCATTTTGAAGGCGAGCGTCCTTTGTTTGAAGTTCACCATGTTCGTTTGGAGCATGTTACCATTGGAGAGGGCGAAAGTGCTATTAAGGAATGCTCAGACATTGAGGCTGAGGATTGTCATTTCTGGGGGAAATATCCTTTCTGGCATGTTCACGGTTTCAAGATCAATCGCTGTCAGTTTGACGTTGGTGCACGTTCTGCACTTTGGTACAGTAGTAATATGGACATGCGCGACACGCGTATAGACGGTCCCAAGATGTTCCGTGAAATGCACGACATGTACTTGGAGAACGTTGTCATCAACGATGCCGATGAGACGTTCTGGAAGTGCCGGAACATTGAGGCACGCAATCTGGAACTCCATGACGGCACATATCCCTTCATGTTTTGTGAGAACGTAAAGATTGACGGACTGAAGAGCGATTCCAAATACGTATTCCAGTATTGTAAGAACGTGGAGATACACAATGCGAATATCGTCACCAAGGACTCGTTCTGGGAGTGCGAGAACATAACCATTTACGACTCTATGCTTGACGGAGAATACCTGGCTTGGCATTCCAAGAATGTCAGACTGGTGAACTGCCAGTTGGCTGGCGAGCAGTTGCTCTGCTATGCCAACCAGCTGATACTTGAGAACTGCACCTTCGCTCCCGACTGCGACCGCGTATTTGAATACAGCAATGTGGAAGCCAATATCAAAGGACATATTGAAAACATCAAGAATCCCACTAGCGGACACATTGTTGCCGACTCTATTGGATCCATCACTATCGACAAGAACATCAAACAACCAGCAAACTGCATCATAGAGACAAGACAATGAAATACAATTTCGATGAGATCGTCAAGCGCCGTGGTACTGGCTGCGTGAAGTGGGACGAGCCACGTCCTTTGTCCATTGAGGGTGAAGATATTATTCCCCTCTGGGTGGCCGACATGGACTTCAAGGCTGCTCCTGCCATCCAGGAAGCAGTCATTAAGCGTGCCCAACATAGTGTCTATGGCTACACCGTCGTAGAGGAAGATTACTACGATGCTGTCATCTCATGGTTCCAGCGTCGTCACCAGTGGACCATCCGTCGCGAGGAGATTATCTATACCACGGGGGTTGTTCCTGCCATGTCAGTAGCCATCAAGGCTCTGACCATGCCTGGTGAGAAAGTCCTGATACTTTCACCAGACTACAACTGTTTCTTCTCCAGCATCCGCAACAATGGCTGTGAGGTACTGGAGACCGAGCTGAAAGCTACAAACCATTTTAAGGTGGATTGGAGCGATTTCGAGGCGAAATGTGCCGACGAGAAGACCACCGTGTTCCTGCTCTGCAATCCTCACAACCCCACAGGACGTGTTTGGACGAAGGAGGAACTGGAAAGGATGAACGACATCTGCATGAAGCATCATGTCAAGGTGGTCAGCGACGAGATTCACTGCGAACTCATCATGCCAGGACACCGTTTCCAGCCTTTTGCTGCCGTCAGCGAGGCTTGCCGCCAAAATAGTGTTATCCTTAATTCTCCCTCCAAGTCATTCAATATCGCCGGACTACAAGCAGCCAACATCATCTGCGCCCAGCCCGAATGGCGTCACCGCCTGGATCGTGCTGTTAATATTAATGAGGTGTGCGACCTGAATCCTTTCGGACCAGTCGCACTGAAAGCAGCCTATAATGAGAGCGAGGATTGGATCGATGAGCTCAATCAATACCTGTGGGACAACTATCAGGCCCTTTGCGAATATGCAAAAGAACACCTTCCCCATTGGAAAGTCAACCAGTTGGAAGGTACCTACCTGCTTTGGATTGACATCACCGCCACTGGCATGAGCGCTCAGGCCTATACCGACCACCTATTGCGCGACTACCACGTATGGGTAAACCCGGGCACCATGTATGGTCCCCAAAGCGGCGAAGGCTATATCCGCTTGAACATTGCATGCCCTAGAGCCTTGCTGATGGAGGCACTAAACAGAATCAAAGAATAAAAGAATAAAGGAAGACATGAAGATCAACAAGCAAGAACGCATCCAGCGAGCCGAGTCGCTGTTCATGCAGGGTTTCAATTGTTCGCAATCAGTCGTGGCAGCCTTTGCCGATATCTATGGCTACACCGAGGAGCAAGCCCTTCGTATGAGTGCAGGCTTTGGTGCCGGCATTGGGCGCATGCGCATGTCGTGCGGTGCTTTCAACGCCTTGGCGCTTCTTGCAGGACTAGACTGCGGCTCTGTGACACCAGGCGACCGCGAAGGCAAGTCCTATAATTATAAAGTGGTACAACAACTAGCCGAACGTTTCCGTGAGGAGCACGGCAGTTTGATTTGCGCCGAGCTACTGAAACTGAAGAAAGGCGCTCCCCTGAGCTACGAAGCATCAGAGCGCACGGCAGAGTACTACAAGACACGTCCATGCGTGAACCAAATCATATCGGCTGCAAAAATCTTTGCTGACTATTTGGAAGCAAAAGAGTGATTTTTCTTTCAATTATGCTTTTAGTTTAGAATATTTTAGTAAATTTGCACACAAAAATTTAAATAACAGACCAATTTATCATGTACACACGTATGACCGCTGCCGAAGCTGCAGCACTGATTAAGAACGGAGAGAACATTGCAATGAGCGGCTTTACGCCCGCTGGAGTAGCAAAGGCTACAACCAAAGAATTGGCAAAGATTGCCATTGCCGAACACGAGGCTGGACGTGAGTTCAAGGTAGGCATTTTCACTGGCGCCTCTACAGGCCAGAGCACCGATGGCGACATGGCCAATGCCCAAGCTATCAAGTACCGTGCCCCCTATACTACCAACCCCGACTTCCGCAAACACGTGAACATGGGCGAGATTCCCTACAACGACCTGCACCTGAGCCACATGGCACAAGAACTGCGCTATGGTTTCTATGGTGATATCGACTGGGCTATTCTCGAGGTCTGCGACATTGAGGAGTGTGGCAACGATTATCATGTCTATCTGACTGCTGCCGGTGGCATCTCACCCACAGCAGCCCGTTTGGCTAAGCACGTCATTCTGGAGCTCAACTCTTTCCACAATCCTAATGCCAAGTTCATCCACGACGTTTACGAGCCTCTCGATCCCCCTTACCGCAAGCCCATCATGATTGAGAAGGTAAGCGACCGTATCGGTGTGCCCTACGTGTCTATCCCCAAGGACAAGGTGGTTGGTGTCGTAGAGTGTAATATCCCCGACGAGGCTCGCGCTTTCAAGGACAGCGACCCCGTTACTGAGAAGATTGGTTTCCTCACTGCCGAGTTCTTGGTAGAAGAGATGCACAAAGGCCGCATCCCCAAGGAGTTCCTTCCCCTGCAGAGTGGCGTAGGTTCTACAGCCAACGCCATTCTGGGTGCACTGGGCGAGGACAAGCACGTGCCCAACTTCAACATCTATACCGAGGTGATTCAGAACTCTGTCATCGAGATGATGCTCAATGGACGCGTAAAAGATGCTTCTGCCTGCTCACTCACCGTGTCTAACGACTGTCTGATGCAGGTTTACGATAACATGGACTATATGAAGAACCACCTGACGCTGCGTCAGAGTGAGATATCTAACTCTCCTGAGGTCATTCGCCGACTGGGTGTTATTGCTATCAATACAGCCATCGAGGCCGATATCTATGGTAACGTAAACTCTACACACATCAGCGGTACCAAGATGATGAACGGTATCGGAGGTTCGGGCGACTTCATCCGCAACGCCTACCTGAGCATCTTCACCTGTCCGTCTATCGCCAAAGGTGGCATCATCTCAAGTATCGTTCCCTTCGTGAGCCATCAGGACTCTTCAGAGCACGACGTAAACATCATCGTGACCGAACAGGGTATCGCCGACCTGCGTGGCAAGAGCCCCGCCCAACGTGCTGAGTGCATCATCGAGAACTGTGCACATCCTGACTACAAGCAGCTGTTGTGGGACTACCTGAAGATCTCTAAGATGGGACAGACACGCCACAACCTGACTGCTGCCTTCGCTATGCACGACTCACTGGCTCGCAAGGGCGACATGCACCTCACCGATTTCTCTGAATACATCAAATAACGACTGATGATTTTTCAGCAAACACTACGATGGCTGCTTTTCCTCTTCTTGGGAATGGCAGCCATCAGTGTTTTTGCACAGTCCGTCCCCGACTGGCAACAAGCCTACGAACAAATGGCAGAGGACTTTATTGATGACGAAGACGGAGCGCCAGATGTTGACATGCAGTTGCTTCAACACTTGGCCGACCATCCCATCAACCTCAACAACACCAATCGCGAGGAACTGGAACAGTTGCCGTTTCTCTCCCAGCAACAAGTCATGGATCTCATCGAGTACCTCGACCGCTATCGTCCCATGCGCTCACTGGGCGAGTTGCGCATGGTGCGCTCCATGAGCTATCAGCAGTTGACGCTACTCCCCTACTTCGTCTATCTTGGTGAGTACGTCCCACCCGCTACTGTCCGTACGCCATTCAAGCCCCATCACACGCTCACCGCCACAGGTTCCATCCCGTTCTACGATCGTCAGGGCGACAAAAGTGGATATCTGGGCTATAAGTATCGCCATTCGTTGCGCTATGAGTTTAGCTACGGCAAGAAGATAAAGGCCGGACTCATTGGTGCACAGGATGCCGGCGAGCCATTCTTCTCCAATAGGAACACATGGGGCTACGACGCCTATTCCTATTATGTACAAGTAAGAGAACTGGGGCCTGTATCCACAGCCATCGTCGGAAAATACAAGTTGTCAGCCGGCATGGGACTGGTCCTGAACAATGCCTTCTCTATGGGAAAAGCCATCACGCTGCAGTCTTTAGGTCGACTCACACAGGGCCTTCGTCCTCACAGTTCCCGTTCTGAGCAAGGCTACTTCCAAGGTGCTGCAGCCACCATTGCGCCCTGTCAGCCACTTACACTCACGCTGTTTGCCTCGCATCGTGCCGTAGATGCCACACTCAATGATGACGGAACAGCCAAGACGCTCATCTACGGTGGCATGCACCGCACACCTGAAGAGATGCAGAAGAAGTACAACACGCATCTCACCGCGCTGGGAGCCACCTCCACTTTCCACAAGGGAGCTTTCCATGTTGGGGCCACTACCGTTTTCACCCATCCCGACCGTTCGTTGGAGCCCGACCGCACGCAGCGTTTCCGCTACTACTATCCGCATGGTGAGCAGTTCTTCAATGCCAGTATGTTCTATGGCTACAACCACAGTCGTTGGGCGTTTCGTGGTGAGACAGCCATCAATCAGGACGGAGCCCTTGCCACCATCCACACGTTGAGCCACCAAACCAAGAACGGTACCAGCATCACGGCCCTGCATCGGTTCTATAGTTGTCGCTACACATCACTCTATGCCAATAGCTTCAGCGACGCCTCTGGCGTGCAGAACGAGAGTGGCATCTACCTCGGAGCCAGCTGTCGTCCTTTGTCCCATCTCCAACTACAAGCCTATGCAGACTATGCTTACTTCCCTTGGGCGCGCTACAGAGTATCGCAAGCCTCGCAGTCGCTCGACCTCTTTCTACATGCCGACTATCGCATCACCAGCAAGTGGGACCTCGCAGGTCGGCTTCGTGCCCGTTTCCGCGAGCAGGACAATACCGACAAGACTGCCCTCGTTCCTTTGAGAGAACAACGTGGTCGTTTCGCTGCCACCTATCATCCCTCATCGGCGCTCTCCCTAAAAAGCCAAGTGGACCTTAGTCGCATGCCAAGCCCCAACGTCAGTCGCGGACTGATGTTCAGCCAGCAAGCCACCTATCAAAAGGGCAAACACCTGTTGAGCGGCACCGCTGCCTTCTTCCACACCGACGACTACGATAGTCGTCTCTACCTCTACGAGCGCCAGGTGCGCTACGATTTCTCGTTCCCCATGTACTACGGTCGTGGCATGCGCCTCATGTTGTTGGCACGCACCGCCATCTCGCCCCGTCTTCAGCTCACCGCCAAACTCGGCCACACCAATTACTTCGACCGTTCCTCCATCGGCACCTCTCAGCAGCTCATCGCCCACTCCAGCGCCACCGACCTCATCCTGCAACTGCGCTATCACCTTTAATCTCCCCTCATTATCCTTTGAGAAAGAAAAAATGCAATGTTTTTCTGCAAACCTTTGCATTATTTGAAAATATTTTATATATTTGCAGCCGCAATTAACAAATACAATTCAAAGACTAAAAAAGCAGTAATAATGAAGATTAGAATTAAAATGAAAAACAAGCATTTGCTGTCAATTTCTATTGCCCTGATTCTGACAGGTATCATGACCTCTTGTGCAAGTATTGTCTCGGGTGGAGATCCAAACATCACACTTAACAGTAACTATAGAGGCACTGTTACAATCACCACCGAGAAACATTCATATTCAGGTGTTACGTTCCCTGCCGTTGTTCAAGTGAATCGTCACAAGCTGGACGGTCAGCGTATTCGTATTTCTGCTGATGATTGTGAATTCGATGATGTTGTTCTTGAGAAGACCGTGAATCCCTGGGCATTCGGTAACGTCTTAATAGGTGGCCTTATAGGCTGGGCTGTAGATCTTAGTACCAATTGCGTCAGCAAACCCGCACAGACGCAGTATACAGTATTCCCTTTTTTACCAACAAAGACAGGAAGCTCTAACAAGTAATTTGTCATCATTAAATTTTATGATGACAACGGATGACCCGATGATAAAGAATATTTAATAAAAAAAATGATAGACTTTAATAATCCACACAAGAGAGGAGTACCGTTAATGATTCTTAAACTATAGTAGTTGAATAAACATGAGAAGAAAGAACATAGAATTGCCACTATTATTTATAATGGTATTTGTGTTTATGGTACAAAAACCGAGTTACTTGTAGTGGAGAAAATTCGGCTTCTTACTTATTATCTTCAAAAAGGTTGCCTTCCTCCTGGAAACAGAATATTTAGATAATACTTTCTTATAGTTTAATATATTATTATGAAATTTATACTGAAAACCGTTTTTGATATTCAAGCAAGTCAGAAAAATGAGCTGGTGTCTAATTTAGACAAAGAACTCTCATCTTTTTTCTCAGAGAGAACATACTCATCTATGGTAGAAGAAATAAACATTGATCTTTATTGCTTCAATACGCCATTTAGGCTAAAACATCATAGCAGGCCTATATACCATGAAGATAAAACATCAAAGGTATTTCCACGGGACAAGAAAAGTGATGCAACATTTCGTATGTATCATTTGCTTTTTGTAGATATTCCTTTGCCAGACGAATTTGCTACTTGTTCCGTGGATAACGCTGTCGCGATGATTGGAGATACGATGGTTAAGTATTTCACTGAAGTAAATCTCCCTGTTAAGATTAGGAAGTCATTTGACAAGGATCGTTTTGTGGCAGACTTAAAGGCATTCTTCGATAGTTATTCTGCCAAGCAGGGTAAATAAATGAGCCATGAAAGGAAAAGCGTCATTTTAAAAATAGAAACAATGAATATTTTGAACTTGTTTAAACCAAAGGAAGAAAAGAAAAAGGAGAAGAAAAAGTACATATCATATAACCAGAAAATTATAGACCATCTGGCTGCTCGCGGATTTAAACGAAAAAACATGAATTTTTTCGTTAGAAAGATCAATGAAGACATCACTCAGTCCATCATATTTGGTCATAGCACCCAAGGACGTGCTCATGCAAAATATTATGATGTCAGAGCATCCATTGAACTTCCGAAAGTATTAAAGACTGCTAAAGAATTGGATATACCTATATCCCGAGTTGCACTCTTTAGTAGTAACATTGGTGAATTGATGAATCCGAGTACTTATTTGGAATGGCTCGTTACTGAGGATTCAAGTGAGTCATATGATAATGGGGTCGTGGATTCTATATTAGAACATATAGATAGATATGCAATACCTTTGTTAGATAAGTTCTGCACGGTATCATCAATTGTGGAGGGAATCAAAAAGAGGGGACGCCTTTACCGGATTAGTGATGACATGCATGCTTGTATCGCTTTACTTCTTTATGGCGAGAAAAAAGATTTTTTCTGGTTTGTGGAACAGAGAAGCTATGAGATGCAATTTTCAATATATGACCAAGAAGTGCATTGGGATTACAGGAATCCAGGAGTACCTTTAAATAAAATATGCAAATCCTTCTTAGACATGGCAGATAAGTTAGAGCCTTTATGGAATACATGATCATCACGGAACCTGAAAACATATCGTTTGGCGGCGCTATTCACACCGAATAGTGCCGCTATTCTTTTGGTTTGACGCTGCTATTGACTCGCAAGAGTCAGGATGTTCGGATGAATCAGTATAATAATAACTATTAATTTTTGCACGGAAAACAAAGAATTATTTGGTATTTTGTGCAAGATTTTGTAGATTTGCAGCGAATAATATTAATATGAAATGAGTCCAGTGTTTCGTCGCGAAAGCGAATATACGTTTAAAATTTACTCCAACGAAGAGGAGCGGATGCATATCCATGTTATTTATGAAAGCCACGAAGCGAAATATTGGTTAGAACCTAAGGTGGAGTTGGCAAAGAATAATGGGATTCCTGAACATAAGTTGAATGAAATAAAGAAAATAGTAGAAAAATATGCAGACAGATTTAAGGAACAATTCAAGCAGCACATCGGCAAGCGTATTGATGATTAATGCGCAAGGCATTATGCTTTCTGTGCTTGGTAATGATTATTTCCTATCCTATAATCGTATACCTTGGATGAAAGATGCCCCAATCCGTAGCGTGCTGAATGTGCAGATGTCTGGTTCGGAAGCTATAGAATGGCCTGACCTTGACGTAGATCTTGAAATAGATAGTTTGCGTCATCCGGAGCGCTATCCGCTCGTTATCAAAAGAAATCCACTAGACTTTGTAAAAGCGTAACGAGAAAAAGAAGTGTAATAAGACCTTCTTTGTTTGGCAGATGTGACATCATGGTCTGGCTATCAATAAAAAATCCGATGAATCGTGAGGTTTGTCGGACTTTTTATTTGTTTCTACATACAGAACTAATAATCATTTCATATTATCGCTTCTCGAATCAATTGTTTTTATTTTAAATTCTTGCTTTGTATGAAAATGTTTTGTATATTTGCAACATCATTTCAAAAACTAAATGACATAAACCTAAAATGCAAGTAATAATGAAAACTAGAGTTCTATTATTGTTGCGGAGAACCCGTGATATGATTAGAAGAATCAAACTATTATTTCTGATACTTGTATGTCATCTAACGATGGCGCAGGCTATTTCCGTAAAGGAGATTGTTCATTTTTACACTCATGCAGATGTGGATTACTACAAGGATGTTGTCCAGAAAAGGATAGACCAGCTTGATACGTGGATAATAGATACTATACCCTATATTCCATTTTCGATAAATCCATTTGAAGGGCAATACAAGCCATCCAACATGAATTTGCGCCAACATAACTCCTTGCATTTTGTTGCTCTTGAATTATGCGACATGAATGATTACGATCCTCTGTCGGATGATATATATAATCATCTGAAAATAGACAGTGTACGGTCTATGGCGTTTATTCCGATGGATGATGATAAAAATGCGATGGGCATTACTGAATTCTTTGAACTCGGAACCTATATTGACTTCTCGGAGAATGGAGACGATGAATCCGAAGTTTTTGGAAACTATTATTTAAGAGAAAGAGACAGAATACTCGCGGAGACGTTGAGGTGCTTCTTTAAAAAATGCCAAACACAAGCAGTCGATGCTTTCTTGATCTTTTCGAACTTTAATAGAAGAGACCAGTTCGGATATGCTAAAGATGGGAAAATATATGTTTTCGCAGCTGAAGCTGGTAAGTTTTTGGAACTAAAAGATTACATCCTATTCTATACAGGATATTTAGATAAATATAAAGACAGATTGGGTGATTTTTTTCATGCTACATATGTTGGAAGTTCTCGTCAGTCCTATTCGTTAGATAGAAATCCTCATATGCCAGCCCCTTTTGAGCCCATTGATTCAGTCTGTTTGAAGTCTGATACATTGACGGATGCTGATAAAGGTGATATCCGATATATAGATTCATTGTATATAGACAGGAAGAGTAAAAGAGCACAAAAGATAAGGAAATTAGAAAAAAGAATAAGACGCCTTGTTGAGAGGAATGATCGGCTAAAACAGATAGATGGTTTGCAACAATATCATATACTACTATCGTTCTATTCGGGTTTAGGCGATTGGCCATTTAAAAAGCACAATCGTCAACTGACATTTCTGCGTAAGACTCATGATTGTTCTTTATTCCTAGAGCCAAGGTTCTCTCTTGCAAGAAGAATTCTCAATAAACACACACATAGCGAAATAGTTGGTTATGCTCAAGATGCCATCATGAGTTTGTATAAGCACAATTTGTATATAAGGACACATAGTCTGTTGACAGATAGAGATGGAAATTTAGTTGCAGTCGGTGATGCGCGAGGATTAAGAGAATACCGCCCTACCTCGCCAAAATCATTTAAGGTGATGGCTCAACTTTTTCATAATAAGGAGGCCGATTTAGCAATTCTGCTAATGGATCTTGAACCACTGACATACTTGTGCATAAAGGACGATTCTCTATTTGTAATAGAGGAAAACGAAACAGAGGTGAAGCGTTATTCTTGGAATGAGTATTGTAACTATTGGGCTCATTTCTGTGAGTGACATACCCAAATCATGGGATTCTATTAAACAACCAATTAAAGATCCACACTTAATTTTGATAATTATGAATAAAAAATTAATCTTTTGGGAAATTCGAACTATATCAAGGGGGATGAAGATTTTTTTTATTTGCAATCTTTCGTGACAGGTTCATGGTCTGCGTACATGAACGGGTCACCTGCATAACCATGTGTGAGCGTACACTACAACCATTATGTTCAGACTTGGAACAAAAACCGAGTTACTTGTAGTGGAGAAAATTCGGCTTATTACTTATTATATTCAAAAAGGTTGCCTTCCTCCGGGAAACAAAGTTTTTAAATAAGAAATGAATATTATACTATCTCCAACATCTATCGGTGTAAGTCTCTGTGAGACCACCCTGAGTCATGACATATGTAAGTTATCTGAAGACATATATTTGTTCTTCAGAAATAAAACGTATTCTAAATTAGTAGAAACCTTGGAAGTAGAATTTTTCTGTGATTCTTATTTGATTCCATATAAAAGACCATATTATACGGAAAATATATCTAAAAAAATTCCTTCCTCAGAAGAATCATTCACGATTTATCATAAATTGGTTGTTGATATAGAAATACCCAAAGATGAAGTCTTACATGCTTCCAGTATAAGATTGTTGATTTTGAAAGAATTCATCAACTATTTCGCCAAGACCACTCTCCCTGTTAAGATTAGGAAGTCATTTGACAAGGATCGTTTTGTGGCAGACTTAAAGGCATTCTTCGATAGTTATTCTGCCAAGCAGGGTAAATAAATGAGCCATGAAAGGAAAAGCGTCATTTTTAAAAATAGAAACAATGAATATTTTGAACTTGTTTAAACCAAAGGAAGAAAAGAAAAAGGAGAAGAAAAAGTACATATCATATAACCAGAGAATTATTGACCATCTGGCATCTCGTGGATTTAAACGAAAAAACATGAATTTTTTCGTTAGAAAGATCAATGAAGACATCACTCAGTCCATCATATTTGGTCATAGCACCCAAGGACGTGCTCATGCAAAATTTTATGCAGTAAGAGCCTCCATTGAACTTCCGAAAGTATTAAAGACTGCTAAAGAATTGGATGTACCAATATCCCTAACAGCACTTTTTAATAGTAACATTGGTGAATTGATGAACCCGAGTACTTATTTGGAATGGCTCGTTACTGAGGATTCAAGTGAGTCATATGATAATGGGGTTGTGGATTCCATATTAGAACATATAGACAAATATGCGATACCTTTGTTAGATAAGTTCTGCACGGTATCATCAATTGTAGGCGAAATCAAGAAGAGGGGACGCCTTTACCGGAGTAGTGATGACATGAACGCTTGTATCGCTTTACTTCTTTATGGCGAGAAGAAAGATTTTTTCTGGTTTGTAGAACAGAGAAGCTATGAGATGCAATTTTCTATATATGACCAAGAAGTACATTGGGATTATAGGAATCCAGGAGTACCTTTAAATAAAATATGCAAATCCTTCTTAGACATGGCAGATAAGTTAGAGCCTTTATGGAATACATAATCATCACGGAACCTGAAAACATATCGTTTGGCGGCGCTATTCACACCGAATAGTGCCGCTATTCTTTTGGTTGGGCGCTGCTATTCTTATGCTATTGCGGCGTAATAGTTTAGGTTTTGGTTCTCATCCAGCCCCTGGAATGGGTCGTTCTAGACTCTGAAAGTGCTATTTCTAGACTTTAGAATAGCAACTTCTAGACTCTAGAATGACACGTTCTAAAGTCTGGAATTGTTCATTCCAGACTTTAGATGGGCACCAATAGTTAGGGTTTTACAGACTGAAAGTTATGTTTTAGGCTTGCAAAAGCTACAGTATTGCTCACTTATCCCTACAGGTTCCGTCGATACAAGTGATGTGTGCGACCTTCAGAATGTCGTCATACGAACCGTTGTATGGCATGTCGGGCAGACGAGTGAGAGTTACCGATGCCTTCCCATCGGGTGTTTTCAGCACGATGTCGCCATCAGAGAGAATGCCGGTCCACGTGCGTCCCTGCATGTCGAACGTCATTTCCACCTTTCCACCGTCGATAGTCTTGGTATCGAAAGAGTGCGAGCTATAGCGCCATTCGTAATACCAGTCGCCACCATCCATTTTCTCTGTCCAGTAGGTGGGACCATAGTTCTCGGGGAACCATCTATAGTGAGAGAAGAATATCAGGGGCACCTTTTCGCCTTTTCCTCCCTTGCGGAACTCCCACTTGTTGTAAATGGAGGCGAAGTATTCGTTCCATTTGCTCTCACCCCAGCTCTCGCCAGAGGTTGACACTTGGTATTGGTGCTGAGCCCACACAATATCCTTAGGCTTTAAGCCACCGCTCAACGGGTCGTCTTCGTCGTCGCCGCAGTTTACCAGGAACAAAGAACCAAAGAGCAGTCCAGCTATCAATCCCCAAAATTTCATTGTTTTCATTGTTAGTAAATCATTAAGTTGGTATATTATTAGGTCGCAAATATAATACTTTTTTTAATTGGTTGTTCAAAAAAGAAAGAAAAAAACAGGAAAAAACTCTTTTTGATGTTTGTCGCTCTTGCAGAGCTCCTGTGATAAGGGCTATGCCTTGGTCTTTAAGAGTCAACTCTTAGCCCAATTCATAGCCCTTACCACATAACTTCGTTATTACAAACATCCAAAAGCAAAAACACCAGCTTCTATCGAAGCTTAAAAAAGCCCCTCCTACTGCCCCCGAGGGGGCTTCTATTGTTTTGCTGTCTATAGTGTTCCCCTCGAGGAACGAAGAGGGGGCTTTTTTTTAGCCCGAAGGGCGGTGTTTTTGCTCACTCAGTATGTGTTGTCTCTGCAGGAGACCAAGTTGAAAGGTAGATATTTTTATCTGGGTGCTCGCACCCAAGGAAAAATAGATAGCTTTCAGCTTGTAAGGACTGTAAGTCCAACACATACTGACGTGAGTGTTTTTTCTTGTTTTTGTTAAAATCTGAACGCAGGATTCTACAGATAATCAAAAAATATGGGTTTTTCTTTTGTTCTTTGCTCGCTTAATCGTACCTCTGACTTCGTCTAAGGTACTTGCGCTCGAAAGAAAAAAGAAAAAATTCGTTTTTTTCTTTTGTTCTTTGCTCGCTTAATCGTACCTTTGTTCCTCATATTTATCAATAACGACCAACATGAAGAGATTTTTAGCAATTGCAATGATGATGCAGGCCATAGCAGTCTGCATGGCGGAAGACTGGATGGAACAACTAGACGACAACACCTATCTGTCGCAAGTGAGCATACCTGGCACGCACGACTGTGCCACAGGAGAAGGCTGGACAGGACTGGGTATCATGTTCGGCCCGTCGATGGGACTAACACAAGACCTCAACATCAGCGAGCAACTGAACTGCGGCGTGAGGGCTTTCGACCTGCGTCCCTGCGTCTCAGGACAAGAGTTGGTGATCAATCATGGCATCCTGCAGACCAGTGCCAAGTTCCCTGAGACGCTTAAGAAGCTCTGCCAGTTTGTGACCGATCACCCCACGGAGTTCGTAGTCGTGGTGATGCGCCACGAAACTGATGGCGACAGCAACAGCGACCAATGGTCAGACATGATGAGAAATTGTCTGAACAGCGACGACCTGCGCAGCATGTTGGCCGACTACAAGCGCGACATCACTGTAGGCGAACTGCGAGGAAAGGTACTCGTGCTCTCGCGCGACAACTATGGCGGCACACCCGTGGGTGGCTTTATTACCGGCTGGGGCCATCAGGCCGACTACGTCACAGGCTCCATCAAGGGACCCGAGCGACTTCCTGGCACACTCTATCTGCAAGACTACTACGAGGTGATGGACCACATGACCGAGAAGCAGAACGGCATCGTGAAGCTGCTTGACTTCTCGACCAAGAACAATGTGGTTCAGGGCGTGCGCCATCTAGCTATATGCATCAACCACGCATCGGGCTACACCCAGTCGGCTTCTACCGATGGAATCAGGGATAATGCCGCAAAATGCAATCAGAAAATCATTGATTACCTATCCGATGACACACATGCCGGTCCTACGGGCATCGTCTTCATGGACTTCGCCGGCACCGACAGGTCAAAGTCGTACGACGTGAAAGGACTGGAACTGGTGAACACCATCATCAACAACAACCAGCGCTACACCCCCGCAAAGAAGGCCGACAATACTGGCATCACTCTTACCCAACAGGAGAGAAGCACAGGAACACTGCGCTACGACCTTCAGGGGCGCAAAGTGACTCAACAGCATCGTCAAGGCTTGGTAATAGACTCCGAAAAAGGAACGAAAGCTTTTCTCCGCTAAAAGCAGTACTTTTCACACCAAAAAGCAGTACTTTTCCATGCGAAAAGTACTGCTTTTTGTGATTATGAACTGTCTGATTGTCAATATGATAGTTATACTTTTGATTATCCGTTTTACACTTATTAAACTATTTTTGTTAAAATCTAAAGAAAATTAAATTTTTCCATTGCCAATTGGAAATAATTCCCTATCTTTGCCAACACCTAACTTAATAGTTTACGAGGGGTAAAATAAGCCTTTTTTTCAGAAAAGCCCTCCACATCGCGAAAATCTAGAGATAATCGATTATATATTAATACTAAAAACCTTGAATTATGAAAAAGAAGTATCTATTTTTGACGGTGCTCTTATTGGCCTCGGCGATAGTTGTGGCTGGAGTACAGGGAATTACTTCAATAATGGGTAGTTCCGAAGGAGAGAGTCTTACTTATAGAGAAGCATGTGCAAAGGCTCTAAGTGTCAAGGAGGCTGTTCAAGTTTGCCTAGAGACTGGTCAAACAGCAACCGAAAGCGAATATCTTGTAAGAGGTGTCATAACCAACATTCAAGATTTCAACACCGATCGTTATGGAAACATGACTGTTGACCTAACCGAAACAGATAGTGAAACAGGTGAGGTTTACACCCTCAAGCTCTATCGCATCAATGGTTTCAACGGTGAGAAGCTTACCAAAGATTACGAAGTCAACGTGGGCGATGAAATCATTGCTTATGGTAAACTGATAAACTACAGTGGGAACACGCCTGAGATGCAATCAAATGGCTATCTCGTTGCCCTGAATGGCAAGATGAGTCTGAATGAGGAAGAGAACGGACAGGAGGGAACCATAGAGGTTAACGACCCCGTCATTAAGGGTGTTATGCTTGCAGGAAGCCACAATGGTTGGAGTACCCAAGTAGAATCTTTCTCAGTCTTAGAAGCAGACAAGGCCTACACGATTACCGTAGACTTAAGCAAGGCTAATGTAGAAGATGAATGGAAATTCAAGTTCTGTCCTGTAACCGAAGACGTTACATATTGGGTAGGCTATGAGGAATTAGCTTCTCAAGATGGTTTTCCAGAATGGATAACAACGGATGAGGATGGCAATTTCGTTGTTAATATCGAAGACACATCTTATCGCGTGTTTACTATCATGGTAGCATGGGACGGTGGCAATGAAATCGGGAAAAACTGGTACATACGCATCAGTGGTTCAGAGTCTGGCGGAATAGACGATCCCAATCCCGAAGATCCCAATCCACAACCGACCGACTCGGTCATGGTTTACGTGGATTGTGCAATCGCACCTTACCTTTATACATGGGGAGGAGCCTCAGTTGGCGATTGGCCAGGAAAGCAAATGGAAAAGAAGGATACCATCAATGGTACCATATTCTGGTATATGCCCATCTATACCGACAAGGTAAACATCTTATTCAATGATGGCAATGGCAATCAAACTTCCGACATTGACGATATAGAGGGAGTACACTATTTTTGGTACGACGGAATGACATCGTTTGAGGATGTTACAGCACAGGTTCTGGACGGTAGCTATGCTACACCCGAATACAACAAGACGGTGTTGCTCACCAATCCTAACTTCATGAATTATAGCAAAGGTTGGACCTACACTGGCGCAAGCTTCGAGAACCGCGTAGCCTATACGGAATATAGGGACTTTGATGTTTACCAAACTATCAAGGCTCCTGCCGCAGGTATCTATGAGGTACAAGCACAGGGCTACTATCAGAATTACGAGGGAGGTGACGCTTACTTCATACAGAACAAGCGCGATGTGCCCGTATATCTGTATTTGAACAACAGTACTACTGCCCTGAAGAACATCTTCGATGAAGGTGTTCCCGAGGAAACCTATTACGAATGGGAGAATAGCGGCCTTGGATTTGAGAACTTCAAATATTGTTCCAATGATGGTTGCTTCCGCTATCCTTCATGGTATTATGGTGCATGGAGTGTATTCAACCGTGATATGTACCACAACGCGGTCTATACTTACGTAGCAGAAGGTGCCGATATTAAACTGGGCGTAAAGGGCTCCACCAGCAATGAGAATTCCGGATTTGCCGCATGGAGCAACTTCAGACTTTACTATTGGGGCATGGATGCCGAGAAGGCTGGAGGTGCGCTTAGCCAAGCCATTGCTTCCGCAAGTCTGTTATTGCAAGACGATCAGATTAAGGACAAGGGCAAGCAGTTGATTACTGCAGCCATTGCTGAAGCCAACACCGTTTTAGAGAGCGAGGACGCAGAAGCCAAACTTGCTGCAATCGAGACTCTGAACGCAGTGGTAGAGAACGTAAAGGCCAACTTCATGTATATTGTTGAGGTATACGACATTCCAAGCAATGGTTACTCATATTATTACAACGAAGGCGACACTATATATTATAATAAGGTGAAACTGACCTTCCATCAGAATGATGGATCCACTCCTTACAGTTACTATAGCAACATGCGTCTAAACAGCAAGAACTCTATGACCTTCGTATCAGAGATTCCGATGGTACGTATTCAGTTCTTTACCAGCGACGGTGAGAGTTCGTATGTTCGCGGACAGGTTAGTGAAGGCACTATTGAAAACAACTGCTGGACGGGTGAAGATACAGAGTTGACCTTCACCAACACCACAAGCGATCAGTTCCGCTTCTACAGGTTCACCGTAACCTACGATGATCCTACTCCTGAGGAAGTGGCAGAACGCCTTAATGCCCAGATTACCTTGACCGAGGATGCCATTGCAGCTTTGAAGCACGAAAAGGTAGATGGCAAGGAGGCACTGGCAACAGCACTGACCGAGGCAAAGGCTATTGCTGCAGCCGAGGAATTGGACATCGATGAGGCAAAGGCCTATATCAAGGCATTGAAGACCGACACCAAGGCCCTGCTGAATCTGGATGCCGCTTATACAGTAATAGAGAAACAACTCACAGAGCTTGCTACAGCAGGACAGGAAAATCAATTCATTGATGCTGCCAAGCTGCAAGCAGCCAATACCTTCATCACCGAGGTACAGACTGGCATTGGTGCTGGTGCTTACAAGGCTGAGGACATCGCTATCCTGCAAGAGCAGATTGCATGGCACACCGCACAATTGCAGATGGTTTACCTGACGATCACCATCGGCGACCCAGGAACTCTAGGCGATGAGATTCTGCAACGCATCAACAACTTCACCGATGTTCAGGGATTGCGCATCAGCGGTCCAGTAGATGATTCTGATATGGACAAGATCAAGAACCAGTTGACCAACCTGCAGGAAATCGACATGAGCGGTATCAACCTGAAGAATCTTCCAAGTGAGATCTTCAGAGATCGCACCGGGCTCACCAGCGTCGTACTTCCTGCAAATCTGGAGACCATTGGTTATCGAGCTTTCTACAATTGTAAGAATCTGGAGAATGTTGCACTGCCTGCCACATTGAAGTCTATCGACAATTATGCGTTCTATGGTTGCTCAAAGTTTACTGAGGTGATTGTTCCCGAGGGTGTAACATCTATTGGCAACTACGCTTATCAAGCTAATATCAACTGGGATTATTACTATGACGAGCAAGGCCGTTATATAGAATATCGTAACGGCAGCAAACTAAAGAAGGTGACTCTGCCAAGCACTCTGACCAACTTAGGCTATCGTGCATTCAGCAACAACTACGAACTGGAAGAAGTAAACTTCGGCGATGGACTGACTGAAATCCAAAGCGAGACCTTCGAGGGTTGTACCGCACTGAAGAGCGTCACGCTGCCTTCTACTATCAAGAAGATTGGTTCTGAAGCATTCTATAACAGCGGACTGAAGAACATAGAACTGCCCGAAGGACTGAGCATCATTCAAAGCAACGCCTTCGGTAACTGTGATAGTCTGACGGCAGTGACTCTGCCCAGCTCTGTGAACAGCGTATTCTATCCATTCAGCGATTGCGACAACCTAACTAGCATCACGGTGAAGGCTATTGCTCCTCCATACGCCAACGACAATGACATCATAGGTGGAAAGGAGTCACAGTGCTCACTCTATGTACCAGAACTCTCACTGGCATCTTATAAGCAGACCGACAGGTGGAGTAAATTCGCACCCAATATCTACGGACTGAACATCATGCCTGAGAACATCATCATCAGCGACACCTACCGCCTGTTGTGGCCCGACACCGTAAGCTTCAGCTACAAGCCCAACGTAGAGTTGACTAAGATGGATCGTGGTGACAATTACTGGTATGAGGATCGCTATCGCTACGCAGCCGTTACCGTAACGGGTAATGCAACGCTTTCTGCCAAGGAGTTCTCCATGTACTGGGACTACTTCTACAAGCGCGAGAGCAACAGCGACACCTACAGCCGCTTCGCCACACTGATGGCTAATGGTAAGATCCGTACGGACAACAACACGCTGAAGCTGCACCTGAAAGCTGACGAGTGGAACTTCATAGCACTGCCGTTCGACGTGAAGGTGAGCGACATCGTGAATGTGAACAACACGCAGTTCGTGGTTCGTGGCTATGATGTGAAGAAGCGTGCCGACGGAAAGATGGACGAGACCTGGTACAACATGACTGGCGACGACATTCTCGAAGCTGGCAAGGGTTATATCTGGCAGGGTGCCCACACCACTGAGACCATCACCGAGGAAGACGGTAGTCAGTATCAGAACACCAACTACGACATTGAGTTCGACGTACAGGCTCAGCAAAGCGTGAACAAGAACAACATGTTCCGCACGGGCACCGTAGAGGTTGATCTGGAGGAGAACCTGAGCGAGTTCCCACAGAACCGCAACTGGAACTTCATCGGTAACCCCTACCCCTGCTACTTCGACACACGTGCCATCGACTGCACCGCTCCTATCACCGTATGGGAGAATGGTAACAGGTACAAGGCAATCTCTCCCGTTGACGATGACTATATCCTGGCTCCCGGCGAGGCATTCTTCATGCAACGTCCTCTTGACCAGGCTAGCATCACCTTCCTGCGCGAAGGCCGTCAGCTGACACCACAGGCCATGGACAATGTGAACTACTTCGCAGGCACTCGCCAGAGCGAGATGACCGCTCAGCGTAGCATCTTCAACCTGAGCATCGAGGGTGAGAACCAGAGTGACGAGACGCGCTTCGTCATCAACGAGGCCGCTCTGCTGACCTACGAGATGGACAAAGATGCTTCGAAGTTCATGGACGGCAACGCAAACGGCATACTGCTCTACACCATCGAGGATGGTTTGAACTACGCCATCAACGAACGTCCGCTGAACAATTGCGAGGTTGCCCTGGGCATGAAGGTGACCAAGGCTGGTACCTACACCATTAATCTGGACACCAAGGCCGATGCTGAGGTTTACATCATTGACCTGCTGACAGGCGAAGAGGTTCTGCTGGGTGAGGCTGGCTATACCTTCCAGGCTGAAGCCGGCACACTGAACGGCCGCTTCCTGATTCGTCTCACAGGCGGTGAGGTGACTGGCATCAAGTCTGTTGACAAGCAACAGAACAACGAGAACTACTACGATCTGCAAGGCCGTCGCGTGGAGAACGCCACCAAGGGTGTTTACATCAAGAATGGCCAGAAAGCTGTTGTGAAGTAATTCATGAGCAGAACAGAGACTCGTGAACAAGAAAACTCATGTGAACTAAAAACTCATGAACTATGAACAGATTATATAGAATGTTTATCCTCTGCCTGAGCTTACTTGCGCTAACACCGCAAGTAGGCTGGGCGGACGATGACTACGATCCGCAGAACCCGGGCAATCCCGAGATGGCTGTGGAATATAGCACGCTGTATCTGAAGGCCGATCCCGCCAACGGTGGTTATTTTAACCGTGACTTGAGATCAAGACTCGAGGTGGGATCGAAGCAATGGATCTGCGCCTATGCAAACAGCAGCTTCCGCTTCGTGTACTGGTCTGACGAAAAGGGTGACACCATTTCCAAGAACTATAGTTTCTACTACGAGGTGAAGCGAAGCGATGCTACATTGACTGCCCACTTTGAGTATGATCCTTCTTCACCGACTAACCCCGAGATGAAGAAGACAACTCACAAGTTGTATCTTTCTACCATTCCTGCCGATGCAGGTCACTTTAACTGGCCCAATGGCTCCAGCGTAGAGGAAGAGAGATGGGTGGACGTCTATCCATACATCAACGAAGGCTATAAGTTCCGCGAGATGAGGATTGGCGACAGTCTGGTCATCAAGAATACGTACTATTCCTTCGAGATGCCAAGACATGATGTCAACATCACGGCTATCTTCGAATATAGCCCAGAGAACCCATCGAACCCGGGCAAGAACTATTGGAACAGCCAAACAGGCGAGGTTATCATTGACGACTTCACGCCAGGCGAACTGTATTACAGCATCTCTGACATGGTTGGCAGCAACGACCAGGTGAAGATGATTACCGTGGCTGGACCGATAAACAATGGTGACTGGGGCGTAGCCAACAGTTTTGGCAATTGTACGCTGCTCGACATGAGTCGCACCAGTGGTTCTGACGAAGTGCCATCGTGGGCTTTCGAAAACAATCAAACCCTACTGAGCGTGGTGCTGCCGGCATCCATTGCCAATATCAGATGGTATGCCTTCCACAACTGTGCATCGCTACAGTCTATTAAGTGCTATGCCATGACTCCACCCAAAGTAGAGAGCGATGCTTTCAAAGACGTGAGCAGTGGACTGGTTATCTATGTTCCAGCCGAGGCTGTGACACTCTATCAGGACGCCGACGGATGGAAGGAGTTCACCATTCTGCCATTTACCGATGAGGTACAGGCACTGGAAGTGAACCTGCCCGAGGGATGCAACCCAGCCATCTACAAAGACATGTTCCTGGAACTGATCAACGTAAAGAGTGGACAGAAGCTGCGCTACGTGATTACTGATCGCACGACCTACACGTTCAACAGTCTGATTCAGAACACCACTTATAATATATACCTGAAGAACAAGGCAGGTGATATTCTGGGCGAGATTCTGAATGTGGAAATTATCGACAAGAACGTGGCTGTGGCATTCGCCAAGTTGAAAGAGCCAAAGACGTTGACACTGAAAGTGGAGACACCTGCTGGTGATGACGTAACAGATCAGGCCGGCATCACTTGGACAGACCAAAAGGGAACCTATCTGACACGTAGTAACCAACTGGCCAATCAGTTGGAAGGCAACAAGGTGGGCTATCGTATCAGTCTGCCCCAGCAACTGGCCGTTCAGTACATGCTCCCCGAAGACGTCACCTACGAGGTACAGGTCACCAATGCTATCGTCTATACACTGACACCTATCGCAAAGGTACAGATTAAGGGAATGGTGAAAGACGTGAAGACCACCTACCCGCTGAAGGGCGCTGGCATCACTGTCAACCAGACCGTGCATGGACAGTACACCAAATCGTACAGCACCAAGGTGGGCGCCAACGGCGAATGGCAACTGGAAGTTCTCGACATGCCAACTGAGATTATCGCTTCTGCTACCGACTATATTAGTCAGACACAAAGCATCGCCTCGTTGGAATCACTGGAAGAGAGCACTGTACCAACCTTCGAACTGAAGGACATCAATGGTACAAGCATCCAACTGACGCTGACCTATACCGATGCTAAAGGTGAGACAAAGGGCTATTACGATGACTATGCGAACGTGGCCTACACGGTGAAGGATGCAGATGGTAAGGTTATCACCGACCTGAACGTGCAGTATCCACAGATTGTGATGCTCGACGAGCATGCCGAAGGTACGGTATTCACCATCACCGCCACCAGCAAGAAGAACAAGTTCATGCCCGTTACCGCCAGTTGTACGGTTGACGCCAACGACAATGCAGCGATCACACTGCCCATCAAGCAGCTGGGTGGCATTGCAGCTTCGTTCCGTCAGACCGACAACAACAGCATTGTGGGTATGCTCTATGATGGCGACGGTCGTTTCGTGAAGAAGTACGACTATGATGGTGTTCAACTGAACATTGACGAGCTTACCGATGGTATCTATACACTAGTGACCATGGGCTATAGCCACTTGTTCAATGCCATTGGTCTGCTGAACCAGTTCACCGAAGTGGGACTGAAGGAAGGTGTAGACTACATTAAGAATCAGGTAACGGTAAAGAGCGGAGAAACGACAACCATCGCCAACCAGCTCATCCCCTACTTGGACGAAACGAAACTGTACTACACCGACAGCAATACCCGCTTCAGCGTGAACAAGAGCGAGATTTCTGCAGGACAGTACCTCACACTGCGTGCGCAGATAGACTTCAAGCCTATATATAAATATGGTGTGAGCGACCTGAAAATCGTCTTCGAACTTCCTCAGAACTGTTCGTTTGTCAACAACTCTGTGATGACAGGTAATATCATCGGCAGTTACACGCAGGAAAGTAATCGTCTGACCGTGCCTCTGGAGAATATGGACGACCAGGTAAGATTCTGCGTCATTCCAACCATTGGTGGTGTTTACTCTCCCAGTGCCAGCATTGAGTTCGACATCAACGGCAAGACCATGCGCCAGCCTATTGGCAGCGTTGTCTTCACAGTGAGCAATCTGAGTATCACAGCGCCTTCGCTGGTGGCAAAGACCACGGTTCCCGTTCTGGGTACAGCTATTGGCAAGTCGGAAGTGGAAATCTTCGACAACGGTGTTTCTGTTGGTCATGCCACAGCATTGGCAAACGGCTCATGGAACACAGAGATTGAGCTGAACAACCCATACAACATGTCCACACACAGCATCTATGCCAAGGTGGTGACACAGGATGGACTGGAGTTGCAATCTGACGTTAAGGAAGTGACCTACGACAAGAATGCCATTGAGCCAACAAAGGTGACGATGATCAATGTGGCTCACCCAGCCACCTCACTGGATCTGTGCGAATATGTAACTGAGTTCGACTTCACAAATCCTGGTAAGACACTGAAGCCCTACTGGTATTGGCCAAGCTACCCAGACTTCACGTTCTTGGTAGAGTTCACCAATAACGACACAACAATGGTTTCAAATGTTGAGCTTAACGTATTGTTATCCGACAACACCGTATCTACACTCTATCCTGTATATGACGGAAAGAGGAAGTGCTGGGTAGCTAATGCGAAGTACAACTCTGATGCTCTTCCAACAAATGTCTCTGTGGATTTCACAAGTAACGCTACCAGCCAGTTCGACAAGCGTCAGGTAGATGAGACAATAGAAGAACTTGACGACTATCTTTCTGAGTACGAAACACAGATGGCGAACATTGCAACTGCCTTTGCAGGTGCAGAAGAACCATTGAGTGATGATGCATTCGAAGCACTGGTTGCTGCCATCGGTGATGATGAAGTAATCGTCAACACTGATGATGTCGAAGCACAGCTGAGAGGCATGACCGATGATGAGTTGGAAAACTATCTCAATGAAGAGTATGCTGTCTTCCAGGCAAAGCATGGGGATACAGAAACCTACTTGCAGAACCTGGAACAGTGGCTGCAGTTTGGTACAGAAGGTGAGTTCACGCTTGAAAATGGCACTAAGTTCACCATGACCAACTGCACAGGACTGACAGCAGCCGGACTCATAGAGGCAGGCTATGAAGAGATGGTTTGTACGGACGGAAGTTTCGTTTATGTGAAGTTCAATGATCAGACAACAGAATACGTTGACCTGCTGAGAAACGTTCACGTAACGATTCAAGTACCCGTAGAGGCTGGCGCTCGTATGTTCCGCGCTTCAGGCAATGAAACCGTAGAACAAAAGGTTGCCAATGCTATCAAGGCCATCAACGACTTTGTTGAGATGAT
>Ga0265299_10001387_pt1 | contig 27628 bp, 41 predicted proteins | sample AusTroGonzalo_MG_4_FD_193485 | JGI IMG/M metagenome (GOLD analysis project Ga0265299, IMG submission 193485) | Bovine rumen microbial communities from tropical cattle in Woodstock, Queensland, Australia - Gonzalo_02 | ecosystem: Host-associated > Mammals > Digestive system > Stomach > Rumen ... | reverse complement strand
TAACCGTAAGGTCGAGATATCGTAATTCTCCTTTCCCGCCATTTATGGCTTCGTAGTTCAGTTGGGAGAACGCCAGCCTGTCACGCTGGAGGTCGCGGGATCGAGACCCGTCGGAGTCGCCACAGGGGTTACCCTGCTTTGGTATAGTGCTTACTACCTTCCTCACCAGTAAAACGTAAGCGGTCGCGTTCGAAATGCGCGTGAGTTTGCTAGTTTGGACAAGAAACAGCCCAGATTACGGAATTTACTGGCCGAATTAAATTCTAGCGCAATTGTGATGGGCGCTTAGGGTGGTACCACCATCACTTCATTATCGCCCCATAGGCAAACGGTAAAGCCGGTGCCCTTTCAAGGCACAGACGTTGAGTTCAACTCTCACTGGGGTGGCCAGGCCCATGAAAGCGGACTGTGGGTTCCGGAGATATTCATCAGGTTAAGCTCCTACTCAAACCTGAATTAGCGCACTTGATGCGTGAAGGGATAAGCATAGCCGCGTGTGAAACCCTTACCCCCTTTCCTCCAGTTTGGTGGTGTCGTCGCGGAGGTAAACCTAAACCACCACTTATGCCCCCTTAGCTCAGTGGTAGAGCCGCCGGCTTATATCCGGCACGTCCTAGGTTCGAATCCTAGAGGGCGCACCAGAAAATTTGACTTTCTTTGAAAATTCAGTTATAATATTAACTGTAAAATGAAACTGAACTTTGAAAACTTAAATCGGCTGGTTTCGGGCCGTTAGATAAACCTAGTAATAGGGATAAAGCAGAGTATGTATTCCTTGCACTCTGCGACATTTCTTCGGAAGTGTTCGTCGGAAAACCTACTGAAAGACCTAGAATTGTTCTAAGTTCGAGAGCGGATATCTAAAGCGCCGTGGAGAATATGAACAGTCGGAGTACAGAGACAGGTGCTTCTACTTCAGAAATGAATGTAATGGTTAAGTAGTTATTTGGTGTGAGTTCCAGGGATGGAACAAATGCTGATGTAAGTTTTAACAGATATGAATTCCGAAAGGAAGTGTGGAAGTTAAAGTAGTAAGTCGACACAAGACAAGCAGGATTACGAAGGATGGAATGTACTCAAAAGGTATGGATGTCCTAAGAGCACCCTCGTAGTTCATTGAGAGGATCCGTTGAATATAGCTCAGTGGTGGAGCGATTGCCTTGAACGCAATAGGACGCTGGTTCGAATCCAGTTATTCGAAGCAAATATTAACTGCAAAAGTGGTGCTCACCTAGGCTCGGAAAATAGTCTTATCCATCTGCAATATGGTGGCTTAGTGGAACCGCAAGTGAAGCTAAGAAACAAGTACAAGTAACTGCAACTCTAACAGTCTGCAAGCTGTGAATCCCGCAAGGAAGAATGTGGAGAACGGAAGTTTATAACAGTCTAGGTAAGTGTTTGCTAGTTTTCTCAAAACTAGTGGCTATCATAGCTACTCCTTAATCGGGAGTGTGGTAAGTATCTCCAACGGTACTGGATGCTATGGAAAAGACGTCAATAACCTCAGCGTTTCTTTACTTTTTATATATATACCGAATTGGCGGAATGGCAGACGCACTTGGCTAAGGACCAAGTACCAATTTTGGTGTAAGAGTTCGAGTCTCTTATTCGGTACCAATTTAATATTTCTCGGTGTGGCGGAATGGCAGACGCAACGGGCTTAAAACCCGTCGGTGGAAACACTGTGTGGGTTCAAGTCCCATTGCCGAGACCAAATCTTTGGTAGAGAAAAAAATCCTGCACTCTTTAAATGGTTCTCAAGGGTATGAAGACACCGGAACAGCCAAATAAATCCTCACTCGGCTAGCAATAAGAGTGAGTGCGTTCGGGTAAGGGCTAGTACACCGCGGAACGTCGCAAGAGCAGAGAGCAACAACTCCCTAAAAAATCTCTCAACTATACCGGTTAGTGTTCGACCAGGATGGGTCTGGTTCCTTGCAAATGTTTGCCTAGTAGGTAAGGGCTTAATGTTTATCTACCGCAAGCGAGTGATGCGTGAAGACATCGTGCGTACCATCTTCGTACCATTAAGATGGACAAAAATGAGCTCATCTACCATGAGTAGAAGGAGCATTCGATAGCGCCTCCAGTGTATGAAGGCGCTATTTGTTAATTGGAGGTAGATACTATTTTACGAAAGAATAATAGATATGAGTTTTTGCTGGTTTTGATTTTTGCTTTCTTTAGTTGTTGCATTTTATGCTTCGCATTTGGACAAAAATCTCCAGTACCGGTTGTGGAATTAAAAAAGTTAGAGATTATAACTCCAACACCGACTAATAAGCCCACTTTCACATCGACACCGACGCCAACATCAACTCCTACCCCAATTCCTTCACCAACGCCTTTACCAGATCCATTCTTTGGACAGAGAACATTTAAGTCATATGAGAACTATCGAAACATAACTCGGGTCGACTCGCCGCAATATAAGCTCCAACAGGAAGCATATACTGGTGATTATGGAATACGAATGGTTGGTGATCGATATTGTGTTGCGATGGGTAGTTACTGGGCAAAGAAAATCGGCACCAAGCTAGACGTCTACTTAGAGAGCGGCCAAGTCATAAAAGTCATTCTTGGAGATAATAAACAAGATAGACACACCCTAGAAAACCATCGAGTCGGCGCGGACAACCGTGATGTATTGGAGTTTATAGTTGATCTCGATGTGGTGCCGCAAAGGGTTAGAGATACTGGAAACTTGAACTATTTATTTCCAGGAAAGGTGGTCCATGTTGAGGTGGTAGAGGAATAAGAAGATTTGAAATTTTCCTAAAATTTATGTATAATATATACATAAAGAGTAGAGAAAAGAAATGGGAGTTTAGTTTAATGGGAAAACTGCGGTCTCCAAAACCGTTGATGTGGGTTCGATTCCTACAACTCCTGCCACATATTGGGATGTGGTGTAGCGGCAACACGACTGGCTTTGACCCAGTAGTTATAGGTTCGACCCCTATCGTCTCAGCCACTTGAAAATTTGAAAAGTTTTCGAATTTTTAGTATAATAATTATAGAAAGTGAGAGAGAACTCACTTCACTCCAACAAAATGGTGAACACTACCGACCGCACCCATTGGTAGGGCAACTTCAGACAAGGTGGCACCAAGCCTGAAGAAACAAGTGTGACGGACCGGCGTAGAAGGGACGACAGAGCGCCGCAATCTAGTCAGAGAGGTATGACTTTAAAATGACCTCAGTTCCGACGGAGTTGAACCTGGTTAGAATTTATCCGACCAACTTCAGTACCTGTGCCACAGGGGATTTCGTTATCGCTAGAAATCAAAGGTAAAATTCGACTAGTAGATATTGGCGGAGTATGTAGGTGTACGCAGTATGAGATTATGGTAATTGGAACACTTAAAGTGTTTGGGCGCAGATCGGATCATTGGTCTAGAAATTTGGTGACAATGTCACGGCGCTTGGGGAAAATGTTAGTAGGACCTCCCTCTCTCAACTCTACGGGACCATAACACCTCTCCGTAATGAAACCCGAAGCAAGAGAGCCATTAAAGACAGACTAACTCTTCTATCTACTGGAATAGGTTTTCGGTCATCCTTTAAAACCGTCTTTTTTATTACGCTAACTTTGGCAACAGGATGCCAGAGAATATATTATAAACCAACAGGAGGGTTTATTATGCGTTATTATTCAGATTTACTTAAAAAGGTTTTTGATTCAGAAGAGGCTTGCGTTGCGGCCGAGGACAAGTACCTGACCGAAATGGAAGAGAAGGACGCGCGCGAGAAGGAACTTCGTGAAAAGCGTAAGGAGCGCGCGAAGGAAGTTGAGGATGCATTGAAGGCAGTCCACGAAGCACAAAAGCAATATCAAGAAAAACTTGATGCTTTTTTGAAGGACTACAAAACTTTCCATTGTACTCTCTCAGCTACAGATGTGCGTAATCCTTTGACCACTATCTTCGATGATCTTTTTATGCTGTTCTAATAGCGGGGGACTATGTGGCTATATGTCATATAGTCCTTTTTTTAGAGTACATAGTAGAAAAGTCTACTTAAATATAGGAGTAATCTAACTCCAAATAAAGAATGTGAGGTACACGCTATGAAAAACCCCAACATGACTTATGGTGCGGCGCAAGGTATTCCGCTCCAGAACCTTATTGATGAACTTCAGACTGGAAACCTTCCATCTCCATCAATTGAACAGTTCTATGATGATTTTAATAACCGAACTATTTGGTTGTTGGATGAGATCGATGGAGATACATTGGATGTAGTATCTAAAATTGTTAGATGGAACCGCGAAGATAAGGATACGCCAGTTGAGGAACGTAAACCCATCAAAATTTTCTTCTTCTGTCCTGGCGGCAGCCTCGATATTGAAGAATCGGTTGTTTCGGTTATTAGACTTTCAAAGACTCCAGTATGGGGAATCGCGGTTGGTATGGTTGCTTCTGCGGCGACACTTATATACTTGAGTTGTCATAAACGTTTTGCATTGAAGAACGCATATTTAATTATTCACCAGGGCTCCGCGCAGTTAGGAGGTAACTACTCCGAAGTTATTGCGGCAGTTAGGGATTACGAAGAAACCGTAGAGCGTATGACTAAGTTCTATGTGGAGAATACTAGTTATACTGAAGAAGAGATTAGAGCAAATATTAAAACCGACTGGTATGTAAGAGGTCAAGAACTTCTTGATAGAGGATTGATTACAGGCTGGATCGAAGACATTGATATTTTGCTTTAATGGAGGAAATTTAATGGAATATAAGGGATACAAAGTAATTTCTAATGAAGAAGAAGTTACTAGATTTTATCAGAAAGAATATCCTATTGATGGTTTGAATGAAAATGAATATCTACTTATTGCTGACGAACAAGGAGAAATCGTTGATAAATACTATCTTCATAATGGAAAATATGAACAAGTTCGTTGGACACCGATCAAAAGTCGATGGATAGGAGAAATCAAACCTTTAACAGTTACCCAAGAACTTGGTTTTCATATGTTACAAACTGCACCTTCTACTTTAAAAGTCTTCAACTCTTCTTACGGAGTTGGAAAAAGTTTTTTGAGCGCGGCGTATACATTAAGTTGTCTAGAAAAGGGGCTTTATAATAAAGCGATTTTGATTCGTCCAAACATTGGTGTTAAGGATTATCCTTCTCTTGGTCTTGTTCCAGGTACCTATAATGAAAAAGCGATGCCATGGTTCGCTATGCTTGGAGACATCATGGGGAGCATGGATGCTGTACAAGCTTTGGTTGATGAAGGTAAACTTGAATTTGCTCCAATAGAAACTCTTAGAGGGCGCACTTTTACTGATAGTATTATTCTTGTAGAAGAATGTGGAAACTTAAGTACTGCACTTTGTAGATTGATTGTTAGTAGATGTGCTAAACATAGTATTATTATTATGTGCGGAGATGAATCTCAGGCAGATAGAGAGAGATTTAAAGAAGATTGTGGTATTAAAAATATGACTGAAAAACTTGCAGGGCATCACCTTTTTTCCTACTTAAGTATGGAGGGTTGTGTTAGAAGTGAAACTGCACAATTAAGTGAGTTGTTTTAATGGGAAATATTTATATTATAAAAAACACTATAAATGACAAAGTTTATATTGGTCAAACGCTTTTTGATGTAGAGACTCGTTGGAAACAACATCTTCAAGAAGCTAAAAAGCACACCAATAGACATCTTTATAATGCAATAAATTCTTATGGAGAAGATAAGTTTTATTATGAAATCTTAGCCAAAGACGTTAGAAATAAAGATTTAGACGACTTAGAGAAGTACTACATAAAATTATATGATAGTTTTAACAATGGATATAATATGACTACAGGTGGAGAAGGTGGTAGTATTTATGACATTGATATAAAACAGGTTTACGAACTGTGGGAAGATGGCCTTAGTCCAAAACAAATTGCAGATGAATTGAAATGTAGTATAGAAGCGATCTATAGTCGTTTAAAAACTTATCCAAATTATGATCCACTCAGAACAGTTTCTAGACCAGTCCACTGTTATGATTTGTTTGGAATGTATTTACAGTCTTTTTGCTCCGCTGCTCAAGCTGAAAGAATATTTAGTGGAAAACGAGATAATGATAATATTGCCGCTGCTGCACGTGGCACTCAAAAGACGGCATACGGTATTCAATGGTCTTATGAAAAACTCAAGAAATACAGAGATATACATCAAGAATTAGGTTCTGGTATCGAAATACCTATTGCTCAATATACAAAAGACGGCAAATTTATCCGGTATCATAAAAATATTCGTGCCGCAGAAAGATATATGAAAGAAAAATACAATCTTTCTCATGTGCATATAGGTGATGTTTGCAAGAAGAAAACTGGATATAAAAGTGCTGGTGGATATGTTTGGAGATATTATTTTGAGCCTTTTAAAGAGCCGAAGAGATCCGAAGTGGCACGACTTGCAGATCTTCTTGATGATTAATTTTTATGAGGCCCGCGCCGTGTAGGCCGGGTCTCTATTAGGAGGAGAAAGATGAGTTTCGGGATGTTATATGATAAATCAGTAAATGGCGAACGTTACGTTTATTATAAAAGACTTAATACTGATACTAGTAATAATAAAGACCTCCAAGATCAATGGAGAAATCTTTATGAAAAAACAACTGCTTTAATGGATTATAGAATAGAACAAGGGTCAGATTCTGATAGAATAGCCTCTTATTTTATGAAACTAAGAGACTCTGAATATAAGAAAGAAATAAAACTATTAAGGTCTAAGTTTGGGGAAGACTTCATGAAAGATTATAAGTATGGTAATGATTCTTTCTCCGAGACGCAAGGTATTAGTGAAAAGCTAATTAAGGGTTATAATGAATTATTAAACTTAAAAAAAGTTTTTAAAAGAAACTTTCAAGTCATTACAAAAACAAATCAAACACAAGTAATAAGCCATTTTGATACATATTTTGAAAGTCAATATGATAAAAATGCAGATAAAATAATCGCAGAAATAGAACAATTACTTCCTAATAGAGGGAGGGATACAATAAAATCAGTTATTGATTCTGTTATGGGAAAATGGATTCCTATCCTAACAAGAGAAGCATTAAAAGCATCTTTCCAAGCTGGGGTTGAGGATAAAAGGGTTTCAAAAGATTTACAAGATGCCTATGCTGAATTAATACCAATATTAGATGATATTAATAATGAAATGGGTAATGAATTCGTTAGATCTTTTATTAAGGATTATCAATTGGATAAAATTTCCAATGCAATTAACGAAAGAAGAAAAACTATTTACCATACAAAAGAGGGTTGGAAGGGAGCAATTAAAAATTTTGGAATACTAGAAAATTGGACTTCTAAAGGATCAAAAGGTTATGCTTCCGAATCTCTCCAAACCTTAATCGGTCAATTCCTTGATAATGCGGTTAGAACAGGTCCTACAAATCAAAAGGCTGACATGATAGTTACTTATAACATACCGAGTGGAGATAAAATAGTTAAAGAATGGATGAAAGAAAATGTATTTGGTACTAGACCGGCAGACATAGATGCATTAAAAAAATTACAGGGTAAGCTAGAAGATTTTAATGACAGCTTTATTGTTTATTCTAATACTAAGAATTACTCTTTAGGAAAGACTTTTACCCAGGGGTTTAGAGGTGGAGAAATTAACCTTGATACTTGGGATACTATGATGCATAGGGTGGGGGAGCCGAAGAAAGGAAGAATATTAATTTTTATGGCCCTTCAATTAATTCCTGGCAAAGGTGATAATCCTGGTGCTATAGGTGAAGGAAAAGATGAAGAGGTAAAAAAAGCATTTGCTAGAGCAATAGCTTCTGCGCTGTTTGATGATTTTGATATTATTGGTGAAGAACAAGGTAACTTAACTAGTATACATTTAATGTACCTAAATGGTATTTATATTCCACTATCTTTCTACTTTAATTTACTCTATAAAGCATTTAAAGATTATTCTAAAGAAAATATAGATAAGTTAATAACTGTTAAAATTGACCACCCAGAAGAAATTGAATACCCTACAATGAAAGATCAAGAAGGAGTAGAACATCCTTGGAATGTTCAGTCCAAAATAGCACTTAATCAAACCAGAATTAGTTATTTCTTTCTAAAAAACTTTAAAGAAGAAATGCAAAAACTTAATGTAAAGTTTTTATTTTAAGGAGGTATATCTATGATCGTAAAAAACAATTTCCAGGCGCTTCAATTCGCTAGACACTTCCTAGCACTTATGGCGCCATACTGGTACGGCACATTTGGACAAATGGCCACACCAGAACTCTACAAAGAAAAGAAAGGTCAATATCCAACTCAATACCCTCCGCAGAAGTGGACAGTTGAGTCCTTCACATCTCAGTATGGCCAACGAGTATTTGACTGTATTGGACTTGCAGTAAAAGGCTATCAGTTCAATACCAATAATGACTTCGATGCAGATCCGGTTTATAACTCAAAATATGACGTATCCGCAGATGACTTCATTAAACTTTGTACAGAGCGCGGCCCTTATGATTCAATGCCAGATATCCCTGGTCTCATCGTTCACAAGAAAGGTCATGTAGGTATTTATCTCGGCAAGGTAAAGGGAAAGAAAGTTGTAATTGAGTGTAAGGGACACAAATACGGAACTGTACCTACAGACGATACTCCATGGACTGAATGGGGTAAGTGCCCATGGTGGACATATATCACAATTCAGATCTGGGTAGAATCACTTTATATCGCAGTCTTTGGCAGACAGGCAGATAGTGGTGGACTCGACTACTGGGTAAGTACACTCAAGTCCAAAGGAACCACTCCTACGGATGTAGTTACTTTCTTCCTTAACTCGCCGGAACTCGCGGCTCGTAATGTAAGTGATGATGAGTTTGTAAAGATCCTTTATGATGTGTTCTTCCAGCGCTTACCAGATGCGGCCGGCTATAAGTACTGGATCGGACAACTTGGTAGTGGTAGACCTCGCGCGCTGGTGGTTGAGGATTTTATTGGAACACAAGAATGGAAAGACATGAACGAGTATCTTGAGTATGTTAATAAATAAGGATCGTTAATTTTGATCGAAGGCCCGCCTAATAAGCGGGCTTTTTAAATTTGAATTTTTTTGGAAATTCGGGTATAATATATATATGAAAAGGAAAGAAGGGAAATTATATGGATAAGGAAAAGAAAATTGAAATTTTAAATAGATTGCCATCTCAATTCATAGACAGATATTATTCGATGGCAGAAGTATATGAAGCCCTGGAAGGTGCTATCCAAGCGGTAGAAAAAGAAAGACCCATTGGGCGATGGATTGATTTCCAAGAGGATGGATATGTTGAATGTCCATTCTGTGGGAGTATGACAGAGTGTGATGGAAATAAAGATGAATTACATTATTGCTTTGCTTGTGGAGCGAGATTGGAGTGATGAGTGATGGCTAATTGTGAAGGTTGTATTCATACTGTTGTTTGTTATAAATACCAAGATGCTTGTATTATGAAATCTCATTCGTGTGAAAGTTATAGGAAAGATGAAAAAAGACAGCATGGAGAGTGGATAGAAGTTAATGTAAAGCCTACACCTTTTGGTGGCTACACTCGTGATCTAAAATGCAGTCGGTGTAATAAAATTACACATGAATATCATCCTATTTTCTGTTCAAATTGCGGCGCAAGAATGGATGGTGACGAGAAATGAGTAATTATACAGCAATTATCCATTGTGAGAAATGTGGTAAAGTATTAGCTGAAATCAATGCCTATCATGAACCGAAAGCAGATTGGTTTGTGCCACAGGATATAATAAGTAGAGATTACAAAATAAATAGTATTTATTGCCAGGATTGTTTAAATGAAAGCGGTGATATAAATGACAACTCAAAACGCACTTGAAACTGTAAAGAAACGCCTAAGATGTAACTACAAAGAATGTAACTGTCAGTGTATGACTTGCGAGTTTAAAGTCCTACCTGATGAATTAAACGAAGCACTCGCGGCGCTCGTCAAGAAGGTTGAAGCGAATGGCACGCCCGCGGAAATAAAGAGAGGAAGACGAAATAAATGAAAATTTTTGTTACTGGGGACATTAAATTTGTGTAACCTGTTATATAAATTGCCACTTATTTATAGAGGTGATAATAATGGGTAAAAAAATAGATTTAACAGGACAGCGTTTTGGGTATTTGGTAGTTCTTTCTGAACTTAAAGAGCGAAAAAATAAACAAATACAATGGTTATGTAAGTGTGATTGTGGTAATCAATTACCTGTTCTTGGAGCAAGTTTGCGAAGTGGTAACACAAAATCTTGTGGGTGTATGAAGCATAAGGGATTAATAGATTACAACAATAAAAGAAGTGAAGAAGCAAAAATTGCTATTGGTACTATTTTTGGGAACTTAAAAGTTATTAAAGACTTAGGTTGTCGTAATTATTATGATAGTGGTCGTCGTAGAAGATATTATCTATGCGAATGTATGAAGTGTGGATCAGTAAAGGAATATACACAAAATGCTCTAAAGAGTAACCATGCGGTTTCTTGTGGATGTTCTAAGTCTAAAGGAGAAGAGAAAATTTCTAAACTATTAACTGATGCCAATATAAAGTTTTTATATAATTATGGTTTTCCTGAAATAGAAAAAGAGACTGGATATAAATTACGTTTTGATTTTATTATTTTTGATGAAGATAATAACGTAAAAAGATGTATAGAATATGATGGTAGACAACATTTTGAAGGTATGCAGGGCGGGGTCTGGAGTCATACTGAAACTTTAGAAGTTATAAAAAAGAGAGACGAAGCTAAAAATAACTATTGTAAAAATAAAGGTATCCCTTTAGTAAGAATACCTTATACAGTTTTAAAATCATTTACTTTAGAGGATTTAATGTCTAATAAATATTTAGTTAATTAAGGGGGTGGTCTTATGTCACATATTTATGTGACGGGTTAGCGATACTCATGGAGATCTTGATCTCTTTAAACTCAATTCAAAGTTCTTCCCAGAGGGTAAAAAGCTCACTAAGGACGATTATGTAATTGTTTGTGGTGACTTCGGTGGAATTTGGGATAAGGGCGAGTATGATAAATATGTCCAGGGTTGGTTTAATGAAAGACCATGGACAACTCTCTTTGTAGATGGAAACCACGAGAACCATGATGCACTTGATGCCTATCCTGTTGAGATGTGGAATGGCGGAAAAGTTCATAAAATTTCTGATTCCATTATTCACCTTATGCGCGGTCAGGTCTACACCATCAATGGTAAAACCTTCTTCACCTTTGGAGGCGCGCAATCACACGACAAGTGGCACCGCACCGAAGGAAAAAGTTGGTGGGCACGTGAAATGCCATCAGATGAGGAGTACGAAGAGGGTCTCGCAAACCTTGCGAAAGTCAGCAACAAAGTAGACTATATCATAACCCATTGTGGCCCAGACTATGTACTAAACGAACTTCGTGATAGTGGAAAACTTCCAATAGGTGTAGTTCACGATAAGCTCTCCAACTTCCACCAAATTGTTAGTGAAACCGCAGACTTTAAAACTTGGTTTATGGGCCACTATCACCAAGATATGGATATCGATAATTACTCACTCCTTTATGATTGGATTGAAGAGATCGATTAAAAACTTGAAAAATCTTTAAAATTCGGTTATAATATATACATAAAATAAAAGAAAAGATAAAAAGGAGATTAAGACTATGGGCAACTTTTTAGAGAATATGTTTGGTAAGATTGGCCCGAATATGTGCAAACTTTCTATGAATGGTGATATCGCCATTAAGACTTCGGGAGGCTATAAGACCTACGACGTAAAGAAGAATAAGCTCGTCAACTGTAATAACTTTGTATTCAGCATGGGTGATATGGATTGCTTCTTCATGATCCCTACCAACAAAGTTGCGATTGGTGATATTATCATCGCGAATGGCGCACCTAAGTGTGTAATCGCTGTAAACCCTGATAAGTCTATTAAGTGCCTTAACTATGAGACCTCGGTTGTAGAGGATATTCTCCCTGAGAGACACCTCTTCATGGGTAATACCTACTTCTACGGTAAGATCGTATCTCTCTTTGGCAACGTTAAAGGCGGCAAGGGTGGTCCTAACAAGATCATGAAGTTCATGATGATGAGCCAGATGATGAAGGGCTTTGGAGGTACCGGCGCCGCAAACGGTAATATGCTTCCAATGATGATGATGATGGGCGGCGGCAACAACATCTTTGAGGATATGTTTGACTTCGATGGCGAACTCGATTTTGAAGAGGACGCCGCAGAAGATGAAGAGGACGAAGAGGAAGGTGAGGCTTAATGGGTAGCGGTACTTGGTCTGATGCTTCTTTTAGAAGCTATTCTACGAATTTAGGACGTACAGTTAGCACAAATGGTGCAGTAGTAGGCTCTTACTCTAACCAGGAAATCTTTAGATCCAGGGAACTAGATCCCTTGCTTAATCCGAGGAATGTAATTAGAGAATGTTGCGATTGCGAAGAGCACCCGAATGTAGTTCCTGTAATTCTCGCACTGGACGTAACTGGTTCTATGGGTGACGTCGCAGTAGAGGTTGCAAAGAAGTTGAATGTTGTTATGACTGAACTTTATGAGAAAGTGCCCGATGTTCAGATCATGGCGATGGGTATCGGTGATATGGCTTGTGATGACACTCCTTGCCAGGCAACTCAGTTTGAGTCCGATATTCGAATTGCTGACCAGATGGAGAAGATTTACTTCGAGTTTGGCGGCGGTGGTAATGGATATGAATCCTATACTCTTCCGTGGTACTTCGCACTCAAGCACACAAAGATTGATGCGATTGATAAGCGCGGTAAGAAGGGTATTATCATCACAATGGGTGATGAACCTTTGAATCCTTATCTACCGAAGCGTGGTGCATGGGCTTCTTTCGAATCTGTCTTTGGCGATAACATCGGAGAGGATATTGATACGAAGGCGCTTTACGATCAGGTAAAAGATAAGTTCGAGTGCTACCATATTCACGTTGATGGTGCTTGCTACGACTTTGAATACACAAAGAAATCCTTTGTAAAGGTTCTTGGTGAGGATAGAGTATACTGCGCAACTCTCGACAATATCGCGCAGAAGATTGTAAATATCGTTGTTGAAAATGCAAACCTTGATGTTGATCCAGTATTCAATACAGGTTTGAAGAAAGAGAATGGTGAAATTACATGGTAGAAACATATGCTGTAATCGGTGCAAATTATGGTGATGAAGGAAAAGGTCTTGTGACAAACGCGCTTTGCCGCGAGGCTTTCCTCGACAGAAAAGCGGTACTTAACGTATTGACTAACGGTGGCCCGCAAAGAGGACATACTGCTTATGATGAGCGTGGTCGTAGACACGTCTACTCTCACTTTGGCGCCGGTTATGCATATGCAGATATTTACTTTTCGAAGTATTATATGGTTAATCCGATGACTTTCATGCAGGAATATGATGAGTTAAAGAAAATAGAACAAGCTGATGTGGCGGCCGAACGCATGAAAGTCTTGAACCTGATTTATATTGATCCGAAGTGTATGATTACAACTCCCTGGGATATGTTGGTGAATCGTATCCTCGAAAACCGCAGATCGAACGGCCGCCACGGAAGCTGTGGGTATGGAATTTGGGAATCCGTAAGACGCAACAAGGTAATGCCCATCTATTGGGAAGACTTTTTCTTCAAAGATAGATTGGAAATCTTTTATATCTTGAAGGCAGTAAGAGATGTTTACTTTGCAAGCGTACTGAAGGAATATGGACTTACATTAGATTATCAGGAAGGTAGATATTTCTATTCTGATATATTGATTAATAACTTTATTAATGATATCTTTGCGATGCAGAGACTTGCCCTTCCAAGAACATATGAATCTTTGGTGGGTGACTATGATAGAGTTGTATTTGAAAATGCCCAGGGCTTGTTGCTTGATGAAGAAGTTGATCCTTGGGGCACCCCCACAAAAACAGACCTTACTTACGTTAGGTCTATCGTTGGACACAACGATATTACGCCTTACTATGTAACACGTACCTACCTCACCAAGCATGGTAATGGATATTTTGATGGTGAGTGCGCGAAGGCAGACATTAATCCATTGATGGTAGATAAGACAAACCAGCCAAATGACTACCAGGGAACACTTCGCTATGGTACATTCAATGAGGCTCGCGCGCATGACCTGCGCACAAGAATTAAGGATGATGCGGCTGGTTTAGACTATAAGGTTGTGGTTACGCACACAAATGAGTTTGAATGTCCTTATCTCACATTTGGTGATTTCTACTCTGATAATGAAACAGAAATCAAGCCAATGGACTAATAATGAAAGGAGATTAGAAAGATGACAGATGTAATTTTTATATCACAGGAAGATTTTAAAGAGGCTTTTGCGAAAGCACTTGATAAATATTATGAGGGCGCAGAACAAGCAGGTATGTCATCTCAAGAGATTTTTGTTGATGGACTCCTTATCTCTGCTTTTACTGCGGTTCTTCAGAAGTGTCTGTTTGAAAAGGGAGAGGAAAACTCTAAACTTGATGTAGAGGAGAAATAATTATGAAGTTAAAGAAAGTTCAAAAGTTACTTCCGCCTTGGGAGCATATCAGGGTTTGGGGTAAAGATGAAGAGATACCGATCTATGATGGTGCTGTATCAGATATTCCTTGGATCTATTGGGGATTGAGGCTAGAGAAGGGTCCGGAAGGTGCGTATTTTGATATTAGATATCATAACAGTGATATAGAAGACCATGTTGCGGTTTTTGTAGAGTATGAGGGTAATTGAAATGGATAAAGATGTTGCATTATGTTTTGAAAGAACTATTGATCAAATAGGCAAACTTATTGATTGTTTAGGCGCTTTAAATGATAAGGTCAATTCTCTCCAGGATCAGGTTGATAGGCTTAGTACAGAACTTGAGTGGTTCAAGTCTGAAACTGATGAATTAGATGATTGATTTACAGGGCGACCGCATATAAGCGGTCGTTTCTTTTTTGACTTTTTCTGAAATTTTGTGTATAATATATATAGAAAATGAAGAAAGAGAGATTAAAAAATATGGATTTATATGCATATAGTCAAATTGGAGACCTTGAACATCTCCTCACAGAAAGAAATATTGAGATTCCGCGCCTTCGTGGATTAGACTTATGTTCAGATATGACTCCTTGGACTAAGGAAGAGATTAAAGATGTAGAGGATTCTCTTACTGAAAGTATTATTAGAAATTTACTTGAAGCAGAACCAAGATGGTCGATTAATCCTCTTTGGTATACTATGGATTTTAAAGCTGATTTGTACTTAAATTATTACACTAAAAAGGATGGAGAAAAGCGTTTTCCAAGATGGGAACGTATTCATGGTAAGCATAGAAAGGCACTCAAATATTTAATCAAATTAAACAAGAGGGCTTTTCAAACTTATTATAAGACTTGGGATAAATATGCGGGCCGCACAGATGTTATTCGTGTTCATGCTCGTATAGGTGGAAGTAATTGGAATTATTATGATGGACCTGAGCTTACTAAGCAGCCTTGGTTTTTAGAAAAAGTAGATGATTATTATGATTCTACTTATTGTGATATTTATGTATATATAGGAAATGAAAGAGAAAGAAAATTATGAAGCCTACCGAAAAAGAAATTAACATCGCTTTAAATATTGTTGATGCTCTTTGTGCAGAAGGACTCAAGAATGAACTGGTTTATTCAGGCCATGGTAAGTGGGCAGAAAACGAAGGCAAAAAGATTATGAAGGATATGGGTATCCGTTATAACTATGGCGCCACTAAGTTTGTGCTGGTTTGTGATGATCTGGAGAACTGGGTTATTAAGCTTTCTTATGGGGTTAGTGAGTCTTTTATTAAAGAAACTGGCATCTCTAATTTCTGTGCGCGCGAAGCTGAGAATTATGATGCTGCGTGCAAGAAGAGTTTAGAACAGTTCTTCGCGGCGACTTATAAGGTGGGTACAATTCAGGACGTGGATGTATTTCTTCAGGAAAGAGTTGATCCAGACAATGAAATTTTCTATACTTATTTTGAAGAGTATGTAGATGAGTGGTATAGTGAATGTGATAGAGAAGCAGAAGACCATTGGAAAATGGTAGAAGAAGATATTGACTGTCTTGAAGATGGAGAAAGACTTGAAGCGATCTTTAGACAGGATTATACCGTTGAAGAGATTAGAGAGTTGATTGAGTTCTGCGAGGACTATGATATTAATGATCTTCATGAGTGTAACTATGGTGTTACACCAGATAAAAGAAATGTAATTATTGACTTTAGTGGATATTCTTGTTGAGGTAGAAATTATGGGTGTTTATATTAAATGACTAAATTTGATGAGGCGGCCGCCACAAAAGCCACTTAGATATGAAGGAAAATTAAAAATTTGATTTTTCTTTAAAAATCATATATAATATATACATAAAGAAAAGAGAAAAGAAAGAGAGGTGCGAGTATGAATACTTTTAAGATTGCGGCTCATATGATTGACAAGCACCTTCCGGTGATTGAGATCGCTTCTGAGCCAGTTTATTACGATGCAGAGAAGGATGTATTAGTGGTAGGCGGCTACCATGATCCAAACGACTATGGTTTTATGCGTCACTTAATGAATGTTCATAGATGTAAGGTAGCAGATAAGTACGGTTATAACCTCTGGCATCTGCTTCATGAGATCGGACACTACAAGATTAAGGATAAGTGGGGCGACAATCTTCAAGAGAGAGCCTACTTCAAGGAGAACTTCCGTTATCTGAATCGGAACATTCCTCTTCAGAACGAGTTCTACGATATGAGGATTGAGTGGGAAGCTACCGAATGGGCTATTAAGTGGGTAACTGAGAACCCAAAGAAGGCGGCAATTCTCAACAAGTTACTTAGAGATTGAAGTTTGAAAAAGATTTAAATTTCTAGTATAATATATATAGAAAATGAGAGAAGGAAAACTCTTCAAACCCACGAGAGGACAAAACAGGATTAGCTTTTCTGATGGCAGGAGTCCTCGTTAAAATAAACAGGCAGAGAAAAGCATCCAAGTCCTCGGCTCCTTAGTATCAAGGCGTTCGACGCGGATCGGGTTTAAGTGTGTACACCGGCTGAGGCAACATATACCTCTATAGTTCAATGGTTAGAATACATGACTCTTAATCATGCAGATGAGAGTTCGAATCTCTCTGGAGGTACCAAATATGCTTCTGTAGCTCAGTAGGCAGAGCGTGTCAATGGTAATGACAAGGTCGTCAGTTCAATTCTGATCAGAAGCTCCAACTAAAATTACTCCCTTAGGAGTAGACATCATAGATCTCTTTCTTTTCTTTGAATGCGCGCTCCTAGACGGGGTGCGCTTTCATTATGGGATTTTATGGGGCCGCCGCCGAGTAAGCCCAAATTTTGAGATTTGATTTTTCTAAAAAATTCGGTTATAATATATATAGAAAATGAGAAAGAGAGAAAATAAATATGGCTAGACAACAAGTAAGAATTACCCCCTATTATACGTTAGAATCCTTTTGGGAAACAGATATTCCGACCCAGTATATTAACTACTACGATACCGCAGAAGAGCTTTTCCGCGAAACTGCAAAGTTTATTGCATTTAATAATTGCTACGGAGAAGAGTTCACCATTGATAAGATAATGTGTGAAGGTAAGGAGTGTTTTTATACTGATTGGATGTTAGGTATGGAGTATCGGTTTGTAACTAAAGATGGCGAAGTTATGTTTGATGAATTCTTTCCTGAGTGGGATCATTAAGAAGGAGATTAAAATGAATGAACTTAGAGAGAGAATGAGAGCTGTGATTAATAGATATGACCATCTGCGCGAGTTACTTGGTAAGAAGTATGACGAGTATTGGGAGTATGATTTAACTCCAGAAGAAACCGTAGAAGTAAATGATTGGTACGTCAAGTTAAATTATTACTTGAGAGAAAGAGAAATTAGAGAATTGCTGAGGTGCGAATATGGAGAATAGAGAAGTTACTAATAAAGAAGCTTTGCTGAATAAAGCACTTGAAGCGGAATTTTCAGATGGTGATCGTTGCAATACCTTGAGGGCAGTCGCGCAGGATTATTTGAGAGATAAATTGTTCTATCTCGGATGTGCGAAGATTTATGCAGAAGCTGGCGATGATGAACTCGTAGACGTATACTGGCGGCGCGCAGACTGGGTTGATGAAGCATATCTAAACCCACTTACTGAAATTCTTGGAGAGATTAAACTCGATCCTTGGGATATGGAAGAAAAAGATATAGAGGAAATCAGAAAGTATTTTGGAGACGAATACTTCGACTTCGAAGAAGAGGGCGATCAAGAATGGGAGATTGAGGAATGAGTTACGATGAACTTGAATATTATCTTATAAAAGTTTTTGATTATTATTTTGATTGTCTGCACAAGGTTACGGGAATAGTAAATACTAAGAACTTTTTTGACCAGAGAGAACTTATAGATTTTGCAGAAGATTATAGAGAAGCAGTTGGTTGTTTGGATAGAATTGCTGATATCGCTGACCTTGAAGATTGTGATGTGGATAAGGTTGATACTGAAGAACCAATCAAAACCAAAGAAGAGTTGGTTTATTATTTAACAAAAATCTACATCTATCTTGTAGATAAAGGTTTTAGAATAAGAGATCAATTAAAAACTGCGGAACCTACAAAACTTCAAGGAATTGCAACTGACCTTAGTCAGAATGAAATGGCAACTACAGAAATCTACGACCTTATTGATATGGCGGGGTATGATATAGTTGTTTATGCAGATAGCGGTGTTGTGATTATTGGTGGTGAAAAAAGATTTTACATTTTGGATGATGAGGCGCGCGTAATAAAGCCAAAGGAATTTTATGAAAAAGGAAACATCAACCAGATTAGAACTAAAGGAGTTCAAGATGAGCGATTATAATATAGATGAAGATAAAAGAATTAGGTTGGTGGCAACTCTTTACTGTGATTTTTTAAATCAATATCATACCTTAGAAGAAAAGCTTAAATCTCCATTATCTCCTTCAGAATGGAATGAATGTGTTGGCAAGATGCAAGAGTTAGAGAAAACTTGTATTGACCCACTTAAATCTATGCTTCACTACTTAGGTGTACGTGAAATAAAGGAAGAAGGTAAAGTAATTATGATTCAGGCCGATGGTTGGGGTGCCGCATGGGTAAAGGGGTGGATTTAAGTATACTGGGCGGCGACTTCATGAAATTAAAGGATCAAAGGATTCTATGGCTCGGCCGCCCAGTAAGCCATAAAAGAAATTTTCTGAAAATTTCAGGTCACCAAAATTTTATAGGAGTATTTTAGAAAAACTACATTTAATATGTAAGCAGAAAGTATATTTATAATATATATAGAGGGACTAGAAAGCCCTCTATTTTTTTTCCGAAAAAATCGTTTATTAGACGCACGTCCCGAAGGGACGTAGCGGCTGAGACCGGTTCGGCGGTTGCGGGTTCTCGCCGAAGGCGAGGACTCGCGAACGCTGGAGTGGTCGGTGAAAGTAAGCCAGAAAGCATAAGCCTTAAGTATATACTATAAGTATATACTATAGGAGGAAAACTTTGATCGGGTCGCCGCCGTAAAAGCCAAAATGTGAACGCCGAAGGCGTCTTAGTAGGCCAGAAAGCGAAGCCGTAGGTATATACTATAGGGGCGTAAGAAAAGGGGAAGAAGCCAGAGGCGAGAAATTCGGGTAGAGAAAAATTTCTAGAAAAAGGAGCGAAGCTAAGGGGAAAGGGAAGAGCCTCGGTGGGAAAAACTACCACGAGGTAGAGGTACAAAAAGCATAGAAGCCAGACACAGACTGGCGTATTATATGTGCGAAAGTGTATAAGGACCCTTCCCAGAGCGGGGTGACGATCGATTTTTTCGTACTATATCGAGCGATAAAGGGAGATTGTGGTCGATAATGGGACTGATAAGTCTTTGGTCCAAATTTTCACACTTTTCAAACTTTTATTTTCCAGAAATTTCCGCCGCGAAAAAATTCCAAAAATTTCAAATCTTGAAATATTCTGAAAATTCCGCTATAATATATATAGAAAAAGGGAAAGGAGATCTACTGAAATGTCGTCATATATCTACTTTTATATTAGAGGCGAGAAGGAGCTGGTTCCGGTATATGAATCGAGCCGCAACTCTGCGATGTATCAGAATCTTTGCCACTTAGTTCCCCATGATAAAGTCCGCGCGATTTCAGATTCCGAGCTTAGGGAATTTATCTCCATCTTTGAGGATGAGATCGAGTCTAACAAGAAGAAAATTGCGCGCGACAGAGAAGTGCTGGAGCGTATTCCTTCTTTTCAGAATTCTCTTGGTGAGAAACTGGAGGCTATTGATTTTATTGAAGAGTCGTTGGAATACTACGAGGAAGAGATCGCAGCTGCGCAATGTTGCATAGATGTACTGCGTACTTTGCGTGGGGCTATCGAGGCTGTACGTTATACTGATAGCTATGATCCAGACAAATACATCTATGCGGGCACAGATTATTGGAAACCTTCTCTCGAAGACGTAAAAAATTGGGAGAAAGAAAATTTGAAAGATTCTGAAAATTAGAGTATAATATATATAGAAAGTGGGGAGAGAAACTAAACCCCAAAGAACAAAAACTTAAACTGGGTTGCGGCCTACCGCAAGAAATGGAGTAACACTATGAAGTACACTGAATTTATCGCTGAAGTAATCGCACTTGCTAACGCTGCTGAGAAGACTGAGGTCACCGAGTTCGCTGAGAAGGAACTCAAGAAGTATGAGAACGCACAGGTAACTCGCGCGGCTTACGCCGAGAAGCAGAAGGCTAAGAAGGCTGAGGCTAAGGCCGAGGTTCGCGAAAAGGTCCTCGCAGTATTGACTGCAGAACTGAAGACTGCGACCGAGATCGTTGAGGCCGCTGGTGTTGAGGGTCTTACCCGTCAGGCAATCCCGCCTCTCTTGAAGCCACTGGTTGAAGAGGGCAAGGTTGTGAAGGAACAGTTCACTGTTGCCGGCGCAAAGGGTAAGGTTGTGGGCTATAAGCTCGCATAAGACCTTAACTGATAGGGTTAATTAGGGGAGAGAGAAATCTCTCCTCTTTTTTTATCTGCGCTCAAAATTTGACTTTTTTAAATTTTGTGGTAGAAATATTTATATTTATATTTCCCCTTTTATTATACCAGAAATTTCTGGAACTTTCAAATTATGGTCGGCCGCAGCTCCCAGCTTATGGCGCAGCTCCCAGGGCGCAGCTTGCAGCTTACGAGACGCAGCTTACGTGAAAATTTGACATGGGTAGAATTCCAGGCGCCCGCGCGGTACACTTGACAGACTTCAAAATTTGACATAAAAAAAATCAAGAAAAATTATCCTGATCAAAAAAATTTTAGGTTGTAAGGAATTTTTGAGATTCGCCCGGGCGCGAACGCGGACTATCACTAGTCCACGTAATTTTATATTATTCGTCAATCCCTTCTTCATATTTTTCTTTTGCAATTTCCCAAACATCATCAAAAATCTGGTCAATTACCAAAAAATAGTCCTCGATATCCATATAGTTATCTTCAAAATAAGCATAAGCGTCGCTTTTGATTTCATCCCAATCTATACATTCTGACTCGAAATTCTTAAGTAAATCTTCTGCCATGTACTCTAATTCGCTTTGTGAAATATAAACGGTTCCTTCATAATCATAACTTGCCATAGGGGTCACCTCCTTTCTTAATATCTAACCTCAATTGCCATAATTCATTTTAACCTTTCTTCTTTGCCTGATATTTTTCATATGCCTTGTCAAAAAACAGAGAGTAAGGACGCTGAGTAATCTCAGGCATACTTAATTTAGTTACCTCAACAACTGTAGTAAATTCATTCCAGTTTGGATCGAACCAAGAACACATACATGAACTTCTTTCGAATTCTTTATTATCTTTACAGAACTCACAAATTTCCTCAAAAGCCTTTCTGCAATTCTCTTCACTATCAAAATATTCGATATAATCTTCATCATGATAATTTCCAAAAAGTAAGCACCAATATTCCATTTTAATTTACCTCAACAAATCTTTCTTTTTCTATGCAAGAAGTACAGCCTTCATAAGTTTGAATACCTAATGCGCGCGCCTCGTCCTCGTCCAGCCATTCGGTTTCCTTTTCTATCGGCGGAGAACCTCTATCGTTATAACCGAACCATACGTATTTTACTTGTCTTTTATAGAGTTTCATTTTGGAATCTCCTTTCCTATCTCTTATTTACATACTTATTATACATGAGATTTTTCAGAAAGTCAATAGTCTGAATTGTGAACAATTGTGAACGCGCCCGGGCGCCACAACGCATGGAACGACGGAAAGCCGACGCATTGTCGGCTTCCGTAAGTAAGATAGGAGGTATGTATAGAGGGTTATGTGGTGGCGGATTTAAGGCTCCGCCAGACCTTTAGCCTTCGGCTTCGGCTTTCTTGGCTTCACGCACCGCCTTGTCCTTGGCGATTTTTGCCGCCTTTTTCTTTGCGGCGGCTTCGGCTTTCTTCGCCTTTTCCTCAACGTCATAGGCGTAGTTCTTAGCCTCGGCATGACCATCATAAGCCGTACCATCACGAGAGCCAGTAGGTACTTTGAAGGTCAGGACAATGTAGCCCTCGTTACCCTCGGCATCAGCCCACGGCATAGTAAGCTCGTTGGAAGCGGTCACAAGGATTTCTTCACCCTGTTCAGTAAGGAAATTGCGAACCTTTTCCATGTAGTCCTTGCGGACGCCTTCATTGATTTGTTTTCTCGATGTTGCCATATCTTGTCAACTCCTTTCTTTAACTTACATCTATATTATATAGGAAGATTCCTATTCTGTCAACACTTTTTCGAAAAGTTTTTTCATTTTTTTTCTAAAATTTCTTTGACATTCCGCCCGGGCGCCAAGGTCGCCCCTTTCGGGGTTCCTCGGCTTAGGAGAGGAAGATTTTATTGCCCTCTTTTGTTACAATCTTTTTCGTGTAGTCAAAACTATGGGTTACTCCATCTTTAACAACCTCAAGTGTTCTCGGTACTGTTCTTAATACGGATTGCATTACTGGATAACTCACTCCAACGACCGCACCTTTATCAACACAAGCAAATAAGATTTCTGCCTCAATATCAGAATCGGCAAGTGCGGTATGTGCTTCTACAAAATTATTGTCAAACAAATATCGATAGACCGTTTCCGCCGTGGTGGAATAATTTCCACTTTGTGTAAAGTATTTATTTTCTTCACAAAATTCTTTATAATCATTATCTATGAGAAAAGAATGAACACAACCTCGAATGTCAATAATGGGAATAGAATCAAAAGGATTGCAGCACTTAAACCAGTCGCAATTATAATCAAAAACTTTTTCGTCAAAGGGGCTATTGTAGGCGTAAGCATATTCCACCTTATATTGACGGAAGTCTTTCGCCATAATTCTACAAATATACCCATACTTTTCAAGAAATGCCTTCTTCCCTCGCATAGCATTTACATAAATAGGACGCTTATCAGCATAATAGGCGGTTGAAAAAAGCGCAAGATTTTTCCAGGTCTGCTCTGCTACAAATTCTCGCCTTACTAATTCCGTCCTAGTGTTAGCATCGATTATCTTATAACCGATGTTATAAGTAAATGGCTTTTCAAGTGACGTTGTTTCCGTGTCAAAAACTACAATGTTCATTTAGGTTTTACCTTCTTTCTTTAACTTACATACTTATTATATATTAAAGTATAGAATAACGCAATAGTCTAATTGTAAACAAATTGTGAACAAATCGGCGCCCGGGCGGCGGGTCGGTTAGATGCCGACCACAACGGTTCCTCTTGCTTCGGAGAGAACCGCAAGGAGTTTTTCCGAAAACTCTCGGACTTCCTCTGTATGCGTGTTTGCGTATTCAACCGCCCATGCGGTCGCCATCACCTCATCAGGAAGATTGTAGTATGGGTGCTTCGCTTTTGTTCTCATTACCCTTGCGCGCTTCCTATCACAGTAACGTTCTTCTTCTTCTGTCAAATCATCATTCGTTATATGGTGACCTAATTCATGGAGAATACTCCAAACAAAAGAATTTAGTCTAACCTTAGGCTTCTGACGCTTCACGCTTTGTAGGAAATCTCTGGTATATTTTTGACGACAAGAGAAATCCAGCTCGTAAAAAATCAAATCTAAACCTGGACAGTACATGAAATCAGGACCGCACATCGCACGGCAACCAAACCTTTTTGTAAACTCATTAGTGATTTCATTGATTTTATTACAAAACACTTTGTATTCCATTTCTTAATTCTCCTTTTCTTTAACTTACATATATATTATAATTCATTTTTCTGAAAATTTCAAGTTTTAATTTTCATTGTTCACAAAAATTTCACATTCCGCCCGGGCGCGAGTCTGGTGACTCGCCTTAGTATAAGTTTGGTATTTTAATAGATTAGAGTATTATCCTTCTGTTACTACTAATGTTGCATTGACTACAAAAAACAGATCATCCTCGTCATAATGAAGGAGATCACCCTCATTAAGAGAGATTGTATTTGTACCACACTCTTCTTCATAAAGAGTTTTCATGTAATAATTGCCAGAACTATCACGGAAAATATCTCCACCACGAAGTTCTTTGAATTCTACTCTGTTTGTAACTTTTTTAATTTCCATTTTATAATTGCTCCTTTCACTTTACTAAGCGGCCGCCTCAAGACAGAGCCTTGAGGACGTCCATGATTTCGTTTTGCGTGTAGGCATCGCCAGCGAGGTTTACATCCCAGTCATCACGATTCTTGCGCTCGTCATCGAACAGGATACCCTTGCGCCCCTTCCACTTCGGAGTGCCGTAGGCTACAATATCCACCTTGTCAAACTTGACACTCGGTAGGTGGCGCGCGAGCCATGTGCGCTTAGCGATTGTTACCATCTCATCATAGGCTTCTGTAGTTTCCTTAGAGAGCCAAGAGATAATACCTACCTTGTAGCCCTTGCGCTGGAGTGCATTGAGCTTGCGGGCGAGCGCACTCATAGAGAGCAACGGCTTAGCCGTAGCGTATGGGGTGGGGTCGTTTGCAATCAGCATTTCAAGCCAGTTGTCAACCCCATAAAGGTCGGCGATTGTGCCATCCATGTCAAACCAGATTTCTTTTACCATTTCAATTTCTCCTTTATCATTTACTTACATACTTATTATATACCTAAACCTCGAAAAACGCAATACTCTAATTGTAAACAAATTGTTAACAAAACGGCGCCCGGGCGCGAGGAGAGTTATCCTCCTCAATAAATATTCCATTCAAAGTCCGTACCTTCAATTCCGATAGCTACACAAGCAAGTGTCATATATGTACTGTCTTCATTGTATCTACAGTCAAACCAGGATGCGGCTCGCTCTCCTCTTCCGTTGTCACCCTCACGAAATTCTTCCCAGTTTTCTTTTGCATACTTACAAAGATTACCAAAAGCCCTAAGTGCGCTATTTTCATCTTTGAAATAATGGATTTCACAATCTTCACCCTGAAAATTTATTAAACGAATTTCCCAAACGCTTGCAATATACATAATTTTTCACTCCTTTACAGCAAACAAATAAAATACAAATTCAAAACCGCATTTGCTCCATGCATAATCGCGCCATTGATGCGATGGTCTACTAAAAAATCTTTTACAAGTCCGATGAGTGCGACTGCAAGTCCAAACCATGCAATACTCAATCCAAAAATCATGATGAGAATCACGTTGATGACAGTAATAACTGCACGCAAGTCGTTCCACTCAAACTTGTATGGTTTATCTAAACCCCATTTCTCTTTCATAGTCCTCTTTCCTCTCTAATCAAATCCCTTAAAAATTGCATACAATTCCAACATACACAAATTTTTTTACTGTAGCGTCCAGATAGAATGTCACGATATTCGGTTTCAAATACATACCACCCATCTGCTTTTTCGCCACAAACATCACATTCAATAGCTTTTCTTCTCATAACTTTTACCTCACGACATAATCATCTCTTCATCATCAAGACTTCTCACACCACAAAAATCATTACATGAATCGTCCTCAAAAGCCGCGGTTTCACAAATCGCATACAATTCATCAATAAGACCTTCATTTTCATCAATGGCATCTTCGTCTAAATCTTCTGTCAGAATTGCAAACTTGTCGTCGACCTCGATTTCTTTTGTCGCCCACTTGGAATAAATAACTTTAACTTTCATTTTAGGATTCTCCTTTCATATTTCTTATTTACATATTTATTATACATGAGAAATTTCAGAAAGTCAATCCTTGAATTGTAAACAAATTGTGAGCATCGGCGCGCCCGGGCGCGAAATAGGGTTGCCCTATTTCTGTTCATCGAACTCGAACGCGCGCCAGTTATACGCACAATTTACCATCATTAAAGACTTAACTCCATATGGTTGCACCTCAAGTACTTTGACTTTTTTACCAATACCATATGCATAACCGCATTCCCATGCAGTACCAGTATCACCAGTAAGTCTATCTTCAAGAACAACAACAATATCGCTTTCATCAATTGCTTTTTTATCCTGAAGAAAAACAAGTCGCGCCCATTCATTGTTTGGTAATTCTTCTGCATCTGGAATTTTATGTTCCATCGGCACAAAAACTTCATATCCAATCGCACGAAAATATTGTGCGTGTTCCTCTACAATTTTTCTTTCTTCTTCTGTAAAGAAGGGGCCTGCGAGATATAATTTGATTGCCATAATTTTCACCTCATTTCTTAACTTACATACTTATTATATACTATGAATAATAGTTTGTCAACACCTTTCTGAAAAATTTTTCGCCCGGGCGCGAACGCCACCCTTTCGGGTGGTGTCCGTTTAACGGAACGCCGTTCTTAAAATATCCGCAACTTGAGAACCCAAAGTTTTTACAAGGTCGTAATATGGTGAATAGATAATTCTTGCGGTTGTCAACTTTCTTAAGGCACTCTTGTTATCGCCAGTATCAATAATTGTTGTGTTTGCATTATCCCATGCGAGAAAAGCATTTTTACTTGAACCCTCGTATGCGTAGACACCGCCATCATGCAAAACAATATTATAAACATAAGCATTTTTCTTTTTGTGTCTGCCCATAACTTCTAAGATTTCATAATAACCTAAACTATTTCCACTATCCGCGCGAATGAAACATTTCGGTTTGATTGTTTCTGTAAGTCCGTCACCACTCAAAATAACATCAAAAGTAAAGTTTGAGTTTTTCTTTTCAACCTCAAGAAGAGAATTGATAAGAGTGTTTGCGGAATCTTGCAACGCCCGAAAACTTCCCGAATGGTCGATAACTAAGTTAAGGTGGAAAGTACCAAAAGGATTATTTCCTCTTGAAGCAACCTTTTTGTCAAAGTAACGAAAATCATTTCTTGCTACGTTCCTCGGATTGAAAACACCACTATATGAAGTGCAACCATTTCCACTATTATTCTTCTTATTAAAAGAAGAAATTACCATATTTAATTCTTGTGTCAAAGAATCATCATGTGTTTTATTATATTGCTTGTTTAAGATGGGTTCAAGAAGATTCTTTCCGCCATCGCCATTACCACCATGACCACCATGACCATGACCTTTGTCATTGTGGTTTTCGGGTGTTTCGCCCTGACCTTCGCCGTTGCCTTCGCCCTGACCTTCGCCCTGACCTTCGCCG
>Ga0265299_10001386_pt1 | contig 27646 bp, 50 predicted proteins | sample AusTroGonzalo_MG_4_FD_193485 | JGI IMG/M metagenome (GOLD analysis project Ga0265299, IMG submission 193485) | Bovine rumen microbial communities from tropical cattle in Woodstock, Queensland, Australia - Gonzalo_02 | ecosystem: Host-associated > Mammals > Digestive system > Stomach > Rumen ... | reverse complement strand
CCATAGTCCGCGGAAGTTATGTCCACGTTTTTCCACCATTCCCTTATGGACACGTTGTCGTATCCAAAAAAACGTATGGCGTTGATGAGCGATTTGTATGAACCTATATGGGAGTATATGTTGTGCCCCTCAAGCAGCATTTCCTTGCGCTTCGTGTTCATAAGGTCGTTGTCCACGAGGTCTTCCTTTATGTCGGAGTCCATAAGGATTGAATAGTCGTTGTTCGTGATTGAGTAACCGAGGTTCCTGCACATAACGTCAAGTCTCTCGTCCCCCTCTATGGACTTCGCGTATACGCTGAACTTTCCGACGAGGTCTTCCACAGTGTCGAACCCTTCCGTGTGGACGTGGTACATACACAAGTCCCTTCTGAACGTGCTGTACTCGTCGTTTTGGTTTGAGAACGAAATGTCCACGCAGGCGAAGTCGGACGACCAAGACGAGTTCTTCCTGTATGTCGTCTTGTAAAGTCCGTCCTGCACACTGTCGCCGATATAGTCAAGCGGGTTGTAGAGCAGGTCTGTTATCCTGACCTCATCCCTGTATTCAATCAAAGGGCAGTTGTATTTGTTGAATGTCAGTGCGGAGGTGTCCTCCGGTTCGCAGGGGGTTTTGTCGAAACCGTACATCCGTATCTCGTCCACCTCGTTTGTCGAGGCGTCCCATTTGAACATATAGTAGTCCCCGTTGCCATAGTCGGTTGACGGATAACCGTATTCATAGGTTATGACAGGGTTTATGAGATAACCGTGCGAATCCACCTCATAGGACTCCTCGCATATCGGATAACGCTCCATCACGATTATCTTTTCAGTCTCGAACAGACCCTTTGAGACCGGGTTTAGATATATCGCACCTTCCCACAAATTGTTTTCCGTGTTGTACGAGAACCCATAGTTGGTTCCGCTCTTGTCAAAAAATACGAGGTTCTTTGTGTTTTCCATTATAAACAAATTACACTATATTTATAAACGGCAAAGGTTTATGAAACAAAAATGGCAGAAGAATGTATAAAAGTCGATTTTTTTTATTATATTCAATAAAAACAAAAAACTATGACATTTCAATACTTTTTATTGCACATACTTCTTCCCTTCTTCGGAGGGATGCTGCTGTATGTTCTGCTCGACAAAATCTTTGACATCACAAAGACCCTGATGTGGTTCTTCTCGTTCAGGGGCAGGCGGGCATACAGGAAGTTCCTGAAAGGCGACGTCATCCCCGCCTATGCGGTCGCCAAGCCGAAATGCGTCGCAATCAAGTTCAGATGCGACGAATACTATGCCTATATGTGGTTCTACGACAACAACGGCAACGGGACGAACATCGGCATTTTCAACAAAAAAGGCGTCTGCGTCTTTGTGGGAACCGAATACCATTTCAAGGAAAAGTCAAAGGTGCTTGAACAACGTCTGTTCGATGTGTGCGGTTGGACAAGGGAGGAACTCATTGAGAAATGCAGAAGCATAGAGGAGGGTGAGTTCGCCGTCGGAGGGGACGAAGTCGGGATGTTCAAGAAGGAATGGGAAGATTACAAGAAAATGATTCTTTCATAATGGAAAAAACAAAAGAACTTCGGGAATATCTCGAACGCGAATGGAGGTACAACGTGCACAAGAAATACCACAAGTATTTCGACCTGTGGTACGAGAATCTGACGGACACCCAAGTTATGTACTACAGCGCTTGGATGAGAGGTTCATTGTCTCCGTTCGCAATAAGGGAAACTGAACTGATTGTATGAATTTATATTATCGTTAAAATGACACACGAAACTTTAACTTACATCGCAGCGGCAATGTTCGCGGCACTCGCGATTATTTTGACAACCGCCATACTCACAGACGAAAAACATTACCGAAACTTACCTTGGTTATGGGGAAGAAAAGCATACCGCGCTTGGAAGATGGCATACAACGGAAAAATGTATGCCCTTCCGAACGAGTGCGAAGACTATGAACATTTTGTCGGTTTCGGAGTTGAATGGTGGGGATATGTGCATATCGAAAACAGCAACCTCGTCTGCCTGCTCTACAAAAACGAAATCGAGACGGACGACAAAATCCGCGTCGCCATATTCGACACGGAAATGGGGAACGGGGTGTTCGACAAGGGCAACCTTCTGTTCACCCACTTTTGGGAGAAACACGGAGACCTGCTCGTGGAAAAGGCGTTGCCGTTAATCATCGAGAACTATAAATGGGGGGAAAATGAGACCGAATGGGAATGACATAATAAAGGAGAACGCGGAGCGCGAAAGGAAGGAGTATTGGGACGGCGTTCTCGTGCAGGCGTCCATCGCGGCGATGCAGGGGATACAGGAGAGCGGGAAACTCGGAATGGTGGCGGACATACTGCCGAAGGAACTCGCGGAACTTTCCGTCAGGATAGGCGAGGCGCTTGTGGTGGAACTGAAACGTAAAATAGATAAATAGACGATATGGCGAAATTCAGACTTGTGCTGCTTGACGACTACGACAACGTGACCGAAGTGCTTTTCGAGTCGAGAATGTATGAAGGCGACAAATGGAACAGGGACTTCAGCGAGGCGCGGTATGAATGCCTGCTTGAGTTCAACGCAAAGTACAACTTCGTCGACTACGACAACGTGCCGCCTATGGAGTTCCAAATAGACAAAAACGGGGACGGAAATTGGAAACGCCTGTCAGACCCCGTTGAAGATTATTATAACCTATAAACAAAAAGAATATGGAAGCATTAACACCTGAAACAATCTTCATTGAAACAATCCTCATCACCGCCGTTTGCATCGCCGCGCTCACCGCAATCATCGCGTGGACATACTCTGCAATCAAGGCACGCAAACTCAAAAAGGCGTTCGACGCCGCCGAAGTGGGGGACGTCTATGTCCGTAAGGAGGACGAGGACAACCCGTTTGTCGGCAGAAGGTACTATGTGTACATTTCAAAGAAAGGGGTGTCCGAAAAAGGCGTAAGATGGATACTCTACAAAACAGTACGGAGCGACAGTCCCTCTGACCTTAACTGGAACAACTTCCACGAATGGTACGTCAGGGTTGACAAGTCAGTCGAAGAAATAAGAAAAGAATTATTGGAAACCATAAATTAGATTCATTATGAACGGGTATGAAATTACATTGATTTTGTTTGCGACGTGCGCGCTTGCCGCAATTCCCGTAATCGTCGCAATAGACAAAAGACGCGAAAAACGCAAACTGAAACGCGCATTCGACAATATGCAGTACGGGGACGTCTATATCGACAAGGACGACGATGAAGACCCGTTTGCGACCGAGAAAACCTATGCGGTCGTCCTTGACAGGCGGACAAACAGCAACGGCGTCCGTTATGTGTGCTACAAGAACCTGCGGGTGTGGGACAACGGGGCGAACGGCAAGCAATGCACAAGCGGGCAAAAGATGTCTATGCGATTGGGTTCGTTTCTGTACGAGTATAGGAAAACAGACCTGAAGTATGACGGAACAGACATCATCGGATAAGCGCAACCTGAACCCCGTCAGCGAGGTGCTTGCAATCATATTCGGTTTCGGAATAGCGATTTGCAAGACCTATTTGGCGTGCCTGTTCATCGTCACGGAAGCGATTGTGGCGGTTGTCTTGGCAATCATCTACGGAGTGTGCCACACGGTGCTCGAACTGTTCAGGATGTTCAGGAAAGGCGGGAACGCAAAAACGGAAAAGGAACACATCGAAACAAACATAGGCGAAGATGACGGATATGAAAAAGGAAACTGACGAAACTCTCGGAAAACTGAAAGGCGTTATGGGAACGCCCCCTGTCGATTGGCGTGAAGCGGCGCAATGGAGGAAGGACAACCGAAGATGGTTGCGCGTCTCCGGTCGTATTGCAACACGACTGCTTGACACCATAAACAGGACTTCTATAAACGGTCATCGGTTTAATATAGCGGCAATCGCCTGTGCAGTTGAGGTCGACACAGGAATCAACAGGGAGACGTTCGCCGAAATGCTTAACGGGGCGCACAACTTCACGCTTGACGAGATTTCAAAACTCGAAGAGTATTTCGGTATAGACATTTTCACGGAAATCATACAATAACTATGAGGATAACCGAAAGCGACATTTCAGGGACTTTGAACAACATCTCCGAGACAAGCGGCGGTTGGAGAATAACCGACACACCTTGCGGAATGTCGTTTCCGAACACCCCGAAGCACGACAGCGACGGGAATTTGTATGTCATACGCGCTTTGTATATGACGTTCAATATAAACAGGAATTTATATAAGGACGGTCACTGCGCGGTGACCATCGGTATGACGTCCGCGATAGAGATAGAGATAGAGTTCGGCGACGAGGTGAGCAAGGAAGGGAAAAATGTGCTTGACGCCATCCCCGAATATATGGGGTTGGATTCAGTGATAAGCAAATCCTGTGTTGACGACCCTGAAATGATGCGCGACGCGATTGTCGAATATATGCGTGTGAACGCACCGAACCCCGTGTTTATCGGAAACGAGGTACAGTATGTGTCTGCGGAAATATCTGAATTTGAAAGAATATAGACTATGGGAAGAATAACCGACTGTGACAACATTGACATAAAAGGCGAAACCCCGTTTTGTATGACGGGGGATTTTTTAAGATACAGGAAAATCCTCGACCGTGGAGTGGGTGCCGTCTACAAATACAGAATGGTCATACACATAGACAAGGTTGACAAAAATGAAACAGGCATTTTCCCTATTGTCACAGTATATTTCAACGACGATATGGGATGTGAGTTGTGCGCGGCGTTTGCGCTTGCTGAATTGGAGGACTTCCATAACTTCAAAAAAAAGGACGGCGTCCTTCTCGACACTGAAAACGGATATGAGCGTATGGTTCTGACAAGAACGCACAACAATAATAAATATGCAGGGTTCATCGACTATATCAACAAGTATTGGTGGTTGGAAAACGACGACCCGAACAAAAAGGGGACTCCTGTGGTAAAGGACATCTATGAAATTTCAATAACAAAAGGCGAATACCTTTCATAGAAAGCGATATGAGGATAAGCGACAATAACGAACTTGTGGAAAGGGACGTCTTGATTGACGAGGTTGAGCGTGTATCAAAATACACGGCGGGCGGCGGCTATGAAACGAAGTTCATAGTCGATGAAAAGTCATTGTGCCCGAACACCGTCCTGTCCGCGTGTTACAGAGGGAAGGACATCAATTTCATAAAAATCGCATACATCGTTTTTGACAGGTATGAAAACGACAGCGACTTCGCCAAACTGTACAGGAAGGTCGAGGACTTTGAACGCGAATACGGAGTGAACAAGGTTATGGCATACAGCGGTTGCGGCATTCGTCGCGAGAGGGCTGTCTATGACATACGGGAAATGACGGAGGCATTGCTGAAAACGCACGGCGTGGAATACAAGTTCACAACCCGTGTCAACTTCACAATGTACCGCCAAACATCGGAGCAATTCATCAAGTTAGCGAAACAGCGGGTGTGACCGAGCGGCACAATATATCGGCAATATATCGTTTCCATTATATTCAAACAAAACGAAAAATGAAACTGACGGAATCCGAAAACACGAAAAACATAATCAAGAAAAGGGAGAACGAAAGGAGAAGGAAACTCCTTGAGGAAACGTTCACCGTATTCCTGAAGTTCGCGCCACCAGCCTTTGTTTCCGAACTTATGTCGGATGTGTTCGGGGATGACGGAAGCGTCGACCAAGACAAGTTGGACGAGTTGGACTTTGGAGGGGACACCGATGTCACATATACGGACAGAGACCTTGACAACAATGACAAGTGAGACAAAAAAATCCTGCTATTAGCAGGATTTTTTTGTCTTCGGAATTATCCCTTTCGGTCTTTATGAAATGTCGCTTGTGTTCTTGATGTTTTTAATCAGTTCATCGTCCGCGTCGGTCTGCGGCATAGACCCCCTGTCAGGGGCGTTCTTTATGCAGTTGTTGTCCTTCCGCATTTCTATGCAGTTCTTCAGTATGAACTCCATAACCGACCGCTTGTCTGTCAGACCGTCTTTCTCGTGATATGCGAGCATCTTTTCGACACAACTGTCGGTTATGTTCTTTTCTATGTATTCATAGATGATGTCCTCTGTGCAGGATTCGTCCAACAGGTTGTTCTGCGGATTTTTGGTTGTGACGTGCGGGACTATCTTTTCCGGATGCAAGTCCAACCCTATTGTCGTCTGTGTTATCTTCAGTATGTCGAGCGGGTCGAGTTCCCTGTTCACGAAGTCGATTGCCGCGAACTTTGTGGGTTTGGAGTCCATCACTTTGTTGAAACAATATATCTGCGACCAACGGTGATGACCGTCCACGATGTACTTGCCGTTGAATGTGACGATTGGGACGCCTTTCAGCATAGGCGGGTTTTTGTGTATCATATCGACGGTTCCCTTGAAGTCAAGCAGACCCCACTTGAGACTTTTCGTCATATCAATCTCGTTCTGTGTCGGTATGACGGACGCGGTTTCCACCGTTGTTTTTTCAGAAACGCCTATCCGAGTGTCTCCCCAAGAACCGCCGAATCCCTTTCGCATTATGTTCCTGACACGTTTGTCGCCAAGAAGTCTGTTGAGCACTTCGAGATATTCCGGTGCATAGTCCGTGTTGGACAGAAGTGAAATGACGGAATGCAGAAGTTTCCTGTCGCTTCCCTTGAACCTTTCGTATTTGTCGGAAATCTCGTCGAGTGTCATTCCGTTCACCAACTGTTTGCCTTCGAGTATGGCGGCAAATTCATCAATCTTGTATATTTTCATAGTATGTGTTTTTTGTCGGATTATTTATAACTGTTGTTCAAAAAAAAACGGAATTATCCCTTTTAGTCTTGTTAAAAGTTCAATTATATTACTATGTGAACTAATTCCACCCTAAAGGGCGGAATCTTCGTGATTCAACGATGCTGTTTGCTTTGAATGTCCTATGGCATTCAAAATCATTTCCCACATCTCCACACGCTTTGATTCGGTGTGTCCCACACCTACATATAAAACATCTGTTTTCTTGGTTTTACGGTCACAAACAGTCTGTTTTTGTTTCTGTGACCAACCACGATACCAATATTTCAAAGAACTTAATATATTTATATGAACCATTTTATAAACAACTTTATTCGTTCCGTTTCATATCCCACCTTGAAAGGGGGAATCTTTTCACGGAACATTTATGTAAAATGTTTTCTATAAATATGTTATAGAATAAGTAGAAGCATAAACCGTTTCCTTTTTATACACAACACTTCCTATGATTTTCAAAGCATTAACTGGAATTTTTCGTTTTGTGTAATAACCATATTCATATCTTGGGTCATAATAAAACGCAACACTTGTTGGTATTAACTTCGTTTCTACTTGAACCAAAATGTACTCTCCATTATTCATAGGATTGTTATTGGATTGACACAACTGCCATCCAAAATAAACTTTATTTTCATCTGTGATATTTCCTTTCATTAAATGCACACGAGGAGGATAATTATACACATCATTGTCTTTTTTAGGGAGTAATCCACTTTTTAAGATTCCTTTTATGTTGTAATTTGGTGTCCAATGATATAAAAATTCAAATGAACGTGCTTCATCGGTTACACTCATTTGATATATTGGGTCAAAACTTATAGCAATGACAGGAATGCCGTAATAGACATTTGTTTCACTAATAGATTCACTCCATCCTAAAGATTCCATTTCTGCTAATATTATATCTTTATTATGCTTATAATCAACAAATAACATAATTATTTTTACATTATTTGCCACGCAATCTTCTTTTATTTGCCAACTATCAAATCCATATTTACTTTGAAGTGTATTCTTTACAGTTTCATATACAGCAGTGTAATATTTTCTTTCAGTAAGTATTTCCTTATCAGTTACAAAAATATTTTTTCCAAAACCTTGATTTTTTGCAATGAATGAAAAATCAATATATTTTGATAGAAGTTCCTTTTTTGATATTTTACTAAAATCAAAATATTTTAAGGGTTGTGTGATTTTTTGCTTTTGTAATTCATCAACTGTTAATATTTTTTCCATATTTGTATTATATTTGTACTATTTATAATATCTATATCTAATTGATATATAATAAAAATTTTCGCAAAAATACAAAATTACAAGACTAAAAGGGATAATTCCGAAAAAAAATACATTTTTTATTATATTCAAATATATGGACAAAGCAAAGTGAACAAAATAGTATATGACAACCGAGGACAGAACATCGGGTCGGGATTGGCAATAACGCATTTTCCGATATGCTGAAAGGAGGGCACAACTACACCCTTGACGACATCGCCAAGTTGGAGGAATACCTGAACATACAAATTTTTGACAAGATAACAAAGCTGTGAACTATGGCAAAGATAAGCGAACACGCACAAATTATCGGTGACGACACCCAACCCGTGTGTGAAATCCATAGAAGGATACATACAATCTACGATTGCGGAAAGGATGTTCCATACACGCACAAGATTGCATTGTATGTCAAGAAATCCGATACTGCGAAACCTTTCAGCGCAGGCGGTGTGTTCCCGCTCATTCGGATATTTTTCAACGACGCAAAGAGTTCAATGCTCACCACCGCCCTCGCCCTCGCTGGGATTGACGACTTCACCTCTTTGGCAAACCGTGATGACGTCAATATAAAAATGGAGGATGATGGCAAGACCATACAAATCCATTGTGGTGACGACTATCCGAAATATATGGGTTTCGTTGACTATGTGAACAAACACATCAGGACTGACAATGATTCCGAACCGATTGCTGTCGGTGTCCATAACTTGAAATTGCAGATATGAGATTGAATTAGAATATCCTATGACTTCGGCAAATATACGTTCAGCGCATATTCCCAAACGTATGATGAGTTTGCTGAACAGGTTGATAAATACATAAAGGAATATGAGATACATCATTGATATATCGTAAATTAAACATACTATGAAACTTACGGATTCAGACAACACGAAAAACCTGATAAAGGAGAAACCGAGAGAAAAGGACTTGAATGAGATGCGGAAGGCGATGTACGAAACCCTGTTGAAGATGGTGCCGAAGGAGTTCGTTGAGCAGAATATCATAGACAAATATGAGTCGGCGGACGATTTCACACCGAGAGATTTATGGAATAATTACGTTACGAGTGTCTAATTCCGTTTTTTTCATTATATTCAAATATGAGTATAAAAGAGAAAAAATTGAAGGTGTACCTGATGACCATCGCGGAGGGGGCGATGTACTTCCCAGAACTCTGCGAATTGAAGGTTGAGGAATGGTATGCGGAAATCACAAAAAATCATAGAAGATGAAAAGACTGATTGTAACACTTGCAATGCTGATAACCGTTATCGCATTGAATGCCCAAAATGCCGCACGAATTGCGGAGAACTTGAAAAACGACATAAGGATATTTGCGACTGTGGATGTGGTTCAGAGCAGCGACGACCTGTTCATCGCGAACCTGGTGTCAAACTGCACGGAGTCGGAGTGTGTTGAGGTCATCACAAATCAGGTGCTTTCCTACAATGACATCGTTGTATTGGAACCGTGGGCGGAGAACTATGACTATGGTGTGCGGTCGTTGACCACCACACTGCTCGGCGAGACCGATGACAATGTGTATGCAATCGGAATCGCACTTGTTGAGAAGGACGGTTTGTGGATGACCCTGCTTGTCGCACGGGCGGACAAAAACGAATTTGAAGAACAAACAAAATAAAGATATGAAAAAACTGACATTCGGAATCGACATAGACGGCGTGCTCCGCGACTTTCTCGGAGGATGCCTTGAAATATACAGGGGCGAAAAGGGGGTGCTGAAGGACAGGGAGTCCTGCACGTCATACGACCTTGAGGACTCGTTCCCCGACATTCCGAACGCAACGGAGTATTTTCTGAACGGTTGGCGCAGGGACGAAATCCTTTTGAACGGAAAGGCGATGCCGAACGCGGTTTCGTCGTTCAACATCCTGTCCGAAATCGGGCACACAATCATCATCACGCATCAGGTTGGGTATGAGAACCAAAAACTGACGCTGCAATGGTTGCACAAGAACAACGTGCAGTTCGACGACATCTGTTTCATAAAGGAAAAATGGCGTGTCGTGGGTCTCGATTTCTTCCTTGACGACAGTCCTTACAAGTTCAAGGGTTGCACCGCAGAGACTGGTGTTCTCATAGACGCCCCGTATAACAGGGATGTTAATCTCGAAGAACTGATTTCAGGAAGCAAGTGCGCAAGGATTATGCGGTGCAAAAGTCTGTACGACTTCACCACACAACTTGCAAGCGGAAAAATCCAAAAACTGTAGAATATGGCAAGACTTTCCGAATGCGGAATCATAGAGAAATATGAATGGTTCACCGAAGCGAAACGGAAATCGCTTGAAATTGAAAAAGGCGACGGCGACTTTCAAAGACGTGCGCGCGTGACGATTTCAATTATTAGACCGGGCAAGCGCGATATAAGAGAGAAGTTCGAGTCGGACTATGTGCGTTTCAAGAATGAAATCAATATGAGTACGAGATACGGCACAGCAATATATATGACGAATGAGGACGCCATAGGTTCGTATGCGGTTATGCTTCACTTGGAAATGTTCACCGATGAAGAATGGGACAGAATAAAGAAGGACGTTGTTGTGTTCGACTTGAACTCCGACATAGAAAGTTTGCAGGAAGAACTTTTCAAAATCGCGACGCGGGGCAGGATTGGACGGTGCAGCATATCCAACATAAAAAGCGGAATCAGGGTGTATTTCGATGTGATTGGAAGAGGTTGCACAAAAGACGACGTTTTTGCAATTCTGAAAAACAAAAAACTTTTTCCAAAAATATCGGAAAACGACAAGCGGTTGCTTTCCGATATGTATTCGGAACTCGACAGGTTCGTCGAATCGCACAAGGTGGTCTATGATATTCCAATATTGATGAATACAATGTTTTGGAGATGGGACGAGACGTTTGAGTATTTCATCACGGGCAGACCGACGGAATGAGGTTTCACCCGACGACTTTAAGCACTGTGCCGTCGTCGAGTTTTACGGTGTCTCCCACGCTTGCGAGATAGTCAACCACGACAGTCCTTCCGTCTGAAAGGTTCAGTTTTGTGGTTCCGCTCACGTCGTCGTATGGCACTTCGGTGTTGTATGCCGCAAGGTCGTCGCCGTCCATAATCTCGTTCAGTTCCTCATCTGTGTATGTTCCGTTGTCGCAAATCTGTTCCTCCGTCAGGTAATAGTATCGCCTGCCGCTTGCGTCCACCCTGTCGCCTCCGTTCTTGACGTATCCGCCTTCCCATTCGCTTGTCTGTATGATTCCGTTTTCGTCTTTGTAGGTGTGCCTGCAAGTTTTCTTGCAATAGCATTTATACCCCTTGAGCGTTATGTCATAGGTGTTGTAGTCCACCTGTAGGTCTGCATACATAAACCCCGCGAGTTTGGTTTCGCCCTCTTCGTCTGGGTGGTCGAACTCAAGGTACCATTTGTTTTTCTTCCTTGCCGCCTTGACCGCCTGCTTGAAGTTTTTGTCGGCGTCATCCTCCCTCTTTTTCATATTCTCAATCATTTCCTTCAGCGGGGGTATCTGCTCGATTGCCACCATAAGGAGTGTGAGTATGGAAAGTATGGTCTTTATGTTGTTCTTTATGCGGGTGATGTCCTTCATCACTTTTTTGAAGTCCTGCATAAAGATTGTTATCTTGTGGGACGGGTTCGGCACGCCTGTCGCGGCGCCGCCGACAATAACGTCAGGGTTCGGTATTTTGGACACCATTGCATTGATGTCGACTCCGAGTTCGGTGAACGAGTCGCAGATGTCGTCCCAAGCACGGTTCACCTTGTCGCATTCGTTGTCCACGAACTCCTTTCCGCTGTCGGTGTTGTAGAAGTCGTTTGCCTTCTTTTGGACGTGCCTGAACAACTCAACGGTGTCGTCGTACATACGTTTCACATCGGAGGCGAAGGTCTTCAGTTTTTCGGTTTCCTTCACTATGTAGTCATAATACTGTTTCAGCACACACTGCTTCAAAAACTCAAGCGATTCCGACTTTGCATTGGACAGTTTCGCGGTGTTGGTCTTTTCCGCGTCCTCCTTTGCCTTTTTCTTGTCGTCTTTCTTTATTTCCTTGAACTTCTGTTTGACGCTTGAAAGACCTGAAGTTTTTTTTGCCGACAGAACACTCTCCTCGTATTCACTTTTTATTTCAGTTCTTTTTTCACTGTTCTTCGCACGCATCTCGCTTGTGACTTTGGACACATCCTTTTCGGACTCGTCAATCCTGTTCCGTTCGGCGGTGTATTTCTCCGCCGCCTTCTTGACAAGTTCGTTGTACTTGTTCGACGCTTGTATGTATTCGTCGGTGTACAGGGATTGGTTGTTGCCCGCGTTCAACGACGCCTGTTGGAACTTCGCAATCTGCTCCTCAAGCATATTCAGGTCAGGCACAGGCGGTTTCTCGAAGTTGGGTATCTGCGGTATCTTCGGCATAGTGACGCCCGAACGCTGTATGTACTTCAGCACAAACGCGTGCCTTATCACTTTCTTCAACTCGTCGTTTATCAGTTCCATCTCGTTTCAGTTTGCGATATATCGGCGATATATCCTATTGTTTTTCAGGTTTTGATGTGTCGAGATAGTCGTTTTTGAGTGCGGGTTTGTATTCCCTTCTCGACAGGTATATCTTTTGGCGGAGGTGGGAACCAATCTCATTGTCGTCGCCCTCGCCTATGCTTTTCATATAGATTTCATACCCTGTCACGACATACCACCCTGACAGGGACTCGTTTATCCTTTCCGACACGCCGTTCACGTCGACGTCGCCCTCGTCCGCCATTTCGGAATACACGTTCGCCTCCTTCGCCTGCTTTACCCCCTCCTCCGTGGACAGGTCGAAACGCGGGGTGTTGGCGTCCTGTGCGCCTGGTATTTCCGACAGTTTCTTTGTTTCGCCCTTCGAGTTCATAAGTTCGCCGTTCTCTCCCATCGCCTCATCCTCCGCAATGCCTTCCTTTGCAAAACCGTTCTTCTCGAACACAATAAGTTTGATTCGTGAATATCTCGTGACGGCGGGGTTGATGCAGGGGAGGTCGACAGTCATACCGAACTTTTTCATATCGTTCAGGTTCATATAGTTGTGCGACAGTGCATAGGCATATTCGGAATTTTGGTGTTCGTTGCACTCTCCGAGATACTCATAGGTTTTAAGGTTGGCGGAAAGTTCCGAAGGTTCGCCGCGTTCGAGTTTTCCCTTGTTGAGCGGCAGCATACCCTCCGTCTCCATATTGTCCACGGTGACAGGCAGGGATATGTATTCCCTTGTCTTGTGGTTCCAAGACTGCACATATTTCACATACCCTTCATTGAGGGAGGAACCTCCGTCGTTCACCTCGCTGTATTTGTCATAGTACAGACTCCACGCGCTCAACTGCCTGCTGTTGTTCAGTTCATACCACCATTCGTGACTTCTGCCCCGCCATACATTGAAGTCCTGTTCGTCGGCGGGGACGGTTTCCTCCTCCGCGCTCGCCTCCGAGTTCTCCTCGTTCCTGAAAGCGGTGTTGTAGACCGTGCATTTCTCGTTCTCCTGAAACTGCGAGAAAAGTCTCGACACCTCCACATAGTTGAGGTTGTAGTAAGGGTCTATGAAGGACACGAAAAAGGATTCGTCGTCAAGATAACCGTGTAGCGATATGTTCTCAAGGAAGTCGCTTATCCTTGTATAGTCGTTCACCCACAGTTGGGTGTCCCTCGTGTTGTCTATGTTGGACGCGAAACCGAGTCCGATGTCTTCCGTTATGTTCTTCAGGGAGTCGTATGAAGTTCCGCTCTCGAACATATTTGCGTTGTAGTACAGTCTCGGCACATTCAGTTTGCCGCTGATTGTGAACTCGCTCATATCAGGCGACATAACAGTTCCTCCGAGTCCTCCGCTCTCATAGACGGAAGTGACGAGAAAGTCAAGTCGCAGCGGGCGGTACTTCTTTTCGTCTCCGAGTGTCGCTATGTAGATGTTTATGACCGAGCCGTCTGTCGGGTAGTATTTGCTCTTCAGTTCGGAGTTCGGGTCGCAGACGGTCATATACACCGAAGGCATCCAACCTGTGAAGTCTATGCTGAACTTCTTTATGTTGCTCGGATTGACCGTGAAGTTGTTGTTTATCTTTATGAGCGGCAGTTGGGCGTACATCTTGCTCAAGTCGCCCATATAGTCCGTATAGTTCTTTGCAATGGGTTTGTCCCCGCCTTCCGTGTTCGGCATTTCCAAAGGCGCTGGTTTTATCGACGCTTGGCGCACAACCCCTATCTTGAGGTCTGAAAGTGTATATTGCTTGTTTGACATATATGTTTGTGTTTCAGGTTATCCGAGATATACAGTTCCGCCGTCGTAGCGTTTTGAAGTCTCCCCGTCCTGAAGTTCGTTTGTGGAAACCTTCCTTGCGGAGTTTCTTTCGGACTTGGCGGCGTTCGTAAGCCCGTTCAGTTTCTTCGCGGCGCTCGTTATCTTCGACGTGGTGCCCTGCTTTCCTTCGTCGGGCATAGTGACCCTTTCGGGGTTCTTTACATAGTGGTTGGAATCCTTCACCTTCGGAATGATTAAAAGTTCGTTCACGTCTATCGAGAACGGGTTGAATATGTTGTTCGCCCACAAAATCGCGTCGAGTTTGTCGCTCCACCCGTAATAGAGATTTGCAATCGTGTCGAGTCGCATCTCCTCACCCTCCTTCACGAAGTGCATTGTTTCAATAAATGCGTTCAATTTCTTGAAATCGACAGTCGGGGCGCAGATGTCCACAAATTCCCCGTCCTTTGTCTTGATTGTGGGTTTCTTTGAAAGCGATGGATTGTCCATTGTGTTTTTCTTTGATATATCAATGATATATTTATAAAAAAAATCTATTATATTCAATAAACAAAAAAGGAAACAACAATGCAAAACAGATTTGAAATAACCGAAAGAGACCTTCCGAAAGAAAAGCGGAACGAACGAGTAATTATTGAGATGAGCAGGTACGACCTTGAAATCATCCTCCGCTCTTTGGACGAGTCGTATATAAGTGAGTTGCACAAAACCAAGTGGGAACAGCAAAATCCCGGCGAATATCCTCCGCAGTATTATTACAGCGGAAACCACATCACCAAGAAAATCAAAAGCACTATCAAGTACCTTGGGAGTCAAATCAACAAATAACAATAATATGAAATACGGAAACGACATCATCAAGTATGATGAATGGAAAAAATCAAAAAAACCTTTGGTATGAAACTCGCATTGAAGATATTACTGACTATTCTGACAATCCTGTTCTTCGGGGCAGGCGTCCTTGCCGTCCATAAGGACAAGGAAAGCGGCGAAACAGTCGACAGATGGACTTCACCTATGATATTCGGAATTGTCGGTTTCGAGATAGTCTACATTATTTGGAACGCATAAAAAACTATGGAAGCACAAAACTTGAAACAAATAAAAGATTTCAATCTCAACGGGCGCAGATATTGCGTCTATGAAATCCTGAAACGCTATTGCGGTGACGTACACACGCATTATGTAGTTATGTTCGACACGCACGGTCAGCACTCAATCTATGTTGACAGGAAGGACATCGCGCCCGACAGGATTGAGGACGTTTTCAAAAAACTCGGACTCATTGACCCCGACCTCTCGGACAAGATGTCCGCAGAGACATTCAGGGCTGCAATCTATATGCTCAACAATGCCTGCTATGAGGATGGCGAGGGTGTGGATGAGGCGGACATTGAATACGCAATCAAATACCATAAACTGAAATAACGATGGAACAGTTGGGATTGAAACTATTTATCGGTCTTACGACAGGCGGAGGTGTGCTATACCTCATCGCCCTGTTCATCGACCTTGAAATCCGTCTCAACGATTACAACGACGAAAAGGTTGAGAACAGGGAGAGAAAGATATACACGTCGTGTGTCCTGTTCATCTTGTCGTCAATCATCGTCATTTCAGGTTACATAATCCTTTTCACTTTAGGATAAGACTATGAGAATAACAGACAAAAAGGACATTATTGACCTCACTGACAGGTTTGACAAAATCAGAAAGTTCTTTTCGGAACATTCGTCAAACACCATCACGGCGCACATCTACGACAACGGGTGTGTGACGCCCAACTTTGTCCTTACCACCGTTATGCGCAACAACTCAAACCAATATATCACATTTGTCGCATTTGACTCACATCACGCAAGCGATGAGATGGGGGTGATATTCTCCGAACACTGCTCTATGGGAAATATCGGGGAGGTGCACTTTGACTCACCGTTTGTGGATATACTTGTGGAACCTTTGCTTCCGAACACCCATACTATTGCGAAACTCATCAAAAAATACATTCACGACAATAATGCTGAATTGCAATGGTTGGAGGAGGATGGGACGATGTACGGATTCGAGATTTATTCCACGCAGTTGTTAACTACGGATGAGTTCTTCACTTTGTGTGAACACTACATCGCGAGCAAAAACAAAGCGTTAAAATCATAAAGAATATGAGAATAACCGATACGCAAATTACGGATGCCATCACAGAGAAATGTCCAAAGTTGTTCCTTTATGACACAACAACGGCAAAGGGGTTTTGGAATAGAATTTTTGTTATCAATGCGTATGACAAGGTTGATTGCAAATGTGTGGATTTTATAATCAGATACATTGATAATACCCATTCAGGTGATATGCACGATTTGCTGAAACTTTTTAGGTCGGGTGCATTTAATGACCACCGCAGGGAAAGAGCGGTGTTATTGTTAAGGTGGTATTGCAGCACAAAATTCAGAGTAGATACATTGAATGAAAGATATGATGTGCTTGATGTACATATAGAAGAAGCAACGGAGGAATACTTATGAGAATAAGCGAGAACACTGAATTTGATGGTCGTGTCGGACTTGAAATGGGAGATGTCAAATGGTCAGACAATTTCAACATATTCATATCGGGCAGCGCTAACACGAGATTAACCATCACGCCAAATGAGGTGTTTATGGTGTGCCGAAGCGGAAACCCCACTTATGTTTACAGGAACATCGTCATCAACTATTCGTCACACAAGGCGACAAGAATCGGCAGGCATTTACCCTCCTATGCGACACTTTCTTTGTCGGAACTTGACGCGCTTGACGACTTTATGTACAGGAACAAATACCTGACAAAGATTGAAACCCCCGACAAACTTGAAATGGCGGAAAGTCTTTTCAAAACCTTTATGGAAGCGCATTACAAACACCTGTTGGAATACATCCCGACAGAGATACAGGCAATAGAACGAACCATCATATAAACAATGAGAATAAGCGAGAACAGATTGGACAGCGATTTTGCAAAACGTGTTTGTCTTGACGGGCGCATTGACCATAAGGATAAGTTTGTCATCGTGCATTCCGTATCCCCCAATGTGAGGATTTGGGTGACCCCAATCACACAAATCATCATATATGACTATGACACAAACACTCGGTATATGTACGACAAGTTCATTCTTTCGTATTCTTCACACAGGGCGTTCCCCTATCGGACATTTCGGGCAAATGACGCCAATACGAAGAAAAGCACACTCTTTGACGAACTTGACGAGTATATGAGCAGGTCTTGGAACCTTTGCTATTCCAACGACAAGGCGCGTATAAGGGTGGCGGAGAGACTTCTTTGCGAAGTCCTGCATAATCATTATCGTTTTATGGAGAGTGCGCTCGATGAGTCGTCCCTGACAATAGACGGGGATAAGGTCTTAATATCTGACATAAAATGGGAGGTGATAAAAGTATGAGAATAAGCGACAACACTGAATTTGGAGAACGGGTCGGACTGAACGCGAAAGATAACTATTGGTGGGTTACACACGGGGTATTATCAAACGTGAAACTAACAATCATCCCTTCCGTTCCGTTCACCCTGAAAGGGCGCAAGAGTGAGTATAACGGGATAGAACTCTACTACACATCACACAGGGTGAGTGGATGGGAGAAGTGCGCACGTCACAGAAAGACTTCAACACAACTGAACACGCACCTTGACATTATTGATGAGGTTCTTTCCAAAGACAAGTTCTCACAACTTCCGATACAGATAATCATCAATCTTTCAAAGGAGTTGAATGAGTTTTGGAAAACGGAGGGGTATGAAAACCTGTATGGTGCAGTCACCTCCCTTATGATAGGAATGACAAGGACGATAATACAATGAACTATGAAGATAAGCAAGTGCAACATAATAAAAATGCGAACCATTTTTGATGAGATATGCGACTTCATTGACAAGGCGCAGATGTCCAGTGCAGTCACCCCGATATGCCTGTATGAGGAGGGTTGCGTGAACGTGGACAACGTAGTCACGATGGTCGCGCACGACGCCCCTCGCACGAACAGCGTCATTGTATTCATCCCCATTGAATTGCATAACGCCTGTGATGATATGAGAGGGGTGCGCGATTTGCTTATGAACTTTCAGCGGGAACACCATAGCAACGCCGTCATCTATGACCGTTGGACAGGAATGCCCGCCATCGCTTGCAGCAACTGTGAGGAACAGGAACTCGTTTGGTGCAGGGACTGCATCCGCGACTACCTCCACAAGAGGTTCGTTGATTTGCATAAAGACAATATGATGGTGTCAATGCTGCGGGTGAGCGACATTGACTCATTTGAGATTGAATGGAAGAACGCAATAAAGAATTGGACGAAATGAGAATATCAGACACCAACATCATAGCGAAAAACGAGATATTCGGGAAGGTTGAAAAATTCTTCCAAGACAGAGGCGCAAAAACCGAGTTCGTTATGGACAATGGAACCTTGATGCCAGATGGGGTTCTTGTGTGTTGGTTCCGCATCAATGATAAGAAACCCTATTTAAGTGATTCCACAACACTTGTGTTCATCGGATTTGAGGTAGGGAATATGTCAGACGGCATTTTTGCATTATATGACCAACAAAAAAAGATGCAGGACAAGTGGAATGCCAACAGCATAGAATTTGACCAATATTCAGAATTTGACGGCGAGGAAATCTATGTCCTGACTGAAAATGCGGTCGCATACATAAAGAAAATGCTGCACATACACTACAGCCCAGCAATACGCGGAATAAACCTGAAACACACAGAATTGAGCGACTATGACAATTTTGTCAAAATTTGGGACGGTTGGATTGACAGTAACTTAAAACAGAAATAAAGATGAAACTTACGAAAGCGAACATAGTGAAAAAGGAGGATGTGTTCCAAGAAATCGGCGAGAAGTTCAGGCGCCTGAACGAGAAAGAGCGCGATTTTTGGAAACACACCATCATACGGGAGAGTGAAGTGCCCGACGCAGTGGTTATATGTATGTACAAGAACAAGGCAATCCCCAAATTCCTGAACCTGGCGTCGTGGTCGGTCATCATCCCGATTTACACCGCCGATATGTCGGAGAAAATATCACGCATATATAAGAATACGATGTTCCTGCAAAATAAGCACGGGAAGGAGTTCATCGACCTGTTATCCGAAAAATACAAGGATGACGACACTCTGATGCTTGAAATAAAGCAAGACCTGTTATCCTATATCGGTGAACACAGACCCGAAATTCACCTTACCGAAGACATCCTGAACTATATAGAGGCGGACAAATATGACACATTTGTTGAAAGATGGGGGAATTGGGCAAAACAACAAGCAAATAATAAAAAATGAAACTGACGGAAAGTAGCATAACGGTGCGCGGTGAGATTGACGCTCTAATTGAAAAACTGCATCGCAAAGACATTGAACTCATTGTGAATTATGACGCAAACTGCGTCCATTGCGATTGGGTGATAGCGATAAGGTTCAAGCATTTCCCAAATAGGTTTGTGTACACCAATACACAATTCCGCGAATACGCTCTCCTGATTATAACGGATGACAATGCGTATGACAAGAGCATAGGGACAATAAACCTGACAATCCAATACCTGCTCGGAATCAAAGAACCACAGACAGGTGCGAAAAATTGGATTTGGGACACGTATGTGAGAATCGCACAAAACGGGATACTCAAGTATATAATAGGAAACATAATCAGCTGTAATTATGGAGACCTTGAACTCTGCACTATGAATGTGTTCCCATACGAAGAATTTAAGAAAGATGTGGAGAACAATATGTGTTATATAATGTATTGAAAAAAAATGAAACTGACGGAAAGTAATATACAATGAAAATAAGCGAAAAAGACAACCAAATCAAAAGAGACTGCCTGAACGACAGGTTCGGAAAAATAGACGATTTCTTCCGTGAAAACACGTTGAACACTCGCACCTGCATATCGTATGACAAATGCTGTGTAGTTCCAAACTATGTACTCACCGCGACTATGAGAAATGAAACATACCAGTTGGTGGTGTTCATCGCGTTCGAGAATGACAATATGAGCGAAGAGTTGGGAAAAATCGTCGGTTCACACGACAATTTCGTTAAAAGGGGCATATCGGCAAGGTGTGTTTCACCGAAAGATTACAAACTATACATCAACCCGCAAAGAGACCATATATTCAATTCCGACAGCGAGTTGGCGAGCGATATGGTTTCATACTTGAACGACAACGTTAAATGCTTGTCGGGCATACAACCTGACGACGCGCTGTACGGCTGTTCGTTGAAATTCACACAAATACTGCCAATCAATACGTTCTTCCAAAGTTGGGAATCATACATTTCAACAAGGTCAATATGAGAATAAGCGGCAACGGACTTAACGGCGAATTTAGCAATAGGTGCGGTCTTGAACGCAACAAAGTGAAGTTTATGAAAAAATTCACCCTTGTGTGTTCACCAACACCCAACACGATGCTTACGATGACACCTGTCCGCACGATATTTATGTACGACGATTACGGGGTGCCTGTGGAATACTCGGAGTTCGGACTTGAATACAACTCGCACAGGGTATTGAAGAGAACGGTTGAGGAAAACAAATGCGACACAAAGACCATTCCCGCGCTTGACAGTCTTGACGAGATTATGTTCCACCACGGCGCGCTCCACTGTGCAAAAAACCCAACAGAGGTTAGACTGTGCGGCGTGTTCCTGAAGAAATACCTCGAAGAGAACTACCCCAACCTTCTGAAAGCAATATCGACAACACTTTATACACTGAAACGAACCGAAATCGACAGGATATGAGAATAAGCGACAACAATGAATTTGCGGACAGGTGCGGTTTGAAAAACGACAACGACCAAACCTATTATATACTGCACGACCTTAACGCGAACGTGCGACTCACAATCACACCCATACTGCCGTTCACATTGAAAGACGACGACGGAAAAGATTTGGAGATTGAAAGGATTGACCTTGAATACACATCGCACAGGGAAAAATGCCTTCCGAATCCGAATTACCAAGCGTCAACATTGCTTGACAACAATCTCAACGAAATAGACCTCGTGCTTTCGGAACATAATTTCCGTTCGCTCGGAATGGTGAAAATAATATCCCTGTGCGAATACCTGAAAGAGTTTTGGGCGACAGGCGGATACCCGGACCTGTATATGAACGCGCCGCTCCTTGTAGTCAATATGAAAAGAGATGTATTATGCGTATAACCGAAAGCAGCAATATGATTAAATTCAAGTCGTTGTTCGACAATATATGCGAGTTGTTCGACAAAAACGACTACGGACACACACAGGTCGTCTGCGTATATGACGAAAAGTGTATGTTCCCCGACCACATTGTCGGGATGGTGTCGCAGGACAAGTGTAGTCAAGGAGTGCTGGTTGTATATATTCCAATCGAACTGAAAAGAGCAGACGGAGATATGAAAACAATATGCGACACAACGCTCGAAATACAGTCAAAATACAATTTGAGGTCGATTGACTACGACAGGTTCAACGGGAAACCGAAAGGGTACTTCGACACAGACGAGTTCGACGCGCTTGTCAAAAACACAAAACTCTTTGGAAAATACCTGACCGACAGGTTTGTGAAAATGGACAAGCACAACATAAACATAACAATGCTTCGTGTGGCTGAAATGGACGCATTCGCGAATGAGTGGAACAATGTAATCAAAATCAATCAGAACAAGTGATGAACTTTAATTGAAAGGAGGCGTGGAATGAAAATTTCGGAAAGCGAACTTGTGAAGGGGAGAAAGGAGGAGATAATGCAGGCACTCACAAAATCGGGTTGCTGTGACAACAACACCCGCGTTGTGTTCGACACAACCTGTGCAATCCCGACGAACATATTCGAGTGCTATACATTCGACGTGGGCGGCGTGACAGGTCACGACATACTTGTGCTGTACGACAAGGACTCCCCGTCTGCGGAATTGCAGGAAGTCATCGCGTTGTACAACGACTACCACGACCAAGCAAACCATCAAAAGAGCAAAAAGGACTTTGACATATTGCTCACCCTTGTTATGGAAATAAAGATGTACCTTCTCAAGACGCAGGGAAATGAATACTGCAACTGCACGTTCGGTTATGTCGGTATGGCGACCGTTGACGATTTTATAAACAAGGTATCACGCATATAAAATAACGGAATTATGAAACTCACAGAAGCAAAGATAATCAAAAGAAAGAACGCCGTGCAAGATGTGGCGGACTATTTCAAGAACACCGGAATCCACGGCGAACCCATAAACACGCTTGTCGTGTACGACAATGAATGTGTGTTCATAGACAATGTAATCGTTATGTCGCGCAGTGAGTACGAGGTGTATTACTCAAAAATCACGGGATTGGCGTTCATTGCGTTCAACGCAAAGGATGTGTCGGACGATATAAAGTCCGTCCAAATGCTTTACGATGAGTTGTGCGGAAAATACAACGCAAGAACAATCGAGACGGACAATCGGAACATTCAACTGCACGACAAGGAAAAATGCAAGGAGTTGTTTGAAAAGACAATTTCCTATGTCAGGGAGCACGACAGGGACGGGGTTTTCAATGCGTCCCCGTTTGAAAAAATCGGTCAGGTCGACATTATGGACTATGACACATTTGCCGAAAAATTTTGCGGTTGGATTGAACGGCAAAAAAAACTGAACTGGGGCAACGATTGAAACAAACTTGAACTATGAGACTGACCGAAACAAATATGACTGCACGGATTGACGAAATGAAAACGATGTTTATGAACATCGCCCAATCCACGCATTTCATCCCAAGTCTGAAATATGACGCAGGATGCTGCAATGCAGACAGCGTCATCTTAATCACATTCAACATAGAACGCATTGTCAGAGATGAAGACAATTCTTGGAAAATTGAAAAATTCCCCACAATAGAGCGGACGTCGTATATGATGGGAATCTGCACGGAGTCTGTCCCCAAAGACGAAAACATACTCTTCATAAAACGGTTCATCGAGCACCTGACCGACCCCCGGGCACCCATTCGCGACGAAAGGTATGTGGAATTGCTTGGGAAATACATAAGGAACTACATATCTTCGGTCACGGATTATCGTGAGTCCCACATCATCCCATATACGGCAAAGATTCTGTCTATGGACGAGTTTGTCGGCATTTTGAAAAAGAAGGAGTATTACAAACTGCATTGATATGAAACTGACAGAAAGCAAAATCATAGAAGTGGATTTTTTCGAGGATTTGGTGAAATGGTCTGCGGAACAAGGTTTCGCGCAAGCGCATATTTTCCGTTATGACGACACCTGTCTTGTGGCGGACAGCGTGCTGTTCGCTATGGTCAGCGAAGTGGATGAAAAACAAACGGACACTATCATAAAGCACTATACTGTCTATATACCGTTCGACAAACGGAACATATCGGATGAACTGTCCCGAATCATTGTATGGGAAAAAGGTCACATCCCATTCGACTCAATGATATTCTATGACGGGGCGATAACGACAACGGAATGTAAACAGCGAGGCGAATTTCTGAAAGAATACATAAAAAAGCATTTCAAACTCCGAAACCCGCGTTTGAGTGTGTCCAACATATTCAAAATGGACAAGTTCAAAAAAGACATCGCGAACTTCAAAGGGAACTTCAAAAAGAATTAACGGAAATGGCGAGAATCAGCGGAACCAAAATTGTCAGGTCGGACGACACGTTCTTCGAGAACGTACTTGAGTTCTACAGGGGGTTGCCCGATGTAGGGGCACACCTTGTATACGACAGGGACTGTGTATTCGCAGACAGGATGATTGTATGTCTTGTAGGGGATTCCGTCAACCACACGTTCTCCGACATCGTGTTCCTTCTGTTTGACACAGACAGCATCTCACGCGACTCCAAGACTATCATAGACAACCACAGGGACTATGAGTTCGCAACAACAGGGGACGGCGGCATTGTATACGGGTTGAAATACCTGTATTCCTATGGCGTCTGCGAAAACGACCTGTGCAAACTGAAGGGTATGCTTGCCGACTATTTGTCCGACAACACGGATTTCTACAACAAGGTCAGGCACGACATCATAAAAAGTTACCACAGGAATGTGGATGAATACAAGAAAAAATGGATGGACAACACAACCGAACTGTTATGAAACTGACGGATTCAAAATTGGTGGAAAAGGACGGGGTGTCAAGAATAGTTGAGACACTGAAGAACAACGGCAGCGTGTGGTTCGACAAAACCGACATATACCTGTTCCACGACGCGGACTGTGTGACGGCGGACACCGTTTTGGAGTGCAACATATACGGCAAGGCGAGCACGCCGCAGATAATCGTGTTCATAGCGATTGAGGCGTCGAACTGCGGGGAAAGACTTTCTATGATACTTGAAAGGCACAAGACTGTGCAGACATTGTTCCATACAGGAAGCGTGCTGTACGGGGACACGATAAAATACCTGTTTATGAAACACACCCCGACAGGGGACATTGCGGCAATGGAAATTGAAAACCTGAATCGTGAACTGCACGCATACATATCGGAACTCGGTTTCGAGTTTCCGAATGGATATTCCATAGAAAGGAGCGTGGTTATGAGCGTCCCTGTATTTTATGAATCTTGGAGATGTTGAGATTATGAAATTGACTGAAAGCGAACTCATAAAAAGAAACGAACCGATTTTGCTGCACAACACAATCATCCTCGACAGCGGCAAATTGGACAAATATGAATATGGACTGATGTTGCTTGCGGCACTTGCGTCAGGGGGCAACCGCACGCTGCATATCCTGTTCAACACGGATATGAGCGCGGATTTGTGGGACGCAATATCGGAATGGGTGCGCGCGCTCCGCATATTTGAAACAGACACCGATGTTTTCAAAGTGCCGCAACACCTGACTGAAACACACGGCAAGAATATGGTTGACTATCTCAACAGGATGTTCAATATGGGAGACGACAAGGTATGCGGGATTTTCGTCGCGGTCATAACAAAGTCAATCTGAAACCGAATCGTTCAGTTATTTTTCAGTGTTCATATAAAATCAGGCGTGTTTTTTGTTATATTGTAAGAAAAGAAAAATATGTCTGCAACAAAATTCAAATTGCTTTCGGAGGTGCGGAATGCACTTTCGGGGACATCTTCAATCAACGGGAAAAAAGGCATTTTGTCGGAATACGCGAAAACAACCGACAAAGAGTTCAATGAAAAAGTTTTCACCCTCATCGTTGACAACGCCATAAAGTTCTATGTGACGTCAACAAACGTGAAAAAGCGAATCGCCGAAATCGAAAACCGAACGCTCCTGAAAAACTACGCCCCGTCCGATATTTCGGACTTGGATGTCTTGAACGTCTATGACACCCTTTCGCGCCGAAACGTAACGGGCAACGCCGCCATCGACCTGTGCGCGGACACTTACGAGAAACTCGCAAGCGTCGACTTGGACTGCGCCGAACTCTTTCTCGACATTCTTGACAAGGATTTCAAATGCGGAGTGAACACAAGCATCCTGTGCAGTGTGTTCACAGGTCTGAAACGCAATTTCGGTGTCGCCCTCGCCAACAAGTATTTTGACAGGGCGGACAAGGTTGACTTCACGAATGAGATATGGTATGCCTCAAGGAAATGCGACGGGTTGAGGTGCATCGCAATCAAGGAGAACGGTGTCGTCCGTTTTTGGTCGCGTCAGCAGAAGGAGTTTTTCACGCTCGGTGTCCTGAAGGACATCATTGAAAAATGCCCGCAGGACAATTTCGTCCTTGACGGGGAGTTGTGTCAGATTGATGAAAACGGGGACGAGGACTTCCAAAGCATTATGAAACTCGCAAGGCGTAAGGACTACACCATAGAGAAACCGTTCTACCAGTTGTTCGATATGCTTGCATTGGAGGAGTTCTACGGGGAGAGGGTATCTCCCGATTTGAGCGAAAGACTGTCGAAACTCTCATCGTTCTTCGACAGCAACCGCGAACTGCTTGAAAACAATGCGAAGGTTCTTGAACAGACCTATGTGACGGACGAGGGGGTGTTCAACTCCCTTTACGACGAGGCGAGGAAGAAAGGATGGGAAGGACTTATGATTCGCAAGAACGTCCCATACGAGGGAAAGCGCACGAACGACCTTCTGAAGGTGAAGGACTTTCTCGACGACGAGTTCGTCGTACTTGAATGCGAAAACGCGGATATGCGGATGGTGGAAGGCGGAAAGCAGGTCGTGAGGAACGTGCTCGCCAACGTCATCATAGACTACAAGGGGAACAGGGTGAGTGTCGGCAGCGGGTTCAGCAGACAGCAGAGGATACACTATGCCGAGCATCCTGAAGAACTCATCGGACGGACGATAACCGTGAAGTATTTCGAGGAAACCACAAACCAAAAAGGCGGTGCGAGTATGAGGTTCCCGACAGTGAAGTGCATATATGACAAAGAAGGGAGGATTGTGTAAAATGAGGGAAGACCACAGGAAAAGCGGAGACCTTAAAAGTCTGAAATTGGTTGCCTGCTTTCTTATAAACAGCGGGTTTGTGAACATCAGATACGGTTTCAAGGGCGACGGGTACGACCTTGCCGCTGTGTCGGAAAGCAACGATGTGTACCTGTTCAATGTGAAACAGAGAAACTTCCACAGCGGAAAATACGGAGACCTGACAATGGACGAAAATGACTTCAACTCATTGCAATGGGTGAAGGAGAAATTGGAAGGCGAAGGAATAAATGCAAAAGGAGTGTACATACAATTTTTCACCGACAATGTTATGTTTATAGCAAACGATGAAGATTGGGGGATTCTCATTAAAAACTGCCCGATAACGACAAGGTTCGGAAACAATGACTACATTCAGAAACGCCTGAAGCAGAAAATGCAGGACGCGGACGGCGTGAAGCGTATCGACCTCAACAATGTATCATTGGACAAAATGAAAATCATATATTGATATGATATATCGCTGATATATCGGCAAATAAAAAGGGGATGTCGTCAGACATCCCTTTTTCTGTTTTCGCCAATCATAAGACCGATTGCGAACGACAGCAGAACCATTATGAGAAAAAGTCCCATAGTCATTATTCCGCGTTGTCTATTGCTTTCTGCACGGTTTCCACAAGGTCTGTGTTGAAATACACGAATTGGAAGTCGATGCTCGCATACATTTCCCCGTTTTCGTCATACACATTGACGGTGTAGGTCATATTGCTGTCTCCGAGTCTGACTTCGTTGTAACCGTTGCAGGTTTCCTGCATACC
>Ga0265299_10001385_pt1 | contig 27692 bp, 24 predicted proteins | sample AusTroGonzalo_MG_4_FD_193485 | JGI IMG/M metagenome (GOLD analysis project Ga0265299, IMG submission 193485) | Bovine rumen microbial communities from tropical cattle in Woodstock, Queensland, Australia - Gonzalo_02 | ecosystem: Host-associated > Mammals > Digestive system > Stomach > Rumen ... | reverse complement strand
ACATACGGTGTTCGTGGTTTTGCGCATTGTATTCGTAATGCAAGAATAATTCAATCTGCAACGCATTTTGTAAAAAACACAAACACTATATATGCTTTGAAATGCGTCATAGATGAACTAGAACAACAATTACAAACACATTTCACATCTGTTTTTGTCACCGGTAATTTTGGTGATGCTGAATTTAGAAACGTGTCAGATGTACTTAATTGGAAAGATGAACATAAAATCACAGAACAAGATTTGCGACTTCAAATTTCTAAAATTATTCCACCAGAAAATTTTTATGCTATGCATATAATTCCTGTGTTCTATAGCACACCAGTAATAAAAAATATAAGCAATACACCAGTTGGTCACATAGATACACAATTAAAATCTATATTCAGTGTAATTTTTTATGAACAAGAAAAAACTAAATATTTATCTGACATTATGCGGCGTTCTTATATTCAGCCTTCTGGATTTTTTGACCCTACATTTTTAAATAATGCGATTTACAGAAAACCCAAAGAAAAGGTTTTATTTCTAGATTTAGGTGCAGAATATACAACTGTATCAATTTGCACAGATCGTGGTCCATTATATTTTAATAAAATCAAATTTGGGCAAAACGATATTACAAAAACTTTGGCATCTGGTTTAGAAATTGATTATGCTGATGCAGACATTTTAAAAATATCTGTCGCAAATGCAATACCAAATGAAATGGATAGATTTACACCAGCTGATTCATCTGAAAAATTTGCAAAATTTTCACGTGCGGATATAAACGAAATTTTTGTTCCAGAATTAACAAAACTTGTAAATACTGTTTATTCAGAATCAAAAAAATACATAGAACAATATATGCCAACAAAAATAATTTTAACTGGCGGTGGTACAGCAATAGAAAACATAGATACATTTCTTGAACGTATTTTTGAAATGCCTGTTGATAATCAAACGGAAAGCGCAACTATAAACGCATTGTCAGAATATATTTGGACGACAAAATTACCTGAACGTAATGCATACATACAAAAACAGATGAAAATACAAAATACACTTCAAAAAATTGAAAAACTATTTCACAGAAAAAAAGTTATTAAAAAGAAAAAATTTATTCCAATTATGCCCAGCACTTTGTGTTTTAACATGAATGATATTGCTACGTATTCAATGTTTGCATCCGGCGGAATATCTATGATACATGTCGATATAATGGATGGATTTTATGTTGATAAAATTGCTGGTGGAATTACTGAATTAGCAAATATTCGCACAAACACAAATGCTCACTTACATGTACATTTAATGACAGAAAGTCCTTCTATTTGGGCACGAGATGCAATAAATGCAGGTGCAGACACAATTATAATTTCAACAAATACATCTGGGGTTCGTGATGCAATAAACGTTATAAAATCATCTGGTAAAAGATGTGGTATTGCATTAAATCCTGAATCAAATATTGAAATTATTGTACCAATATTAAAAAACATAGATGAAATTATGGTGATGGGTGTAAAACCTGGCGCAGCAGGACAAACCTTTGATGAAAACGTTTTACAAAAAATAAAAATGCTAAACTACACCAGAAAAAAACATGGATTAAAATATTTAATCAGTGTAGATGGTGGCATAAATCCACAAACTGCAAAATTATGTTGGGATGCAGGTGCAGATTTATTGGTCAGCGGCTCTTATTTAGCAAATGCACCCGATTTTCCATTAGCTGTTCAAAGTTTATTGAAGCACTAATTTTCTACCATCTCCGTTTTGCGTAATATAAATATGTATAGTATTGCTTGGTAATATATTTTTAGCAATATCTGGCCACTCTATCAAAGTAATATCATTATCTATGGCATACGGCAAACCGATTTCTTCTAATTCAGAAACATCACCTATTCTGTACAAATCAAAATGTGAAATACCATCATAATTTTGAACCAATGTAAAAGTTGGACTGGGTACAACAGTATTTTCTCCACGCAAAGTCTTGATTATTGTTCTGGCAATTTCAGATTTTCCCATTCCTAAATCACCATGCAAAGCAACCGTCACCGGTGCTTTTAAAGTCTTTGCAAAATCTCTTGCAAAACTTCGCGTTTCTTCCAAAGAATTTAAAATAAAAGTTTTTGTGTCCATTTTATTCCACCATTAATAAATCATCTTCAAGTTTGTGAATAGCGTCACGTAATTGTGCAGCCTGTTCAAATTCAAGATTTTCAGCATGTTTATGCATTTTTTGTGTCAAAGATTTTATTTCTTTACGCAAAGATTCTTTATCCCAAACACCATTTTTATTATACACAAATTTTTTTGTTTTGTCTGTTTTTTCTATTGACTCTTTTACTTCATTGAACACAGACTTAGAAACAGTTTTTGGTATTATATTATGTTCTTGATTGTATTTTTCTTGTTTTTTACGACGACGTGCAGTTTCTGATAACGCCGCATCCATAGAATCTGTCATTTTATCGGCATATAAAATAACACGACCTTTTTCATTTCTCGCAGCACGCCCAATTGTTTGAATCAAAGAACGAGTAGAACGTAAAAAACCTTCTTTATCTGCATCCATTATGGCAACTAATTCACATTCAGGTACATCTAAACCTTCTCTTAATAAATTGATACCAACCAATACATCATATTTACCTAAACGCAAATCACGTAATAAGTCTATTCTTTCCAGAGTTTCAATATCAGAATGTAAATATCTTGCCTTTACACCGTTTTCAACAAAATAGTCCGTTAATTGTTCCGCCATTTTTTTAGTCAAAGTTGTCACAATAACACGACCCTTTGTTTTTTTGACAGTGTCTAGTAAATCATCAACTTGGTGTTCTGTTGGACGTACTTCACAAATCGGGTCTAATAAACCAGTTGGACGAATAACTTGTTCTGATACAATTCCACCAGATTGTTCTAATTCCCACTGCGCAGGTGTAGCAGACACAAAAATTGTTTGCGGTCTTAAAGCATCCCACTCATCAAAATTCAACGGTCTATTATCTACACACGAAGGCAATCTAAAACCATATTGCGACAAAGTTTCTTTACGCGCCCTATCCCCACGTGCCATAGCACCAATTTGTGGTACAGTCACATGACTTTCATCTAAAAATAAAATAGCATCTTTTGGTAAATATTCAAACAGTGTTGGTGGCGGCTGCCCCGGCAAACGTCCTGTTAAATATCTTGAATAATTTTCAATTCCACGACATGTACCGGTTGATTCCATCATTTCTATATCAAAATTAACACGTTCTCGCAATCTTTGTTCTTCTATGTACTTCATATTTTCATGAAAATATTTTAACCTGTCATCTAAATCTTTACGAATTTGGTTTATCGCCTGCAACACAGATGGCATAGGTGTTGCATAATGCGTATTTGGATATATTGCAATTCTATCCAACTTCTGTAATTTTGCACCAGTCAAAATATCTATTTCCCATATCTCATCAATTTCATCCCCAAAAAAAGATACTTTCCATGCTCTGTCTTGGGAATGCGAAGGAAATATATCTAAAACATCACCGCGCGCACGAAATTCACCACGCGAAAAACCCATTTCATTGCGCTTGTATTGAATATCAACCAACGCACGCATAACATCTTTTTCTGATATTTTATCACCAACATTTAATACTAATTTCATAGCAGCATATTGTTCAGGTGCCCCTATTCCATAGATAGAAGAAACAGAAGAAACCACTATGACATCTTTTTCTTCCATCATCGCGCGTGTTGCACTGTGTCGCATACGATCTAATTGCTCGTTTATAGCAGCATCTTTGTCTATATAAGTATCTGTTGTCGGTACATATGCTTCTGGTTGATAATAATCATAAAAAGAAACAAAATATTCAACATGATTACGTGGAAAAAAAGATTTCATTTCGGTGTATAATTGTGCCGCCAGTATTTTGTTTGGTGCCATAATCAAAGTTGGTCTGGATAATTGTGCAATAACATTCGCCATTGTAAAAGTTTTACCAGACCCAGTCACACCTAATAAAACCTGTGATTTGCGTCCATCTAAAACACCTGCCACTAATTCAGATATGGCAGTTGGCTGATCACCCATTGGGGCATAATCAGATTCCAAGAAAAAAACACTTTTATTTTGTTTCATGTTATTTTTTTATTCACATACACTAATATAATCCATTATAATGAAAATACAAGGAAAGAGAATTATGTCATTAAAACCCAGATACAAACGCAGAATTACATGGTTCATAGTGTCAATACTAGGTCTTTTAGCATTAGCATTTGTTATTGTTCCACCTATGATTCATCTGAATTCTTGGAAACAAAAAATAGAAAATGCGATATTCGCAGAAACTGGTATCAAAGCTACAATTCATGGTAATGTAAATTTCAGCTTACTGGGTAAAACAACAATAACTGCACACAATATAACTGTTCCGAACGGATTTATATCTTCTTTTACATTTACAATGCCTTTGTCTGATATATTTAATATGGACAAAGCGCGTATATATAAAGACATTGTTATAAATGGTGCATATTTGATAATAACTAAAATTGTACCATTTGATATGAATAATAATATTGTTGTAAATAATTCAAAATTTCATTTTTTAAACAAAGAATATGAAATTATAACTGCTGATTTATCAAAAAACATTGTAAATGCGATTATCCGAACAGACCAGCATAAATATGAAATTAAATCTGTTAATAATAATTTTATGATAAAAAATAAAAATAATCATTTAACTTTGTCTGGAACGCTATTACCAGACGGCACAGCAAACGCACACATAAATATTGTTGCCCAAGATATAAACAAATGGTTTGAATTTAAATATCCACGTATTACCGGACAATTTCCTATCACAGCAGATATACAATGGGACGGCGAATATGGAATTAACTTTGATAACATATCTGCAAATGGTGTAAATGGCACAATTGATTTATTGCCAAACGGTTATAAAAACATCAAATTGAACTCTCACAATGCTGATTTTGATATGTCTTTTGCAGTAAAACAGCCAGAAATATTTAAAAACGCCAGTTATGATATGGATTTTTATGGTAATATTAAATTTATAAATAAAAATTTTAAACATTTGTATATCAATATTGTCGGCAAAGAAAACAGTATAACTATCAAAGATATTATCGCAGATGATTTAATATTAAATGGTGGCAAAATAGATAAAGATGGTGTTCATAATGTTATGGTTTCATTACATGAAAATGAAATTCCAACAAAATGTTTATTCAATGGTACCCCAAATAATTGGTCTTGCACTACATTTGCATACGGTGATAAAATCACAGGCAATTTAACAGTAAATAATAATTTTACAACCGCAAATATATTGTCCAAAGAACAAACACCTGATTTGCAAACATTGGTTCAGTCTATTAGAAAATTAACCGATAACGGAAAAATTAAATTTGAATTTAACGATACAGCTGGTACATTGACATTTACAAAAAATAATTATTCAGTTGAATATGATTGGGCAAAAAACAAATCATTGATATGGGCAAACACTAAATTGAAATTTTTACCTGACTTTATGTTATCCGAAAGTGGTGATTTTGTTTGGGATAAAGATACTGTGATTTTTACACCAAAATCAAAACAATGGTCTTTGATGACAAAACAAGATTATTTTTACATAACAGGTGATAATTTTAAAAGATGGTTATCACGTCTAGATTTGCGGTCTATGCGTGATTTACCATACATTATTTCTGGTAATTATAAAAAAGACAATATTTCAAATTTGAATCTAGAAATTGCACAACATAAATTTACGGGTTCTGTTTCAGGGAAAAAATTAACATTAAAAACCAATTTATTAAATATTGATTCCTTTACATCCCAAGATTTTATAAATAATTACGAAGAATTATCTTTCTTTGTAAATGCACCAATAACTATACCATTTGATTTAGATGTAAATATATCGTTATTGGCAGATTCTTTGATTTATAATGGACATAAATATAACAATTTCATATACGTATTAAAACCGAACGTACAAACATTTTCAATTACAGATTCTAGTCGTGGTAATTTATTAGCAACAATCAAGAAAAAAAATATTGCTTATGATATAAACATACAATTAAATAAATTTGTGTTGGATAAAAAATTATTACCAAATGATATGCCGATTAACATTTCAGACTCGATTATCACAGCTGAAATAAATTTAAAAACATCTGGTAAAATTGCTCATGATATCATAGAAAATATAAATGGTGTATTTGATTTATCGTTTGATGGTGGAAAATTATATGGTCTTGGGTTGGCTGATTTTTATGCATCTGCACAAAATATAACAACCTTAAATGCAGAATATACATTGGCAAATGCTTTGGAAAATGGAATAACACCAATAAAAAAATTAAGAATAATTGGAACATATAACAATGGTGACATAAAAACAACCAAGCCTATTTCATTATCATTAAAACATACAGATATTACAGGTAATATGCAAATTATAAACAATAAAATGACCGCCGAATTAAAATTAATTATGCGTGGTACATCACCTGCCCCAGCACCAATTGATTTAATAATATATTCAAATAATCGCCGTGAATATTCATTATCAGAAATAATGATGTCATTTGACCCTGAATATATGCGCAGTTTTATTAAATCACACGACAGATTTTAAAGAACCCCAAATATATAATCATATCAATTTTGCAATAAATTAAATGCAGCACCCCGCTTAACAGAATAATTAGAAATATGCCAACCACAATCTGCTTGACATCTCCAAGCACAAGGACTATTGGTCTTTTGATACCAGCTGGGTGCAGCAATCCACATCCAATTAGAAACCACCGGATATGTTATTCTACACCAACAATATGAACCATTTTGTTCACCACCAACAACAATATTACCATTATCAATTAACACACCGCCGTTGTCTGTATATATCGACTGGCTAATATTTCCGCCATCAGGCACACCAAAATTACTGCTTAGACATGCCGCTATACCATACAGTGTGCCATACGGCATATTTACAGTCACTTTTGGTGAAGACTTTGTAGAATCATAAGAACTACCGTTTCCAACAGAGTTATCTAAAATAACTGCAACTGTATCATTTTGAACACATGCATCAACTGCAAAAGAATTATATGGAATTATAACGAATAATAAAAATGCTAAGCAACGCTTTAGTTGTGTGTGTGTGTGTGTGTGTGTGTGTGTGTGTAGCTTTCTGCGGGTTTCACGACTTTCGTTCCTTCTTTGCTAATTTGAATTCTATCATGTTGCTCAAAAATATGCAATATTATTGTATCAAAGCAAAATACATTTGTATTTTTATTCCAAAGTATTATTCCCCGCCCGTGGAGGGTGTTCTGCCCCAACGGTGTTAATTCCCCGCCCCAGGCGGGGAACCAATTCTGTTCTAATCATCCATCATAACAAATACTCCAGATTCCCCCCCGGCTGCGCCGCACTCCCCCATGGGGGTGGAGAATTAACCGTTTGTATTCAGTTATTTTTTATTCCTAAACCCTTGCGATTTAAAGGGACGTTTTCGGACGAAATGTAAAATGATAAAAATTAAGAAAAATAAATAAAAATGGTTGTATGTCAATAAATCCGTATCATACAGAATATTTTATATAAAAATTAAAAAATGTAAAAATTTATAAAAAAATATGTTGATTTAAACGTCCCTTTTTTTTATCATAGTTGTATGGACTGAATACCACAGAAAAACTGAATTTTTGAACAATGACCGGGGGGCAAAAATATGTGCAAAATACTAAAAATTTTAACATTATTTACAATAATAATGTCACACTCAGCTTTTGCTTATAGAATTACATACAATCTAAATGGCGGACAGTTGCCCAATGGGGATACAGTATATTCAACAGAATCATCTGGAACAGATGTTATCTTAGATACACCTACACGTGATAATTATATTTTTGCTGGTTGGAATTATTGCGCAGAAACAGATTACGATTCAACAACCAATACTTGCACAAATCCAACTAGAATTATCAATGATAATAATTCAAATTATATTCACTGGATTGTACCTGCTACATTATCTGAAAATACAGTTTATATTGCACAATGGGAACAATCAAAATTTCAATTAACCATAGATATAAATCTAGACGAAGGTGATATTTTTACCTTTCAAATGACTGCAGCTGGTCAATATTTTATAGACTGGGGTGATGGTAATATAGAATATATTGACCGTACAAATAATACAACACAAACAACATATTCACACACATATACATTTAAAAAGCATAATTTCAAAGCTAGTTTTGGTGGTACCACTACGGGATATTATCAAAAAACATCAGAAGTCGCAGCAATTAATTTTGGTAATTTATCATTTCAAAATAATGTAGTTACCCCCATGCCTGCTGACAAAATTGTTGGTATAACAGGCTCTATTGGTTCTCTGTTTCCAACAATATCCAGTTCTCAACAACCAACATTTAATTATACTTTCTTGGGGGCGCAATTTAATTCAATACCCGCAGATTTATTCAGTGGCATAACAGGTGGCAGAACACTTATGTTTAACTATACATTTGCAGCATCTGCTTTACAAACAATACCTGAACATTTGTTTGACAATATGACTGCGGATAAATATATGTACGAGGGTACATTTTTAGGGTGTTCTAATTTAACCAGTATCCCAGAAAATTTATTTATTGGTGCAACCAATAATAAAATAGACCACGGAACTTTTCGCGATACTTTTGGGGCTTATTTTGATGCTTACGGTAATGTTATATGGGGATGTACATCTTTGACACAATTACCAGACAGTTTATTTCCAAATATAACCACAACAAAAGAAGACCTGTTTGTCAGAATGTTTGCTGGTGCATCAAATTTATCTGGATATGTACCATCTACTTTGTTTGGCAATCTAGATTCATCAAATTATTCGTCTGGGCCAATGGCTGACATATTTGTCGGTACAAATCTTGCAACAACCTGCCCAAGTGGAACAACAGAAGTCACACCAAATAACTTCAAAGTTGATTGGTATAAAAATCCATCTTGCACAGATCCAACAAATTCGAATTGTGCTTTTGTCGTATCTTGTACAACTGATGTCGGTTTTACCTGTGATAGTGGAGTTGAATTAAATATATTAGATGCACCAATGTGTTTAGTATCTACACAACCAGTCGGTACTTTCTTGGTTGCCAGAAAAAATAATACAAAATACTATGTGACGTTATCTACGACAGATTCCGTAGTGCATACTGGGTCAGAACATAAATTAAAAATCAAAGTTGGCGATACAACATACTATGCCCACGATGCGTCTGTGGAAGAAGAATAACAATAAAAAACACCTACAATTGTAGGTGTTTTTTTATTTCATTTTATTTTAATTCTTCTTTCTAATTTGAATATGAATATCACGCAATTGTTGTTCGCTAACTTCGTTTGGTGACCCCATCAGCAAATCTTGCCCACGTTGATTAGCAGGGAAAGCAACCACTTCACGCACAGCAGGTTCGCCAACAATTTCACAAACCAAACGGTCTATACCGAACGCACAACCACCATGCGGTGGCGCACCATATTGAAATGCAGTATATAATCCACCAAAATTCTTTTTAACATTTTCAACATCATATCCAGCTATATCAAAACATTTTAACATAACTTCTGGATTATAATTGCGCAAACCACCACTGCAAATTTCAATACCGTTCATAACCATATCAAACTGAGCTGCCTTAATATCCAATGGATTTTTAGTATTTAATTCTTCCATTGTAGCCAATGGATATGAAAATGGATTATGCGTCATCTCAATTGCGCCCGTCTCTTCATTTCTTTCAAAGAACGGAAATTCATCAACCCAACAGAATCTGAATTCTTTTGGGTTAATCAAACCCAAATCTTCGCCCAACTTTGTACGTAATCTTCCAGCTGCTTTGTTTGCGTTATCAACATTATCACAAACAAAAAATAACGAAGATTTATCGCCTGCAATTTCATGTAGTTTTGCAATTCTGTCCGCATCTAATTTCTTTGCCACAGGTCCTTTGGCTTCTTCTGCAAACACGATATAACCTAATCCACCCAGTCCTAGTTCTTTAATTGCAAATTCACCCAATTTATCAAACCAAGAACGTGGTTTTTCAGATGAATTTGGTGCAGGTATTGCACGTACAACCGCCCCATTTTCAATTGCATTTGCAAAAATACCAAAATCAGAACCACGGAAAATTTCTGTGACATCAGATATGATAATCGGATTACGTAAATCTGGTTTATCACAACCATATTTTAACATTGCATCATCAAAAGAAATATGCGGTATTTTATCTGCTACCTTGGCATCCTTGACAAAAGTTTTTATCAACAAAGGCAATAATCTTTCACCAATTGCCTGAATATCAGACACATCTACAAAGGACATTTCCATATCCAATTGATAAAATTCTAATAATCTATCGGCACGCAAATCTTCATCACGAAAACATGGGGCAATTTGAAAATATCTATCAAATCCGGAAACTTGTAATAATTGCTTAAACATTTGAGGTGCCTGAGGCAACGCATAAAATTTTCCATGATGCAAACGTGACGGCACCAAGAAACATCTTGCACCTTCTGGGCTGTCCGCTGTCAATAAAGGTGTTTGAAATTCAGAAAATCCCATATCCCACATTTGATCACGCAACCATTTAATAATTTTATTACGCATCAAAATATTTTTGTGTAATTTTTCACGCCGCAAATCCAAAAATCTATATTGATAACGCAAATCTTCTGGAACATCATCTTCGCCGAACACTTGGAAAGGTAAAACATCAGAATTAGTCAAAACTTCCCATTTATCTGCTTTGATTTCAATTTGACCGGTTGGTATTTTATCATTTATCGCATCTTTATCTCGCGCAACAACAGTACCTGTAATCTGCACAACAGATTCAGGACGAATTCTTTCCAAATTTTCGTCCCCACCATCAAAAACACATTGTGTAATACCATAATTATCACGTAAATCCACAAACAACAATGAACCATGGTCACGTTTGCGATGTACCCAGCCAGACAAAGTGACCGTTTCACCTACATTGCTTGCGTTTAATTCACCACAAGTATGCGTTCTATACTTTGATTTCAAAGACATCATTTTTTTACACCTTTTGTTTCGGTGCTATAAAAATTTGGATACAGCACCAATTCAAATCTTAAACATACAGGGGCGCTAAGATTTTTTCGCGCGGTGCCACCCTGCCTTATTACTTTTCGTGTTTTACACAATGCTCCGCGGTTGTCAGTCGCATCAACACATTATATAAAATAGATAATACATTTGTGGTGCCCTAAACAAGAATCGGACTTGTGACTCGTCCTTACCAAGGACGTGTTTTACCACTAGACTATTAGGGCAACGGGAATTATTATAAACTGCGCATTTCAAATAATCAAGCCTTAAAAGCGTTATTTACAGTGTTTTGAATATCAATATTTTTATCTGATTCACCACGCATAAAGTGCGCTAAATATTCAATATTTCCAGACCCGCCCACAATTGGAGATTTAACCAATCCAAAACATCCAAATCCATGATTATAAAAAGCATCAATAACATTTTTAATTACAGATTTATGCACATCTGAATTATGAATTATTCCACGATAACGCGTTGAAATTTCTGGTCCGCATTCAAATTGTGGTTTTATTAAACAAATAACTTCACGTAAGTTAGGCAAAGTAGCCAATTTATCTAAGATTTTTGTCACAGAAATAAAAGAAACATCAATCGTTGCAATATCTATATTTTCGACCAATAAATCGTCTATACGGCGGAAATCAGTCTGTTCATGCAAATCTAGTTTTGGATTTTTACGCAAACTTTTATGCATTTGGTCTGTACCTGTATCAACAGCAATAATATGCCCCACCCCGTTACGCAACGCTACATCACAAAAACCACCAGTCGAAGAACCAATATCGATCATATTAAGACCGTTCATGTCTATATGAAACACTTTTAATGCGTGCGCTAATTTCAACCCACCACGCGAAACAAATGGCATAACAGCACCCCGAACAGAAATTAAATCTTGGTTTTCAACCATGAAACTGGGCTTTGTCACTTTCTGTTCACCATAAAATACAGCACCATTTTTAATAGCATCTGCAGCACGCGTACGTGATTCAAACAAACCCTTTTCAACCAAAGCAACGTCTATTCTCATTTTAATAACCTTAATTTTTCTTTATGTTCTTCTGATACACGATAAGATTCTAATGATTTTTGAATTGCATGCAATCTTGTCCATTCATCTATTTTACCACGTTTAAAATACGGTAAAAATTCATCAAAATGTTTAGCTGCTCCTGTTGCAAAATACCATGCCCGCATCATATTTATATAATATTCATCAGATTTCACATAAGCAACCATATCAGCATACTTTTTATCAAAATCTTCGTCCAGCCAATATTGCATAAGCATTTTAATTGCAAAACGCACAGTATAAATATCTTTTGATTTAATCCATTTATAAATATAATCTAAAACTTTTTCTTTATTTTTCCTAAATACAACCAGCGATAATTGATCGCAAGTTGCCCAATTATCAACATATGGCAAAAAGCATTCCAATTCATACATAACACTATCAAAATCACGCAATTCTGATAAAACAAAAGCATGCAATTGGTTTTCTTCAAAATATTTATGTGGCAATTTAGAAATAAAATCTTTATATTCCCCAGATTTAATCATATCTTTGGCAAATTTTCGCAAAACTGGTGTTCGTACACCAATAAATAAATCACGCGAAACATTAGGAATCAAAGATGCATTAAAATCTTTATATACGGCATCTGCCGCGGCATACAAAGATTTTAATATTTTATTTTCTTTATTCATTTTTTTATTTTTGCCATCGTTTTAATGTCGGAAAAACTTTTTCACAATAATCACGCATTTGTTCGGGTGTCATATGTGCCTGCTCCGCAAAAGGCACCATCATTTCGATATATTCTGCCATAGAAACATTGTCTTTGAATTCACCGTTTTTATAACAATAAATACAATAGTCAGAATTTTTAGAACCATCTTGATTAGTTCCAAAAATACTTTCATCTTCCATAGGCATCGCGCAACTTTGACATATTCGTGACATATTTTATCCTTTCAGTTCATAAGGCCATTATAGCATAAAACCAACAAAAACCACACAAAAAACCGGGATAAACCCGGTTTGAATTTTGGTAGCGGCGAAGGGATTCTCTCGATATTTCATATCTGCGTGGCAACCGTAACGATTTCGGTGTGCTATCGCTTCCGAAATCTACTTGTTGTCGGACCTGGTGTCCTTATCTTTCGCAACTATACCAAAAATTAAACCCCGAATAAATCGGGGTTAAATCTTGGTAGCGGCGAAGGGATTCGGACCCCTGACCAAAGGATTATGATTCCTCTGCTCTACCACTGAGCTACGCCGCCAATGCCATGAATTATAACAAACTTTTTTGTCTTTGCAACAATATTTCATTTATTTGATTTGTTTTATGATCATTTTTATGATAGAATGAACTCCATGAAAAAAATCATCTTGATTTTAGCATTATCCGTACTGTCAAATGTTTCTTTGGCGCGCGATTATGTTTTGCCTGACAGAAACCCGTTTATGGGTACATATCAAGAACAATTTGCATTCGGTATTGGTCAGGGCTTTGATACTGGTATTTTATTACCACCACCCATAAAACCAGTTCCTTTTTATATAGCATCTATTCAATATTCACAACCGACAAGTTTTTTTCGTATACCGGCTCGCCGTTCTTTGAACATATCTATGACCGTTGGTTTACACGAAGCACGCGGTTGGGAATGGCAAGACTTTTCGATTCCAATGGCATATCTAACAGAAGATATCGCATTATTTAGATATGAACGTTTATATGCTGGTATAGGCGCTGGTGCCGGATTACAAGCCGAAGAAAATGCTCGTATTGGTTCTAAGTTGATATTCCAATTTAAATTGACGTTTGGTTATAATTTATCAAAAAAATGGGCACTTGAATTATTTATCCAGCATTTTTCAAATGCTAATACAGCAGAAGAAAACAATTCCTATGCTTTCTATGGATTGGGTGCAACATATAATTTCTAAAACTTTACCAATTTATTGGTTGTTTTCCATGTTCTTGCAAATATTGATTGGCTTGTGAAAAATGATGATTACCAAAAAAGCCGCGATATGCAGATAATGGAGACGGATGCGCACTTTTTAGTATCAAATTTTCTGATACATCCACCATGTTTGCTTTTGCCTGAGCAAAGGATCCCCACAACATATAAACGACATTTTTCTGATTATCTGCAACAGCTTTGATAACAGCATCAGTAAAAATTTCCCAACCATGTCCAGCATGCGAAGCTGCAAAATGTGCTTGGACAGTCAAAGTAGAATTTAATAATAATACACCCTGCTTTGCCCAATCAGTTAAATCACCATTTGTCACACTTTTATGACCAATATCTTGTTCTATTTCTTTATATATATTTATCAAAGATGGTGGAAAAGCTGTTCCTTGTTGCACAGAAAAACAAAGTCCATGTGCTTGTCCTGGTTCATGATACGGGTCTTGACCAATAATAACAACTTTAACATTTTGTAATGGACATAAATTAAAAGCATTAAAAATATTTTTTGGTTCAGGATATATAGTTTTACCAGATAAATATTCATCTCTGACAAAATCAGTTAATTTTTTAAAATAATCCTTTTCAAATTCTGCTGCTAAAACATCTTTCCAAGATTGTTCAATTTTTACATCCATTTACAAATCCTTTATTAAATGATTTTGACAAGCCTTCCATAAAACAACATCTATATATCCACGTGGTAAATTTGTTTCTTGTTCAAGATGTTCAAACATATCATCACATATTTGTTTAATTTCGTTATCTAAATTTCCATTATTTATTTTTTCATATAACTTCGGATTTCTGCCGTATAGAACACCAAGACGTTGAATCCAAATATCATACTTTACAACATTTTCACCAAGATTTCGTGCCAAATGATTTGCTGTTATTTTTCCGATATGTGGTAAAGTTTGCAAATAATTTAATTTTTCATCAATATTTTTACATTTATAAAAACCTTCACAAAAATCATCTTTGTTATTCCAAACTTTGACAATAGAATTTATTTTATTTTTGTTATTAAATATTTTTAACAAAGCATCAACACTTGGATTTTTTTGAATTTCATCCATTATAATTTGATGAATACGTTTAGCTGTTTTTTGTGAAAAACCGCCAGCCAAAATAACATAAGCAACACAATTAGCAAATTCTTTTGATGATAATTTTTTTGGATGTTTTAAATTTTCTTTGATTTCATCAAAAGATTTATCATCACTATCTAATCCTAATTGACGCAACTTTTTATCTAAATCAAAAAACCAATAAGCAGAAAAATCCATATTTAACGATTCCTATTATTAAAATTTTGTAATGAATTTACATCTGGACCATAACAAGGTAATTTTATTTTATTGTTAAATTCATCTATATAAAAAACTTTATCAAAACGATAATAATCATTACCATCAAACAACAAAAAATTATAGTTTCCACCCGTTAATAATACAGCACACGCATACATTTTTTCTTCTTTGAAAACAGTAGTACCGTTTCTAAAATGAGTTAAACCTTTTATGTCACCCAAAGAAAAATTTGTATAATATCCACCAATTCTTGGATGAGTATGCCCCCACGCAACAATACGTGAACCATCTTTTGATGCATGATTTATAAAATCGATTACTTCATCATTAACCCAATTTGATGCCTCTGCAGAAACGGATGAACTTTCTGCACTTCTTTGAGCACGCACTTCATCAAACAAAACTTTTTGACCTTCTACATGCCCAAACAAAATAAACGTGATTTCTTCTGTTAAATCATTTGTAACATCAGACAATGCATCAAGTGCATATTTAACATCTTTTGTAATAATAACTTCTGTCCCTGGCACAGGATTTATTGGTAATTTATCATTAAGTACAGGAGCATGATCACCCAATTCTGGAAGAACTATTCTATTTAAAAGTTTATTAGCTATTTCAAATGAGTTTGTCATTTATTTATTCCCCTTGTCGTATTCTTTATTTTGTTTAAACTGTGCCATAGCGGTATAAACAAAAGAATTGTCATTTGAATTATCAGAAGATATTATTTTTTGCTTTATACGCTCTTTGGCTTTATCAAAATCTTTCATTTCTTTTTTTATATGTAAATCATTATATTTTTTAAGATTTTCACCACGCTGATTATAATAATCTTCATCTATTGCTTCATATCTAAGCCGCGAAAATCTTCCTGCCAAAACATCATTAAGATGTTCTGGTATTTTCTGTTGATGACTGAATTCATTTTTATTGAAATCAGCCGACATGTCCCCCCCTTCCTTCTAAGGTTCTACACGTCTAGATTCGCATTCAAAGCATTTTCTACAATAAAGTCACGACGAGGCTCAACAACATCACCCATCAGCATAGAAATTACTTCATCTGCCTGAGACGCATCTGTTATCTTTACCTGAAACAAAGATCTGTGATTTGGGTCCATTGTTGTTTCCCATAATTGTTCCGCATTCATTTCACCCAAACCTTTGTATCTTTGGATTTTCAAACCGTTCTTTGCATATTCAAAAGCCGTATTCAATAAAGCGAAAGCACCCCAAATCTTTTGCGATTTAGATTTTACACGCAAAATTGTCGGCTTTGAAAACGTGTTTATCAATTCATCATGACCTGACATACGTTGCCACGCGCGAATTTCAGGTGAATTGATTTTTTCTCTGTCTAAAATATGTGTTTCCGTCACACTACGCAAAGTTCTTGTAATCTTTATCCCTTCTATATCAGAAGATATTTTCCAACCACGTTCAAATTCTAATTCCTCATTATCCAACATATTTTCTGCAGCTGCAAAATTTTCCTGATTTTCGTTTTCAAAAACCTTATTCAAAGCTAATGCTTCTATGAAACGCAAAGGCATAATATGATTCAACGATTGCAAATTATTTTTCATATCATCAACCAATTCCAATAAACGTTTCAAATCTGCACCAGCCAACTGTTGTCCATCTGCAGTTTCAATTGTTCCATCTGTTGCAAGTTGATCTAATAAATAATCATCCATTTCACGTTGATTTTGAATGTATATTTGTTGTTTGCCACGCGTCACACCGTATAGCGGCGGTTTAGCAACATAAATATAACCGCGTTCAATTGCTTCTGGCATATGACGGTAAAAGAAAGTCATCAACAACGTTTGAATATGCTGACCATCAACATCCGCATCAGTCATGATAATAACTTTGTGATAACGAAACTTTTCAATATCAAAATCATCTTTGCCAATACCAGCACCCAATGTAGTAATTAATGCGCCAATTGTATCGGAACCCAACATCTTGTCAAAACGTACACGTTCCACATTTAAAATCTTTCCACGCAACGGCAATATAGCCTGGGTCTTTCTATCACGACCTTGTTTAGCAGTACCACCAGCAGAATCACCCTCAACAATAAACAATTCACATTTAGATGGATCACGTTCAGAACAATTCGCCAATTTACCAGGCAAACTACCAAGTTCTGGTCCTGTCTTTTTTCTTGATAATTCACGAGCTTTGCGTGCTGCTTCACGTGCAGTTGCTGCTTCTACAATTTTATCTATAATCATCTTGGCAATTACTGGATTTTCTTCCAAGTATTCATACAACATTTCATTTACAGTATTTTCAACCAAAGGACGGACTTCACTAGATACTAATTTATCTTTGGTCTGAGAGCCAAATTTTGGATCTGGTATTTTCACACTAATAATACTGGTCAAACCTTCTCGAAAATCTTCACCAGATAAATTTATGTCTTTTTTTAAATTCTGTTCAGAAATATATTTATTCAAAGCGCGTGTTAAACCAGCACGAAATCCCGCCAAATGTGTTCCACCATCACGATTTGGAATATTATTTGTAAAACACAATGATGTTTCTGTATAAGCAGTTGTCCATTGCAAAACAATTTCAATATAGGAATCATCTATTGTTTTAATCATCTGAATTGGTTCCGCATTTAATAATTCTTTGGATTTATCAAGATATGTTGCAAAACCCTTTAATCCATCAGCAGAATGAAATTCACGCACAACCTTTTCAGAACCACGTAAATCTTCCAAGATAATTCTGACATTTGCATTTAAATAAGACTGTTCGCGCAACCAAACTTCCAACGTATCAAAATCAAAGACAGTTCCAGTAAAAGTTTCAGGTGAAGGCAAGAATGTCACTTCTGTACCGTGTTCATGTTTTGTTTCATTTGCAACAATGGTTAAATCATTTGTTGGAACCCCATCAGCAAAACTCATTCTTGCTTCTTTGTCACCACGCCAAACACGTACCTCTAACCATGTTGATAAGGCATTAACTACAGAAACACCAACACCATGCAAACCACCAGATACTTTATAAGCACCATTTCCTTCGTTATCAAACTTACCCCCAGCATGTAATTCACACATTATCAATTCCAAAGCACTACGACCTGTTTCATGATTTATATCAAAAGGCATACCACGCCCGTTATCCCGAATAGTCGCACTGCCATCTGCATTTAAAGACACATATACAGTATCTGCAAATCCAGCCATCGCTTCATCAATAGAGTTATTAACAACCTCGTAAATCATATGATGCAAACCATCGCCACCTTCGCCGACATCACCAATATACATACCAGGTCTTTTTTTGACCGCTTCTAAACCCTTCAACACTTTGATTGAATCACCAGTATATTCATTATTTACAGCCATTTAATAATCCTTTCTTTTTGCTATGTAAAACATAGCAATTTATGATATAATAAGCAAGGAAAAAGGCGATAGTTCTGGTAAAAATTATTAAAAAACAGTGTTTTTACAAGATTATCGAACAAAATATAAAAAAACAAGTAAAAACAAAGAATTATATATTGTATTTATGTGTTTTTTGATAACCAAAAGGCAAAAATATGAAATTTAAATTATTATATTACGGTGATATTTTAACAAACCCAAAAAAACGCGCACAACATATTGCCGATATTCGCATGCAATTTCATCCACAATTAAAAAAACTGGTCAGTTTAAAACCTTGGGATAATTTAAATAAATTTATGATGCCAGATGCAACCAAAAGTCCAATTATTACAAGACACGTTGGCGGTATGGATTGGAATCCGATTATTACATCTAATTTGAAAATGATTGCAGAACTAGATATTTTATTGATGCATCCGGAAATCGTTGGTGTTCCACGTTCTGATATAGATAATCGTGTTAAGACCATTTTAGATGGTTTGCGTTGCCCACAAAATGAACATGAAATCGGACAAAATACACCGCATGATATTGGACCAATTTATACATTGTTGGACGATGATCATCTGGTGACAAAATTAACAGTAAATACCAGTCATTTATTGGCGCACGATTTATTTTCTTGTGAAGTTCCATCAACCCCGGATTCAGTATTTATGTTAATTGACGTAAATGTTCGTGTCACAGAAGGAACACTTGAAAATTTACCATTTATGGTATAATTAAAATATTAAAAAAGCCGGCAAACACCGGCTTTTTTTACATAATTGCGGATGTAATTTGTTCTTGCATTTGAAATGTTCCAAACACAACCCAACCAATGATTATAGAAACCAATATAATACCAACACTATTCAATATATTCGCTATACTTTCCATTTTACGAACAGATTCTTCCATATAATCACGTGCAATTTGATTTACATTTTTATCAAAATCATTCATATCTGCATAAATTATTAAATCACCAATAATCTCTTCACTTGGAAAATCTTTGCCAGTCATTGCCAGCGCATTACCAAGATTTTCACCATTTGCAATATGATGTAATGCATCTTCTAATATAGACGATAAATATCTGTTTGAATTATCAGCCAATAAACGCATCGCATCAGGCACACTAACACCCGCAGAAACCATAGCAGCCAACGACATCAACCAACTGACCGAAGCTTGTAATTTATATGTATTCCATGGTGGCAATTTATCAAATATTGTTCTAAGTTTGCCTGTCCATATTGGTAAAGATAACCAAATCAAAGAAGATAGCCCTATGAAAGTTGCACCAAATATAAACCAATATCTTTTTGCAAAATCAGAAACCCAAACTAATGATGCCGCAGTTCCATGCCATACAACATCACTACCAGCGGCTTCTGCCAATGGTGGAACCAGATATATTCCAACCATCACTATTATACCCAACGTCAAAAACAACAAAAACAATGGATATGCTATCGCACTCCACATTGCGCGCTTTATACGTCTTATACCACCAACAACACGTCCAACATTTTCCAAAGACACTAACAAAGACGAAACATTACCAGACATTAACAATAACGTTTCTTCATACGGAACCCAACCACGTGTAGCTTCTGAAAAAGTCATACCACGTTCAAGATTTTTTTGTATTTCACGCATAGCAATCGCAAATGGTTCATTTGGTTTTCTTCCATTTTTCGATTCAATCATTTCAATTCTGTTCAATGCGTCCATCAAAGTAAAATTGTTGCGCAACAAGGAAGCAACTTTACGCGAAATAGCCATACGTTTTTCCGTATCTAATTTAAAAACTAGTTTTGCATACAATATTTCTATGTTATTCATGTTTTAATACACCCACGGTCTATCTAATAAACCAACCCAACGTTCCAGTTCATCAACCCCTATGATGCCACGCAACATTAACTCTATAGCAGCCTCTTTTAATGTGCGTCCATTCATTTTTTCAAGCCAATATCGCAAAGCAGTCTCGGTTTCACCAGCCAAGACTAGATTTAAAAATTCACTGTTTGTGATAATTATTTCCCCAGCCTTTACACGACCAGCTGTACCTGTACCTTTACAATGCTCACATCCTTGACCACGCACATACGTTTGTTGCAAACCCAAATCCCCCAATGCGTCTTTGACACGATGATATGCAGAATGTGTTATTTTATCAACCAATCTTTCACGACAATATGGGCATAATTTCTTAAACAAACGCATAGACACTAATCCACGCAACATTGTTTCATCTTTTAATTTAAAAGCTTCTACACCCATATCTAATAAACGCGTCAAAGCACCCATCGCAGAATTCGCATGTAAAGTTGTCCAAACATTATGTCCTGATAAAGCACCTTTGACAGTTAATTGAGCCGCGGCCAAAGTTCGTATTTCGCCAACCATCAAAGTATCTGGGTCACTGCGTAATGCGGCTGCTAATGCTTCTGTAAATTTTTCTTCACGTTGTTCTTCGTTCAAAGCGTTAATAACAGGCATCTGATGCGCACCAAAGATTTTTTGTTCAGCAGGATCTTCCACAGTAATAAGATTTATTTCGTATCTGCGTTCTTTCAACATCAAAGCCATATTACGAACCAATGTTGTTGATTTACCAGATGAAGTTGGACCAGCAACAACAACTAAACCTGTTGGTGCTGAACGCAAACGCAACAGCAATTTTTGTTCATATTCACCAAACTCTTGTTCTGTCTTTAAACCTTCGCTTGGGTTATCATATAACAAACGCATAACCACATATTGACTGCCAAACGAAATAGGATTAAATTGCATTCTGATACCCAAAACACCAGCAGGTAAATAAAGGTCTTTTGTGCCACGCAACGGTGTTCTGCCATCTTTCAATGCAGTTTGATATTCGTTTTGCGCATAACTTGAATTAGAAATATCAGCAGATGCAAATGCAGCACGTGCAAAAGATTCACCCCACTGAGAATTATATTCCAATACTGGTTGCATGCTGCCGTCTATACGAAAATAAATTGTTGTTTGGTCTGCTACTTCTATGTGTATATCAGATACTTTCTGTGCAGCGGCACGCGCAATAATATCAACAAAATCTTTTTGCATCTGATTATCATAATCTTGATGCGAACGAAAACTTGTTCCTAATCTTTCATCATTTGTTTTGTATATATTTGAAATTAAACCCAAATCAGAATAAAAAGGTTCTTTGATTACTTTGTTGTTTTGATGTAATAAATCCAAGAAAGCTAAAACACGACCATCATATCTGTGTGTTCTTGAAATAATCAATTCACCACCAGAAAAATATGCCATCAAAGCCTGACTATCCTTTGGCAAAGCCAATTCATCAGCAGAAGCTGTCAATAAACGATTATTATTTGAAAACAAGTAATCCAAGATATCCTTGCTGTTTGCCTTTTCTAAGCCAGCTGGTATAGATAACTTACTTGAAGCATTATCAAAAATAATTTTTTCTTGGTCATCCATCTTATTTTCCAATATTCAAAACTTCACTAACCCCGTCTTTTTCAAATACGATACCGTCATGCAAAGATATAGATTTAACAGTATATCCATCTACTTCCTTGCCAACTGAAATTCTTTTGTTTTGTCCAGAAGAAATTTCTTCTATTGTTGCTTGTAATTGATTTCCAGCACCAACAATGTTAATAAGTTTATAATTACTACTGACTGCACCATATTCAGGTTCCCTTTGATTCACCACTGTTGAAACAACTGGTTGAGTTTCTTGTTCTTCCAAACTTTCTTTCTGACGTTTTAATTTCTCTGCTTGCGCTTCTAATTGTGCTTTTGCAACTTCTAGTTCTTGTTGTTGATGTTCTGCACGACCAGACAAAGTATCTAGTTCCATTTGCAATTTCATTTTTTCAGCATTCAATCGTTCAAGTTCCAAATCCAACTGCGCACGTTCTTTTTCAAGTTGTAAAACTACTTTATCTTGTTCCAACAAAGTTATTTTTTCAAACAATGAACCAGTCATATCATAGTTATCCAACGCATCAACAGATATCTTGTCTGCAATTTGTTCATCTGATTCTTCCGCTGGCATTTCAGGTTGCATAACTTCTTCAACAGGTTCTTCAAATACCTCTTCAAAAAATTCATCTTCTGCATTTGCATAAACACATACAGACAAAACCATTAAACCAGAACACAAAATCAATTTTAATTTTTTCAACATTTCATCACCTTTATTTTGTATAAATAATTACTTCATATTTCCAAGTACGAGTATTAGCATTCCACACCACAGAAGTCATATAAACACCTTCGAAACTATTAAATATTTGCATAAATTCTGATGGTATCAATTTTGATGCAGCAGATATTTCTATTATATTTAAATTTTCTGTATCAACACCATTAGTCAATATATCAGTCACAGGATTTATATCTGCTGTGATATTTATTTGTTGAAAATTCGTAGTTATATCACGTACAGCACTGTTTATATCACGTTCATCCAACGAAGAATATTTTTTCAATTGTGGTAATTTAACACGAACTATGACTTCATTTTCAGAAACTTGTTGTACCAAAGCGCCAGGCATTAAATCTGCACCATTTAAATAAAAATCATTCAAAGTACCAAAATTACGTGTAAAACTTGCAGACACAAAATCTTCATCACACTTTGCATATGTTTGATTCCATCCGGGTACAGGCTGCATCACAAAAGCAATTGCTTTATAACATAACTTTGCCCGATCCATAACATTTGGCAAAGAATCAAAAGGATATACAATAGGTGCAATTTCTTGCTTTTCTATTTCTAACTTTTTTACTAATTCCTGTTTTTTTAATTCGATATTACGTTTATATTCTGCTACTAACTCTGGATTAGTTTGAACAGTTTGTGGTGTAAAAAACAATTGTTTAATTTTATCACGAAATAAAACACCACCAACTGTAAATACTATACCAAAAAATATGACTGTTGGTAGAACGGAATTAAAAACATTTATTTGACGCAACTTCACATATACAGAACCACGTACCAATTCAGATATAAATTTTTCCTGTGCTTTTGGCATTCCCCAAGATGCAGGTGCAAACAAAGCGCCCCAATCTGGTATATTTGACAATTCAGCATATAATTTACGCGCTTCTTCTGCTGTTTCTATTAAGACATCACGAATAATAACACCATTACGTACAGCTACTAAATAAAAATAATTATTTACAGCAAACACACCCAAAAAAGACACAAATTCAGACAAAGATTCAACAATTTCAACAGCTGCACTAGGCAATCCAGCATAAACACCTGTACTTTTATCACCCAAACCAACCATAGATTTATAATCTACAAACAAAGTATATTTCTTATCTATGTTTTTAGATAATTGTTTTGCATAATTAAAAGCAGTATTACCAACACTAACAGGTTGCCAAAATAAACCCGTTGCAAATTTTTTATGACGAACAGTTATTATTTGTTTTATCAACTCTCTCTCTGTTTAACCCCATTATAAACAAACGAATAAAAAAAATAAAGACCTAATTTTGCAACAAAATGTCGTTGAAAACGACATTTTATTATTTGTTGCAATTATATACTTTTACCTTAAATTTATACGTTTGTTTTGGTCCAAATATTGCGCTGGGATTACTGGAAGTACTTTCTTCAACGATATAATAGGAATCCCCTTGCTTATGCTGATCTATGATACTTTGTTCTAAATAATCATACGCATCATCTATATCATAAGTTTTTGCACTTGATGTCATGGTGTATAAGAACTGACAATTTTCTGGTTCTTGATGTAATCTGGTTAAACCATTACCAACACCCGTTGATGCAGCACATGCCCCCAACAAACCAAACAAAAACATTAAATGTTTTTTCATTTATTCTCTCCGTTTGATTCGACTATTTCATAATTAGATTTATCACTAAATAATTTTCTTAAAAGCAAATTATCCAGCGCATGAGAGCCTTTATAAGATTCGATACGTCCATAAATAAAACCACCACTAGTAAACATATCGCCAACAATATCTATAACTTTATGACGAACAAATTCATCAGGATATTGAGCTTTATTAAAAGTCGCGTCTTGTCTTTCATTTAAAACCAAAGTATTATCCAAATTAGCACCTAATGCCATACCATGCTTTTTTGTCCAAACCCATTCTGCATATCCACCAAATGTTCTTGATTTAGATACATTATCAACGAAATCTTTCACTGATGTTTTTGTTCCATCCAATATGCAATTATAATACTGCGTTCCAATAATCTTATTATTGTAATCAATAATTGCTTCTATTCTTAAACCTTTATCCCATGGTGATAATCTCATATAACCATCGCCTACTCTGAAAATCAAATGATTTAAAATAAGTGTTTTTATACGTTTCCAAAAAGGTAATTGTTTAGCTAAATCATCACGTTTTATTTCAATCGTTTTTTTAACAATTATTTTTTTCATTTTTGATTTATTTGAAACAAATTTTTCTAATAATTTATAAAATTCAAAAGCACTACCATCCAAAATAGGAGTTTCTTTATTATCTATTTCAATAATTGCACTGTCTATACCCAACAAAAATAATGAAGCCATAAAATGTTCAATGGTCTTAACATGGACACCTTTTTTATCACCAACAATAGTGCTGCGATAAAAATTATCACAATTTATATTATCAAATGTCACGGGAATCAATTCAGAATTTGGTATATCAACTCTTTTGAAAAAAATACCAGGCTTTTTTGACGGCTTTACCACCATATTCACAGGCAACCCTGAATGTAGCGCGACACCAGATATTTTAACATTTTTTGTCACAGTTGTCATTTATTTCTCCTTTGTATTACAAATATTATTTAATTTATCTTTTAACCAGTCATAAAAATTTTTTTCTATTTCGGTATTTAATTTTGAATATTTAATTTCTTTCTTTGCCCAATCAGGTAATCTAACCCAATCTTTTTCAGTAGTCAATAATTTTGCTTTTTTATTTTTAGCTACTTCAATTAAATTTTTTATGTCTTTATCTGTATATTGATAATGGTCTGGAAACGCACGCGTTTCAACAACATTAGCAGTTATACTGTTAAAAAATTTTTTTGGATACCCGATTCCTGCAAATGCAAATATTGATGTTTTATTATCGTATGGACATATAACCTGATTACGTGCATAAAACACAGGTATATTTGTTGGCAATGCAAAATCAGGCGAAACAGTTTTATTTTTTATAACGATAATTGCATCAGCCCTGCGAATTGCAGATTTTTTTTCTCTTAATGGACCAGCAGGCAACAAAAAGCCATTTCCAAAACCAATATTTTCATCAAATACTAACACAGAAATATCTTTCTTAATAGAAGAATTTTGAAACCCGTCATCCATTATTATTGGAGTTTTGGATTTTTGTTTATTTAATAAAATCAAATTACTTTTTCTGTCACCGACATGAACCAAAATACCGTCCATCGATAACATCTTGGCTTCATCACCTATGCAACAGGTTTCTTTAGATTTTTTATATCCGCGCATAACCACAGGGGCATCAAACCATTTTGCAATATTCCTAACTATTGGTGTTTTACCAACCCCACCAGCCAATATATTACCAAAACAAACAACAGGTCTTTTTGACACATATTCATGTTTTTTACGCAAATTAAATACAAATCTTGACCCGACCAAATACAATAATGACAACGGGTACAAAGCACAAGAAATTATATTGCGTTTTAAAAACCAATTTGGTGTTTTCATAATATTTTCGCTTTTTTTTTAAAGTTATCTGGGGTTAAATCTTGTTCTACTTTGAAATCAGTAAAATTTTTATCCAAATCATACGCCTGTTCAATCATTAAATCTTCAAGCCCTTTTCTAATTCGTTCAAAATCAGATATTTCTGTTTTTCTATCTATATAAATTGGCTGACCAACCACACCCTTGATTATCGAAAATGGTTTAGTTAATAAATATCTATCCCAACGATTTTGAAACCAAGGTCTGCTACAAGATACACACACAGGAATAATCGGAGCACCAGTCATTTTTGCAAAATACAAAGCACCATCATGAAAACGCATAGATGGACCTTTGGGACCGTCTGGGGACAAAGCAATACAATTTTTTTCTTGGGTTAAAACTTTGACACCTTTTCTCAAAGCAGATACACCACCACCAAAAGAAGACCCAAAAATAGCCCTTAACCCAAATAATCTTTCAAGTTTTGCAATTGCGCGACCATCTCTGCGGGGGTCTGCTACTGCATATCCACGCACCCCAGCCATAGAAATCAAAGGTGATAACATCATGGTACGTCCATGCCAAAAAACGAAAATTGCCGGCTTTTTACTAAATTTCTTTAATATACTATAACCTTCTATATCTTTACGTGAAGTAAAATACACAAACCATATTAAAATACAATAAACACAAGCAATTGGCCACTGAACAACAGCCCAACCAGACATAATATTTAACAAACGTTTAAACCTTTTCTTAAACGATTTTTGCATAATTTAATTCCGTATGGACAGATTCTAGCAACAAAAAAAACTTAATGCAAGCTAAGCAATTATACAGAAAAAATAAGACCAAATACTTTTTTTATTTGACAGTCGTATATAAAAGTATATAATATTCACTACTTAATCGCGGGATAGAGCAGCCCGGTAGCTCGTCAGGCTCATAACCTGAAGGTCGGTGGTTCAAATCCATCTCCCGCAACCAAGATTTAATAAAAATGCACCCTTGTGGTGCGTTTTTCATTAAATATGTGTGTTGTGTTGGGTTT
>Ga0265299_10001383_pt1 | contig 27726 bp, 24 predicted proteins | sample AusTroGonzalo_MG_4_FD_193485 | JGI IMG/M metagenome (GOLD analysis project Ga0265299, IMG submission 193485) | Bovine rumen microbial communities from tropical cattle in Woodstock, Queensland, Australia - Gonzalo_02 | ecosystem: Host-associated > Mammals > Digestive system > Stomach > Rumen ... | reverse complement strand
AAGACAGCTCTTGGTTGCGATAGCATAACGGTCTTGCACCTTACGGTGAACGATTCGTATCATCTGACCGAATACGATACCATTTGCACGAATGCGTTGCCATACACCTGGAATGACAGCGTCTTCACGGAGGCTGGAACGAAGGTCGTGAACGCGATGACCGTCAAGGGTTGCGACAGTGTGGTGACAATGGTGTTGACGGTTTATTCCGCGTATGACATTACCGTGAAGGATACGATTTCCTCCAGTGACTTGCCGTATCATTGGCGCGATACCGTCTTTACTGCCGGAACGCTTTCCGGATCGTATGTCTTCCATAGAACCACGACGAAAGGTTGCGATTCCACCGTGACATTGCTTCTTGTGGTGAATAGTCTCACCATGGATGTGTCGGCTGTTACGGATGAGATTTGCGACAATGATGGTACCATCACGGTTACGGCCGTTGGTATGGATCCGATCCTTTACAGCATTGACCATGGTGTCACCTATCAATCGTCGCCTGTGTTCAACAATCTGCCAGACGGCACCTACGAGATCATTGCCGTGGATGCCAACCATAGTACGGCATCCGTCACGGCGACCGTCAATCCGGCAGTGGTTCCTACGATGACCATCAACTGTCCGCCGGATGTCTATGACACGTTGGACTTCGGAAGCAGCACAATCGAAATTCTCCCGAGCGTGATCGGAACCCCGACGGTCAGCCACTCGTTATCGTGGTCGTATTATCTCACCAACAATATTCCTTTCGGCAATGTCTATCATGAAGGTGATAATGTGGTGACGTGGACGGTGCGCGATGAAGTGTGCGGTTACGAGGAAACCTGTCAGCAGCATGTGTATGTCACTTTCCCGCAATGTCCTGACGCAGTTGACTGCGAGGGCAACGTCTATCACGGCGTGCGTATCGACTGCGACTGCTGGACCGAGAGGAACTTGGAATCCAAGTATTACGGCAACCCGGGTGTTTGCGAGGAGGAGATTCCATGTGCGTATGAGTACTCTTCGCCATCATATCCGAACACTGCTGAAAATGTGGCGATATACGGTCGCTTGTATTGCGCCGCGGCTGTCTTGCGCGACAGTGCCGACAACGGTCACGGCCATATCCAAGGCATTTGTCCCAAGGGTTGGTATTTGCCTACGCCCGAGAAGTACGCATCCCTGTTCACGCACGGTGATTACGCATTGAAGACGCCGAATTACTGGGTCTCGGGCAGCGGTGGAAACAACAGCACGGGATTCGGATGGCTGCCTGCAGGTTTCTACAACGGTTCGGAAGACCGTTTCGAGGGACTGACCACGGAAGGCTACTTCTGGAGCACATCCATAGTGGGCGGTGTGGTCAAGGTCAAGGTCACCGCCTTCGAGCTGGCCTACTTCTGCGACACAGGCATCGTCATTGATAATTTCGAAGGCCTCGGATTCAGTGTCCGATGCATCAAGGAGAAGGAGGATTAGCGATTCCTCCTCCAATCCAGAAAGCAAAGGTCATCCGCAAGTCGGGTGGCCTTTTTTGTCATCTTGCCGATGGGGGAGATAAATCCACTGGGCATTAGACCAGAAGAAGATAACTTCCTGCAGAAGTTTGAGGCACTGAAAATTTTTATATATTTGCGCCCTTAAAAAATTTGGATAAAATTGTAAATTTGGTTATGCAATTGTTTGAAATAGAGGATATATTGTTCAACGGGAAATCGTTGGAATTTACCGCTGAGGACAAAAAAAGAATGGACGAGAGTTTCCAGTATCTCAAGGAGTTCTCGAAAGACAAGGTCATTTATGGCATCAATACCGGATTCGGTCCGATGGCGCAATATCGCGTGAACGACGAGGATGTCCGTTCTTTGCAATACAACATTATCCGCAGCCACTCCTGTGGCGCCGGCGAACCCTTTCCGGCCTTGTATGTGAAGGCGGCCATGCTTGCCCGTTTCCACACGTTTGTGAGAGGCAAGTCGGGCGTGGATCCTTACGCGCTGGAATTGCTTCAGACATTCATCAACAACGACATCAGCCCGGTCATCCCGCAGCACGGTAGTGTCGGTGCCTCCGGCGACTTGGTCCAACTGGCGCACATGGCCCTGGCCCTCATCGGTGAAGGCGACGTTTTCTATCGCGGGGAGCGCCGGAAATGTGCCGACGTGATGAAAGAGTTGGGCATTGAGCCGCTGAAGCCCACCATGCGCGAGGGTCTTGCCCTCAACAACGGCACCGCCATGATGACAGGCGTCGGCATCGTCAACCTTCACTTCGCGAAAAAGCTGCTCGACTATGCCCTTGTCGCTTCGGTGATCATCAACGAGATTGCCGGCTCCTACGACGATTTCATGGCCAAAGAACTGAACGATCTCAAGAACCATGAGGGACAGTCGGTCATTGCACGTAAAATGCTTGAGGTGGCTGCCGGCGACCAGTGCATGCGCAAGCGTACGGCCGAGATGTTCCACCATCATGAGGAGAAGGTCTTCACCCACAAGGTGCAACCCTATTATTCACTCCGCTGCGTGCCGCAGATCCTCGGCCCCATCTACGATGCTTACAAGTTCACAGAGAAGATCCTGATTGAGGAATTCAACGCGGTGGACGACAATCCGGTGGTCGATAGGGACACGGAGATGGTATATCATGGCGGAAACTTTCACGGCGACTATGTTTCCTTCGAGATGGACAAACTCAAAATCGCCACCACCAAGATTGCGGTGCTGATGGAGCGCCAGCTCAACTACCTCTGTCACGACCGCATCAACGGCATCCTGCCCCCGTTCTTGAATCTGGGCACGCTGGGACTCACCTACGGCATCCAGGCGATGCAGTTCACCGCCTGCTCCACCACCGCAGAGTGCCAGGCCCTGTCAACCTCCATGTATGTTCATAGCATCCCCAACAACAACGACAACCAGGATGTGGTCAGCATGGGCACCAACTCGGCGATTTTGGCCAAGCAGGTCATCGACAACTGCTACCAGGTGATGGCCATCCACTACATCGCGTTGGCGCAGGCCATCGACTGCCTGGAGATTCAGGACAAGCTTTCCCCGTTTACGAGAACCATATACGATGAAGTGCGCGCCATTGTGCCGAAATTCATTTTGGATACGCCTAAAGATGAGGATATTTCGAATGTCGAGACCTATTTGAGGGAGAAAGTTACGGATATTTTGGGTTAGTAGGTTAGTAGGTTAAAAGGTTAGTAGGTTATGAGACGGGTAGTGATTACGGGCATGGGAATTTATTCCTGCTTAGGCTATAATCTGGAGGATGTGGCTCAATCCTTGTATGCGGGGAAGTCGGGCATCGTTTTAGACCCGAAGCGGAAGGAGTACGGTTACCGTTCCGCGCTTACGGGTTTTGTGGAGCGTCCTGCCTTGAAGACGCTGTTGGACCGCCGGTCCAGGATCTGTCTTTCCGAGGAGGGCGAGTATGCCTACATGGCCACCGCCGAGGCTCTGCGCAATGCGGGCGTGGACATGGACTATCTGCAGAAGAACGAGGTGGGCGTGCTGTTCGGCAACGACTCCTCCGCGAAGGCGGTCATCGAGGCGCATTCTGTCGCCATGGAGTACAAGGACACCCAGATGATGGGTTCCGGTTACGTTTTCCAGTCGATGAACTCCACTGTGACCATGAACCTCTCCACCATCTTCAAGCTCAGGGGCATCAACATGACTATCAGCGCGGCCTGTGCGAGTGGCTCGCATGCCATAGGCGTGGGCCTTATGTTCATCCGTAACGGGCTGCAGGACATGATTATATGCGGGGGCGCACAGGAGACCAACTATCTCTCCATGGGCAGTTTCGACAGCATTGGCGTTTTCTCCGTCCGGGAGAACGAACCCTCCAGGGCCTCGCGACCGTTCGACCGCGACCGCGACGGGTTAGTGCCCGGAGGCGGCGCGGCTGCCGTCATCCTGGAAGACTACGACCACGCCGTCAAGAGGGGGGCGACCATCCTCGCCGAAGTGGCGGGCTACGGGTTCTCCTCCAACGGCACCAACATTTCCCAGCCCAGCGACGTGGGCTCCAGCATCGCCATAGAGCGCGCCCTCAAGGATGCCGGCATTTCCGCCCGTGACATCGACTATATCAACGCGCACGCCACGTCCACCCCGCAGGGCGACGCCCTGGAAGCCATGGCCCTCGACCATATCTTCTCGCCTTACCACACACCCGTCAGCTCCACCAAATCCATGACGGGGCACGAGTGCTGGATGGCCGGCGTCAGCGAGATTGTCTATTCCAACCTGATGATGCAACACCACTTCATCGCCCCGAACATCAACTTCGAGAACCCAGACGAATACTCCAAGAACTTGAACATCATCCCTCAGACCATGGAGAAAAACATAGGTGCATACCTCTCCAACTCGTTCGGGTTCGGAGGCACCAACAGCGCGTTAGTCATTAAGAAAATCTCATAATTCGTATATTTTTTATGCAAAGAGAAGAAGTAATCAAAATCGTCAACCATTTTTTGGTGGAGGAAATTGAAATTGAAAAGGACCTGTTGACCGAAGATGCCCTGTTGAAGGACACATTGGGCATTGACAGCCTCGATTTCGTTGATATTGCGGTCATTGTGGAGAAGAGCTTCGGGTTTAAGATGAAACCAGAAGAGATGAAAGATGTGATGACGCTCGGGCAATTCTACGATTATATCACGAATAAGTCCAACTAACCCTATGGCGCAAGCCCGACAATGGCAAGGCAAGACTAAGGGCGGAAAATTCGGACAGCGTTTCCTGCTTTCGTTTCTGAAGCGTTTTCCTGTGACGGCGTTGTATCCCACGCTTATAGTCATCATCCCTTTCTGCCTTGTTTTTGCCCGCAAACCGAATCGGGCGCTTTACCGCTATTTCCGCGTCATCCACGGGTACGGCCGATGGCGCGCCTTGCGTTCCACCGCGCGCAACGCCTACAATTTCGGGAAAGTGGTGATTGACAAGTTCGCCATCTGGGCGGGACGGAGCGACCTGTTCGACGTTTACCAGGAACATCCGGAAATCCAGCAACGGCTTTTCGAACAGGAAAAAGGAGCCCTCTTTGTCGGAGCACACATCGGCAATTTCGAGCTGTTGGCTTTCGCCCTGAAGAATAATCTGAAGAGAATCAATGTCATTATTTTTGGTGGTGAGAGCGAGATGCTCAGTCGGCAGCGGACTTCCATGTTCGGGCAACACGACGTCAACCTCATCCCGGTTTCGGAGGACATGTCGCACCTCTTCGCCATCAAGAACGCCCTCGACAACGGGGAAGTGGTGGCCATCCTGTGCGACCGCCTTTTCGGCAGCCCGAAAAAGAAAACCTTCGACTTTATGGGACATCCCGCTGATTTCCCCGTCGGCGCGTTTCGCTTGGCCGCCCAACTGGATGTCCCCGTCCTTTACGTGGCTGTGCCGAAAGAGAAGGGGCTTCGATACACCTGCCGCACTGTGTTGCTGAATGCGGATCCCGACGCTTCTCCCAATGAAAAATGCGACATGCTGATGGAACAATACGTCAAGGAACTGGAGGATGTCCTCCGTCAATATCCCGAGCAATGGTTCAACCTGTATGATTTTTGGAATTTAGATAATCAAACAAAGAAGTAAAATAAATCAAAGTATAATCCCTATGAAATTGAAATCCCCGCAGAAGGAAATGTACTCCAAAGAGCATCTCTCCGCTCTGAAAGCGCAGCGTTTGGCCCAGGAGATCGCTTTTGGCCCCATCGTGTTCCAGGTATCACGACTGATGGTCAAGTTCGGCATCCTCAGGCTCTTGGATGAACACAAAGACGGCATGACCATGGAAGAGATTGCCGCCGCCACCAACCTGTCGCTCTACAGCGTGAAGGTCCTGCTGGAATCTTCCCTGACCATCGGTACCGTCCATGTGCGCGACGACCGGTTCTTTATCTCCAAGGCCGGCTGGTTCCTGCTCAACAACGAGTCGGTCCGCGTGAACATGGACTTCAACCACGATGTGAACTATCTCGGCATGTTCCATCTCGAAGAGTCGTTGCTTAACGGCAAACCCGAGGGGTTGAAGGTGTTGGGGGACTGGCCGACCGTATATGAGGGGTTGTCGCAGCTGCCTCCCCAAGTGCAGAAAAGCTGGTTCAGCTTCGACCATTTCTATTCCGACAACTCCTTCGCGCAAGCGTTGGAAATCGTGTTCCGGAACCATCCGAAGACGCTGTTGGATGTCGGAGGCAATACGGGACGCTGGGCCACCCAATGCGTCCAATACAATCCTGAGGTGAATGTCACCATCATGGACCTGCCACAGCAATTGGCCATGATGCGCGAGCAAACCAAAGGGTTGGAGGGCGCCGACAGAATCCATGGCCACGGCTGCAATCTGCTCGACAGCTCTGTGCCGTTCCCCACGGGCTTCGATGCCATCTGGATGAGCCAGTTTCTGGATTGTTTCTCCGAGGAGGAGGTGACCAGCATCCTGACCCGCGCCGCCAAGTCCATGAATGCGCAGAGCAAACTGTACATCATGGAGACCTTCTGGGACCTTCAGCGTTTCGAAACAGCTTCCTACATCTTGGCGCAGACCAGCGTCTATTTCACCGTCATCGCCAACGGCAACAGCAAGATGTACTATTCCGGCGACATGGCCCGTTGCGTGGAAGCAGCAGGGTTGAAGATCGATGCCATGCACGAAGACTTGGGCGTCGGCGGCCACACAATCATGGAATGTAGCTTGAAATAGAGGTCCCGATGTTTCCTGCACCCGCACTTCCGCTCATCCCGCAGCGTCCGCCCTTTGTGCTGGTGGACAATTTGTTGTCCTGTGACGAAGAGGTTGTCGTAACCGACTTCCTCATCCCTCAGGACCATGTTTTGGTGGAAAACGGCTTCTTGTCGGAAGTCGGCCTGATTGAAAACATTGCCCAGACGTGCGCCGCCCGCATCGGTTGGCTCAATCGCGACAAGCCCATTCCCAACGGCGTGATTGGCGCGGTCAACAACTTCGAGCATACGGCTCTCCCGGCGGTCGGTGAAACGATCGTCACCACCGTCACGGTCACAGCCGCCGTTTTCGAAGCCATCATCGTGCATGCGGAAATCCATTGCGTCGGACAGCCCATCGCGCAGTGCGACATGAAGGTGTTTGTCCGACCGATCGAAAATTGAAAAACAAATCATTATGACTGACAAGATACTACAGGTTGAGAAAGAGGTGGATGTCCGTTTCAGCGAAGTGGATTCGATGGGGATTGTATGGCACGGGAACTACGCCCTCTATTTTGAGGATGCCCGAGAGCTCTTCGGGAGCACGTACCAGCTGGAATACCTCCACATGTACGAGATGGGGTTTTACGCCCCGCTGGTGGAGCTGAAGTTCAACTACAAGAAAGCCCTCCGTTATCCATGCCGGATAAAGGTCAAATGCACCTATCGGAACACCGATTCCGCAAAAATCGTCTTTGATTACGAGATTCGCGATGCGCAAACCGACGAATTGGTCGTCACCGGTCACACCGTGCAGGTGTTCCTCGATCGGAATTACAACCTGATATGGCAAGTGCCGGACTTTTACAACGAGTGGAAGAGCATCAACGGGATTCTTTGATTCAGGATTCCCAAGATTACGGTTTCTCCAACGACAGTGTAACTTTAGTCCACTTGACGAAATTAAGGTTTTTTTTATATCTTTGCGCTCCCATTTTATAAGGTGGTTTTTAAACTTAAGTGTATGATTTACAGTATTGGAGATAGTATCATTTCCCCAATTGCCATGACGAGTCAGGGCAATTTTGAGGCGGTGTCGCGCGGTGAAAGCCGGCTCCAATATTATGAACAAGCCTTCGGGCTGCAGGAACCCTGTTTCATATCCCTCTTTGACGAGAAGCGCTTGGACAATGCGTTTAGTGCGTTGGTTGATTTTGGGATAGGGGAGTACACCAAGATGGAGAAGGCCGCCATCGTTGCGGCCAACCAAGCCATAGAGGAGGCCAATATCGCCGCCGACCGCAGGGATGTCATCTTTATCCTCTCCACCACAAAGGGAAATGTGGATTTGCTGGAGCACAATCCTTACGAACCCGAGCGGCTCTACCTGTGGCGTTCCGCCCAGATTATCGCGGAGTTCTTCGACAATCCCAACACCCCGATAGTGGTCAGCAACGCCTGCATTTCCGGCTGTGCCGCGCAGATCGCCGCCGCCAACCAACTCCGTTTTGGCGGCTACAAGTATGCGGTGGTTGTCGGGGCTGAGACGCTCTCCAAATTCGTCATCTCCGGCTTCCAGTCCTTCAAGGCCCTTTCTAAGGAGCGTTGCATGCCGTTTGACGCCAATCGCAGGGGACTCAACCTGGGCGAGGCTGCGGCCGCCATCGTCTATACCATTGGCGACGACAGCACCTCTTTGCCCGACAACACGCTGATCCTGCGTGCCGGTGCCATCAACAATGACGCCAACCACATCTCCGGGCCTTCGCGCACAGGCGAGGGATTGCTGCGCGCCGTCGACAAAGCGCTGCAGGGGTTCGATCCTGCGCGGATCGCATTCATCAACGCGCATGGAACGGCCACCCCGTACAATGACGACATGGAATCGGTGGCCATCACCCGCGCCCATCTGCAAGACAAACCCGTCAACAGCCTGAAAGGCTACTTCGGCCACACTTTGGGAGCTGCCGGCGTGCTGGAAACCATCATGGCGCACCAAGCTGTCAAAAACCAGACGGTGATCGGCACGTTGGGAACCGAAAACCCGGGCACGGTCAACGAGGTCAATGTGGCCCTGCAGAATCAGGAGGCGCACGGGAATGCGTTTGTGAAATTGATTTCAGGGTTCGGGGGCAGCAACGCCGCACTTCTGTTAGAGAATTATCGGAATTCCGCAATGCCCGAGGAGACGCGGTACACCACGTCTCTACAACGTGCGATGCCCCAACGTATTGCCACCTGCCAGATTACCAACAAGAATGTGGTGGCGAACGGGAATACGTTGGTTACCCGTGGGGCGACATGCGAAAACTGGATGGCCGACATCTACCGCGCCATCGGAATGCAATACCCCAAATTTTTCAAGATGGACAACCTCTGCAAGGCCGGCACCTTGGCGGCGGAAATCCTTTTGCGGGATATTGACTTCGACCGCGAAACGGTCAAGCCCGACTGGGCGGTGGTGCTGATGAACAGCGCCTCCTCGTTGGACGATGACCGCCACTACCAGACCACCATCCAAGATCCGGACAACTACTATCCAAGTCCGGCAGTGTTCGTATATACCTTGGCCAACATCGTCACCGGAGAGATCGCCATTCGTCACAAGATCGGCGGGGAGAGCTCCTTCTACGTCTTCCCGAGTCTCGCCGCTGAAACTGAACAACAAATGGTGCGTCAAACTTTTGAAGCCAATCCGGAACTTACGCACATCATCTGCGGATGGGTGGATTATGACGAGGGGAAATGCGATGTGCGAATGTCTCTTTTTGAGGCTGATGTTTAGATGAAAGTGAATAGGACGGATTTTTCGTCCCAAACGATAACGATTGAAATTATTAATCAAAAAAAAATAGAAAATGGAAGATTTGATTTTAGAACTGAAGAAGGAAATTATCGAAGTGTTGAACCTGGAAGGAATGACTCCTGCTGACATTGACGAGAACGCCCCCTTGTTCGGCGAAGGCCTCGGACTGGATTCCATCGATGCGCTGGAACTGATCGTGCTGATGGAGAAGAACTACGGCATCAAATTGGCCAACTCCGATGAAGGCAAGGAGATCTTCAAGTCCGTCAAAGTGATGGCTGAATACATCAACGCACATCGTACAAAATAGTTTATCCAAACGCATCAGCACTCTCCATGGAACCCGTTCTTCAGATAAGGCGGCTGGTCAAGCGATACAACGGCATGGACCACCCCGTTCTCCAGGGATTGGACATGACCATCAACCCTGGTGAGCGATACGGATTTCTCGGCCCGAACGGAACCGGAAAGACCACGACGGTGAGCATCCTGTCGGGGCTGTTGGTTCCGGATTCCGGGGAGGTGTTGGTCCTGGGCAACAAGATGCCCGACAAGCGCAAGCAGGTTACCACGCAAATCGGGGTGGTGCCGCAAAACATCGCGCTTTTCCCCGAGCTTACGGCGTGGGAAAACCTCCGTATCATCGGTTCCATGTATTCGATGCCCGCTTCCCGTCTCAGACAGCGCATCAGCCAGTTGCTGGAGCTGTACGGTCTTACCGCCTCCGCCCGGAAACCCATCAAGACGTTTTCCGGAGGCATGAAACGGAGTATCAACATCATCGCCGGTATCCTTCACGAGCCCAAGTTCTTGTTGTTGGACGAGCCCACGGTGGGCATTGACGTGCAGACCAAGGCCCTGATCTTAGACAATCTCCGTCAGCTCAACCAAGAGGGCACCACGATTTTGTACACCTCCCACGACATGGACGAGGCCCAGCACTTCTGCACTCGTGTCGGCATCATCGACCATGGCAAGCTGATTGCGGAGGACACCCCGGATGCCTTGATCCATTCTTGTCCGGATTGCGAGAATCTGGAATCCGTCTATCTGCACCTTACCGGTAAATCCTTACGAAATTAGCGCCATGTCCAGATTTTTAGCCCTTCTATACAAAGATTTTCTGTTGCTGCTTCGCGACAAGGCGGGGTTGTTGTTCTTGTTTCTGATGCCTATGGCGTTGGTGCTGGTGATGACCGGTATGCAGGAAGGTGCATTCAGCAGCACTGCGGACAAGCACATCTCCCTGATCATTGCCGACCAGGATGCGGACACGGTGGGGGTGACGATCACCCGGAAACTGCAGGAGGAGACGCTATTCGATGTGACTTTGGCTGAGGATGCGGAAAAAGGCATGACGGAAGAGCGGTTGAAGGAGCTGGTCACGCAGGGCAAGTACCTGATCGGCATCTACATTCCGGACAGCACCACACGGCGTATCCGCGACAATGCGGCCAGTGCGGTCACGGACGCGCTCCCCAAACCTCCGGGTGCCGATACCACGTCCACCGCAGACGACACGGTTTCCGACGCGCAGATCCGCATCTACATCGACCCCACCACCGAACGTTCGTTTCGTCAGATCCTTTCAAGCCACATCCGGTTGGCCACGTTGGAGGTGGAGCACGACATCACCTTGGATGAAATCTCCAGCGCTCTCTGCGAGGCAACCCGCCAGGAGGAAGGTTCTATCGTGCTTGCGGACACCCAAAACATCGACTTGCAGGAAATCATCGCCGGCGATGACACGCAAGGCAGCACCTTCAATGCCGCCGTCCACAATGTGCCGGCATGGACGCTGTTCGCCATCTTCTTCATCGTCATATCTTTCTCCGGAAACCTCATCAAGGAAAGGCAGGACGGCAGTTTCGCGCGCCTGATGACCACGCCTTGTTCCTATTTTACCTATATGACCAGCAAACTGACGGTTTATCTGATCGTGTGTCTGCTTCAGTTCTTCCTGATTGTCGCCATGGGCGTCTGGCTCTTCCCTGTTGTCGGGTTGCCGGAATTTTCCATAGCCGGGCACATGGGGGCGTGCCTGATGGTGGTGGTATGTTCTGCCTTGGCCGCCATCGGCTTCGGCATGATTATCAGCGCGTTCGCCACCACCCATCAGCAAGCCGCGACCTTCGGCGCCGTGGCTGTAGTGATCCTCTCCGCCATTGGCGGTATCTGGGTCCCCACCTTCCTGATGCCCAAATTCCTGAATGCCCTCAGCAAGGTTTCTCCGTTGAACTGGGGCATCGAGGCGTTTTACGACATTCTTCTCCGCGGAAAAGGACCGGAATCCTTCATCCCTGAATGCGCCTTGTTGGTCGCTTTCGCCATCATTTGCTTCACCATTGCTGTCTTATCCAAGAAAAAAGAACTTAAATGAACCTTATACCTGACCAACCCATTCTGACCGGCGACCAGATTTTCCCGTACATTCCCCAACGCCCGCCCATGGTGTTTGTGGATGCCTTTTACGGGATGACGGACAATGCCATCTATTCCTCCCTTCTCGTCAACCCGGACATGGTGTTTGTGGAAAACGGCCGATTGTTGGATATCGGTCTGATTGAGTTCCTCACCCAGTCGGGATACGTGTGGTTCTGTTACTATGAAAAGGTCGTCTTGCAAAAAAGCGACATGGAGATCACCAAAGGCTATATATGCAAGATCAAGAACGTACAGGTGTTAAACACCCCGCGTGTGGGTACCCGCATATACTCGAAAATGGATGTGATTTTTTATTCTTCCTCCTTCTGCACCATCCACATGACCGCTTACACGGAGGACGGCACGTTGGCAGAGGGTGATTTTGATGTAATCTCGTTTAGTTAACATGCTATTGAAAGATATTCTTTATCAGATTCTGGAGTCCGAACACAATGAATCAGGCATCGCCTATACGATTCAGATTTCGGACAAACATCCCCTTTTCAAAGGGCATTTCCCTGAGACCCCAGTCCTGCCGGGCGTATGCATCCTTCAGATTTTCAAGGAACTGTCCGAAGATGCGCTGTCTGTCGGAAAGCCACTTCAATACAGCGAAATCAAGCAATGCAAATTCCAGACTCCTGTGTTGATGAAGGAGCCCAGAACCATGCGTGTTGAGCTGACGTTGACTCCGGAACAGGAGTCGTGGAAGCTGTCCGCCACCCTCAAAGACCAAGAGAGTGTTTTCGCCATCATGAAAGCCGTATTGTCCGAATAATTCACGTAGATACCATATTATGATATCCAACTTCCCAAATGAAAGACGAATCCATTGCGAAACCGGATGTTTCGTGAACACCATGAAGTACTACGGTTTCGACATCACTGAAGAGATGGTCTTTGGAGTCGGTGGTGGGATTTACTTTATGTTCACTCCGTTGTTGCAGAAGAGGGGCTTCCCTTATCCGATTTGGCGCGACCGGCCTTCCCAAGTCTGTCGTAAAGCTTCGAGAAGGTTGGGGCTTGTGTTGCATGAGAAGACTTTCGGAAAGAACGTGGACAAGGCCATGGCCACTTTGGACGATCTCGTCAACCGCGGCATTCCGGTCACCACCATGGTCAATGTGATGTACCTTGTCTATTTTGCGCAGTATATCCCTCACAATTATTCCTTCAACTGGCACACGATGGTGGTCATCGGCAAGGAAGGGGATCGCTATGTCATTGCAGATTCGGATTTCCGATTGCCCAATGACGATTATACCTACATGGACGAGGAGAACATGCGCAACGCGCGTTTCGTGCCCGGATTGTCCAAGACACGGGGCCGCATCCACTACTTCGACAAGCCGGATCCGGACAAATACAAAGACTTTGACTTCCGGCCTGCCTGTCGGAAAGCTCTCAGGGAGGCTTGTTACCACATGCTCGACATGCCGCGCTATTTCGGGGCTAAAGGCATCAAGTACATGGCCAATAAGGTACGTGGTTGGGAGGGAAAATACCCTCGCGAGACAATGGACATTACGCTTTTGGCCTATTATCGCTTGTTGGAGAAAGCCGGCACTGGCGGCTCCGGGTATCGTTACCTGTATGCCCGTTTCCTGTCGCAATGCGCCGAAATCTTCCAAAGTGAATCGCTTGCGGCCAGTTCCGAAAGCCTCACCAAGGCTGCCGATGCCTGGCGCACCTTCTCCACGCACATCCTCCATTATCGCAAAAACATGGATGTGACGCTTGGTGATATGGCCGATGCATTGGAGGAGGCATCCCGTTACGAATACGAAACTTTCCACAATATCCGGAAAAACTTCTTGAACAAAAGCAAGCGGTTTTAAGTGAACAAAGCCATAGACCAACGGTATGATATCCAATTTTCCAAACGACAGGCGAATCCATTGTGAAACAGGATGTTTCGTGAATACCCTGAAGTACTATGGGGTGGACATTTCGGAGGAGATGGTCTTTGGTGTCGGCAGCGGTTTGTACTTTTTGTTCACTTCGCTGATGAAGATGGAGGGGTTTCCCCATCTGGTTCTGCGAACCAAACCGTCCCAAATTTTCCGTAACGCCTCGAAACGGTTGGGATTGTCGATGCACGAGATGACTTTCGGGAACGACAAGGACAAGGCCATGTCAGCATTGGCTGAACTTGTTGACCGCGACATCCCCGTCACCCTCGTGACCAACATCAGCCATGTCCCTTTCCTGACTCCCTATTTCCCCGGCATTTTTTCCCTGAACGGTCACTATTTGGTTGTTATCGGCAGGGATGGGAATCGCTATACCGTGGCGGATACCAATCCGCATCTTCCCAATGACGACTACACCTACATTGACGATGCGGACCTGCGCATCACGCGTTTCATGCCTGGGCCATATTCCCCGCACGGTCGCCTTCTCTATTTCGACAAACCGGATCCGGACATCTTTCTCGGCTATGACTTCCGACCGGCCTGTTTAGAAGGACTCAAAGAGACCTGCCGCATCATGCTTGATGTCCCATTTCCCTATTTCGGGGCAAAAGGCATACACTATATGGCCAAGAAGTTGCGCGGCTGGGATAAAAAGCATCCCCGAGCAAAGATCGAGCGGACGCTGTACAACTATTACCGTTTGTTGGAACAGTCCGGCACTGGCGGCTCCGGATACCGCTATCTCTATTCCCGTTTCCTGTCGCAATGCGGCGAACTGTTCCAAAGCGAGGTGTTGGCCGACAGCGCCGAAAGCCTTACCAAGGCCGCTGATGCCTGGCGTGCATTCTCGGTTCACGTCCTCCATTACCGGAGGAAAAAGCCGGTGACCCTTGATGAGATTGCGGATACTTTGGAGGAAGCCTCCCGTTACGAGTACGAAACATTTCATAATATCAAAAAACAATTCCTGAAGAAGATTAAAAGCTGAAGTATGATATCTAATTTCCCCAATAACAGGCGACTCCATTGTGAAACAGGGTGTTTTGTGAACATCCTGAAATACTATGGTGTTGACATCACGGAAGAACTCGTTTTCGGTATCGGGGGTGGAATATACTTTTTGTACACCCCTCTGTTGAAGTTGGAAGGAGTTCCTCTTCCCGTCTGGCGTGCAAAGCCGGGCCACCTTTTCCGCAAGGCCCCGAAAAGGTTGGGTCTCTCCGTGCACGAGATGGCTTTCGGAAACGATATGGACAAGGCTATGTCCACGCTGGCGGAGCTTGTTGACCGCGACATCCCCGTGACGGTTATCGCCAACATTCTGTATCTGCCGCATTTGGAACCGTACTTGGTGGACCGGTTCAACTTCAACGGTCACCACATGGTTGTCATCGGCAGGGAAGGGAACCGCTACACCGTGGCGGATTCGGACATGAAGCTCCCCAACGACGATTATGTCTATATTGACGATGCGGATCTGCGCATCACGCGTTTTATGCCCGGGAAACCCCAGGCGCATGGACGCCTTCTCTATTTCGACCAACCGGATCCGGATATTTTCAAGGACTACGACTTCCGGCCCGCCTGTGTGAAGGGCCTCAAAGAAGCCTGCTTCAATATGTTCAATATCCCATTCCCCTATTTCGGGCCTAAAGGTATCCATTATATGGCCAAGCATCTCCGCCACTGGGAGGAAAAGTATACTCCCAAGCAGATCGACCGCGCCTTGTACAACTACTACCGGATGTCGGAGCAAGCCGGCACGGGCGGTTCAGGATATCGTTACATATATGCCCGCTTCCTGTCGCAATGCGGCGAAATGTTCCAGAGCGAAGTGCTGTCCGACAGCGCTGAAAGTCTCAACAAAGCCGCCGAAGCCTGGCGTATCTTCTCCTTGCATATCCTGCATTACCGTAAGAAGATGGATGCCACCCTCGAGGATATGTCCGATGCATTGGAGGAGGCATCTCAATACGAGTATGAGACGTTTCACAACATCAAGAATAATTTCTTAAAAAAGGTTAGACTTTAATACACGAGATATGACGATTACAGATTTTCCCAATGACAGGCGAATCCATTGCGAGACAGGCTGTTTCGTGAACACCATGAAATACTATGGTGTCGACATTTCGGAAGAGATGGTTTTCGGAATAGGGGGCGGTATTTATCTGCTCTTCACCCCGTTGATAAAATTAGACGGGCTGCCTATTTTGGTGTTGCGCACGAAGCCGTCCTGCATATACCGTAACGCCTCGAAACGATTAGGCCTTTCCGTGCACGAGATGACTTTCGGGGACGATAAAGACAAGGCCATGTCCGCGTTGGCGGAACTTGTGGATCGTGGCATACCCGTCACCGTTGTGTCCAACATTTTCCACATTCCCTATATGGCGCCGTACACACCGGACAAGATGAATTTCAACGGGCACAATATGGTCATCATTGGTAGGGAAGGGGACCGCTACACCGTGGCCGACCCGGAGATGAAGCTTCCCAACGACGACTATACCTATATCGACGATGTGGATTTGCGCATTACGCGTTTCATGCCGGGTCCACACACCCCGCACGGGCGCTTGTACTACTTCGACAAGCCGGCCGCAGGACAGTTCGAAAACTTCGATTTCAGGCCCGCCTGCTTTAACGGGCTCAAGGAGGCCTGTTACAATATGATCGGCATTCCATTCCACTATTTCGGAGCCAAGGGCATTCATTATATGGCCAAGAAGGTGCGCCACTGGGACAGGAAGCACACACCTGAGCAGATTGACGATGCATTGTACAACTATTACCGGCTTCTGGAACGGGCCGGAACCGGGGGATCAGGGTATCGTTATCTGTATTCCCGCTTTTTGTCGCAGTGCAGTGAAATGTTCCAGAGCGAAGCGCTGGCAGCCAGTGCCGAAAGCCTCACCAAAGCTGCCGATGCATGGCGCGCATTTTCTGTGCATATCCTTCATTATCGCAAAAATATGGGTGTGACCCTCGGCGAGATGGCCGATGTGCTGGAGGAAGCCTCTAAATACGAGAACGAAACGTTCCATAATATCAAGAAAAACTTCTTGAACAAGGTTAGGATAAAATAATTCAATCGACTTTTTCAACATGACGAATACAAACCAGAATATTGTAATCACCGGAACGGGAATCATCACCTCGTTGGGTATCGGGAAGGCGGAGAACTTGAAGAAGTTGAAGGCCGGCCAACGGGTTAACGGCCCCATCCGGCACATACGCACGAGACACAAACAGCTGCCAACCTGTGAGGTGGAATACAGTGACGAGCAGCTGAAGGAATTGCTCCATTATCACGACAAAGGCATCATCACCCGCACATCGCTGCTGGGGCGTGTGGCCTTGAGGGAAGCCTTGGACGAGGCCGGCATCGTGGCGGAAGGGGACGGCCGTATCGCCTTCATCTCCGGCAACACGGTGGGCGGTATGGAGAAAAGCGAGCAGTATTATTACGACTTTATCAATAACGACACGCGAAACGAATATATTGCCATGCACGACTGCGGTGCTTGCACCGACATCATCGCGAAGGAGTTTTCCGGCAAGTTCGACCTCATCACCACCATATCCACCGCCTGTTCTTCGGCGGCCAATGCCATCATCCTGGGCGCGAACCTCATTCGTGAGGGCCGTGTGGACATCGCCGTGGTGGGTGGTACCGAGTGTCTCTCGAAATTCCATATCAACGGGTTCAATACGTTGATGATTCTGGATCACGAGCCTTGTCGTCCGTTCGATGCCGACCGGCACGGGCTGAATCTTGGCGAGGGTGCTGCCTATCTGGTCATGGAGACGGCAGAACACGCCCGCAAGCGCCACGCGAACGCCATCTGCCGGCTTTCGGGTTATGGCAACGCCTGCGACGCCTTCCACCAGACCGCTACTTCGCCTAATGGAGAGGGAGCGTATCTCTCTATGCTACAGGCGCTTGAGAATAGCGATTTGCAGCCTGGTGACATTGACTACATCAACGCCCATGGTACCGGCACCGGCAACAACGACGAATGCGAGGGCATTGCCATGATGCGCATCTTCGGCGACCAGATGCCGCCCGTCTCTTCCACCAAGTCCTACACCGGCCACACGACCAGTGCAGCGGGAGGTGTGGAGAGTGTCATCTCCATTCTCGCCCTCACGAATCATTTCATTCCCGCCAATCTCGGCTATAAAACCCCGATCGAGGGTCACAATTTCAAACCTGTGGACCATGTCGTGGAGGATGTTCAACTTAAACACATCCTTACCAACTCCTTCGGCTTTGGCGGAAACGATTCTTCCTGCATCTTCTCGGTCTTGGATTCAGGGAACGTTGCACCCGTACCGGCGGGCAATGCTCACGACTGCTACGTCCGGTCGGTCGCGCAAATCTCGATCCAGCAGCCTTTGTGCAACGAATGGTTCCGGAACCCTGTCATGCCCACACAGGCTTACAACGAAAGCATCGAGCCCGACTATGGCAAGTATATCTCGCCCATGGCCGCACGGCGTATGGGCAAGCTGCTGAAACGCTCTTTGGCTACGACGATAGAGGCCATGGGGCAAGAACCCGTCCCTGATGCCATCGTCACCGGTACAGGCTTGGGATGCATCGCCAACACGGAAAAATTCCTCATCGCCATGATTGACAACGACGAGGAGTTCTTGCAACCCACATATTTCATGCAGTCCACCCACAACACCATCGGCTCCCATGTGGCCCAACATCTCAAGTGCCACGGCTACAACTGCACTTACTCGCACCGCGGCACCTCTTTCGACAGCAGTCTGCTCGATGCCTACATTCAGATGAAGTCCGGCGCCATCCGCAGCGCACTGGTGGGCGGGCACGACGAGATGACTCCCGAATATTTCAAAATGCTGGGGAAAATCGGATACTGGAAAGAGGGGGAGGTGAGTCCCGACACACTCCGCAGGGCCGACACCCCCGGTTCCTTTTCCGGCAGTTGCTCCTTAAACATGCTGCTTGCAGACCAGTCAAACGAAAGCACCCTTTGTAAAATTTCCGGTATGGACCTGTTATACGAACCTTCGGTGAATGATCTTCGCGACGCTGCCGAGCGACTGCTGAAAAAGGCGGGATATGCTGTCGGCGACCTCTCCGCAGTGGTGTTGGGCTTGAGCGGTGATGGCGACAACGATCGGGTTTATTCGGAGTTCAGAGAATCGTTATGTCCGGGTACGCCCGCTGTTTGGTACAAGCATCTCTTCGGCGAGTCCTTCTGCTCCTCGGCATTCGGGGTGATGGTGGGTGCAACCTGCCTGCGCGAACGCAAGATTCCCGCTCATTTGCTCTACCACCCGGGCGCGGAAATCCAGAAGCCCGAAATCATACTGGTTCATAGCCATTTCCACAATAAAGACCATTCATTAGTGCTGCTCACATCGTGTTCCTGCTCATAATCCTTATCATAGTACAATCGGTGCTGTTGGTGGCCGCCCAGAGCCTTCTGAAAATCTCCGTGGAGCTTTTCGGCAAGTTCTCCTGGTCGTGGGCCTACTTCAAAACCGTATTCACCACCTGGCAGTTTGCCGCCTCTGGCGTTTGCGCCCTGGCCGCGATGCTCGTGTGGATGTACGTGCTCAAGCATTACCCCTTCAGCGTGGCTTATCCGCTGCTCTCTATCAGCTACATCATCGGTCTGCTGGTCGCTTACTTTTTCTTCCACGAAGCTGTGCCGCTCACGCGTTGGATCGGGGTTGTTATCGTAATAATCGGTGTCTTTTTTATCGTAAAATAACATCTTGTCATGAACCGTCTGATCGTCATCTTCTTGTCCATCGTTGCGCTCTCCCTCGTTGCTCCCTTGTCCGCGCAGGAGGCTGGTGGCACAGAGGTGACCGGAGCCCAGAAAACCGCCCTGGCCGCTTCCATTGAGAAGGCGCACAAACAGCTCTCCACCTTGAGCGCGAGCTTCACGCAGGAGAAAACTTCCACGCTCTTTACCGAGAAGGTGGTGCAGAAAGGGAAATTGAACTACAAGGCACCTAAGCAGTTACGGTGGGAATATACCTCTCCCAAGGCCATGACCGTCATCTTCAGCAACGGCAAGGTGCTGATGAAAAACGAACAGGGGACGACAAGCAATCCCCACAAGATGCTTGGGGAGATGGGCAATATGATCATCAACACCATCAACGGCAGCTTCATAAAGGAGAACGCCGACTTCAACGCCCGCTATTTCAAGAATAAAAGCGGACAATATGTGGTGGTGCTCACGCCTGTCAACAAGAAGATCAAGGCATACTACAAAACCATATCCATCACGTTGAGTGGCAGTACATTTTTAGCCGACAAGGTGATTTTGACCGAATCGAGCGGCGATACGACGACCATTACGTTCACGGACAAGAAGTCCAACATCCCCCTTTCGGATTCCCTGTTCAAGTAATCGACCATCATGTTCCAAGATAATTTGTTTTCCATCGTTTCTGAAAATATTGCGGATAGCCAGTCCGATTTCACCATCCGTTTAAACGGTAGTCATCCCATCTACACAGGGCATTTCCCTGACGATCCCATCACGCCGGGCGTGTGCATCATCCAAATGGCCGTGGATTTGTTCTCCCGCACCATGCGCGGGGATTATCATCTGTTGAAAGCCAAGAATGTGAAGCTGATCCAGATCATCCGCCCGAACGAACACCCGGAAGTCCATTACCGTCTGACTTGGGAAAAGACGGAAGACGGACCGTTTGCCGTAAAGGTGCTGGTGGATGGCGGGGAGGTGACCTTTTCCAAGATGAGTGTACTAATGGGTGCGAAATAATGGAAGAGATCCGGAACCGATTAAAAGATTTGGGCGTCTGTGTCATTATCCCTACCTATAACAATGTCGGCACCATCCAGCAAGTAATCCACTCTGTATCTGAATATTGTGACGATGTTTTGGTGGTATGCGACGGTCCGACCGATGGCACGGAGGAGCTTGTCCGCCAGTGTGATGTCCGCGTGTTGGCCTACCGCCCGAACAAGGGCAAGGGCAAGGCGTTGTCCACGGGGTTCCGCGAAGCGCTCAGACTCGGGTTCCGCTATGCCATCACGCTGGACTCCGACGGCCAGCACTACGCCGACGACATTCCTGCGTTTGCGCAAGCCATCGCGGAACATCCTGACGCCCTGCTTATCGGCAGCCGGGGACTGGAGCATGACAACATGTCGCAGGGCAGCACCTTTGCCAACAAGTTCTCCAATTTCTGGTTCACGGTGCAGACGGGCAAAAAGCTGCCCGACACGCAGTCGGGATATCGCCTTTATCCATTGTGGAAAATGGGCAGGATGCGGCTGATGACCTCACGCTACGAGGCTGAGTTGGAGATGCTCGTGCGTTCGGCCTGGCGCAATATCTCGATCATCCCCATTCCCGTCAAAGTCTATTATCCCCCGCAAGAGGAGCGCGTGTCGCACTTCCGCCCGGGCAAGGACTTCACCCGCATCAGTATCCTCAATGCCTTCTTCTGTTTTGCCGCCTTCTTCTATGGCTATCCTTCCATGTTCCTCAGGAAAATTTTTGTACCTTTGCCGCCACCTGTCGCCGACGTGCAATGAAGCAGCTCTTCATCAGAACATATCGATTTTTTGAAGCAAAACCGATGGTGCTTTGGGTAATCCTGATTTTGATAACAGGATTGTCTTTGTTTAGTGCCTTCAGGTTGCGTTTTGTGGAGGATATCGGCAGCTTTTTGCCCAACAACAGGGAATACAAGAGCATCAAGGAGGCTTACCAGCATCTTGGTGGCGACAACAAGCTGGTGGTCAGCATCGCCATGGCCGACAGTACGGTGAATCCCGACCTGGATCTGCTCTCCTCGGTGGCTGACAGAGTGGCCGAAAAGCTTACGGAGGCCGACACTTCCGGCTATATCCGGAGCTTGCGCTACCAGGTCGATGATCAGGAGGTGACCGCAGTGATGGCGTATGTGCTGGACAACCTACCGTATTTCCTCGCCGACGAGGACTATCTCCGTATGGACACTCTGCTCACCCCTGAGCACATCTCCTCGCAGCTCGCCACCGACCGGCAACTCCTCGCATCGCCCATCCCCATGATGCGATCCCTGATACAAAGCGACCCGCTGTTCTTTTCCTCCGGCGTGCTGCAGTCCCTGAACGATTTCAAGCTGGACGACCGCTATCAAACCGAAAACGACCATATTTTCAACAAGGAAGGGACGGAAGCGCAAGTCGTTGTGACCTCCAACTATCCATTGAGCGAAACGCGATGCAACGGACAACTCATCCAGATTATTGACCGAACCATGCAGGAAGTGGCGCGAGAGCAGGGTGGGAGAGTCCACATTTCCTGTTTCGGAGCCTCGCAGGTGTCGCTGACCAATTCCAGCCAGATCAAGAAGGACAGTATGATGGCCATTGGCCTCTCCCTTTTGCTTATCATTGCGCTGTTGTACTATTACTACAGGAATTTCCGCAGCATCCTGATGATTTTGGTGTCTATCTCGTTCGGGGCTCTCTTTGCTTTGGGACTGCTGTCGTTTATGAAGAATCCCGTTTCCGTCATCGCCATAGGGGCGGCTTCCATCATCATCGGCATCGCCATCAACTATCCCATCCATTTCCTGTCTCATTTCAAGCGCACCGATGATAAAGAGCAGATACTCAACGATATCGTGAACCCGCTGCTGATCGGGAACATCACCACGGTGGGGGCCTTCCTCAGCCTTCTCTTCATCAGTTCCGATGCCATGAAGGATCTCGGGCTCTTTTCCGCCCTGTTGTTGGTCGGCACCATCCTCTTCGTCTTGGTTTTCCTTCCCCATCTGACGGGAAGGCATTCCCAGGGTTCGAATCGAGATCTCGCCTTCCGTCGGGTGGCTGAGTTTCGTTTTGAGGACGTTCGCGGCTTGTTCTGGATTATCGTAGCCCTGACGGGAGTGTTCTGCTTCTTCAGTCCGCGCGCATCGTTTGACACGGACATGCACCACATCAACTACATGACAAAGGAGCAGCGGGAGGCCTTTGCGAAACTGCAGTCCGAAAGCGACACTGCCGTGCAGTCAGTGTACGCCATTGCGGAGGGGCGTACGTTGGACGAGGCCTTGTCGAGTCAGGATCGGCTTTTGCGTACGTTGGCCCAAGCTGACAGTGTGTATCCGTCTGCCGTTGTCCGTTACAGCGGGGTCGGATGCTTCTTCCCCTCGCGGGAGGTCCAGCGGCAGCGGCTTGATCGGTGGAATGCTTTCTGGGAAGGCAAACGGGAGGCCTTTTGCGCCGATCTGGATCGCGCCGCCCTGCAGAACGGCTTCAACCCGGAGGCTTTTGCGCCGTGCAAAGAAGCCGTTCTGCGCACATATACCCTTCAAGACAGCGGTTTCTTCCAACCTCTCCGAGCGTCGTTGGCTTCTAATTATATCGTGCAAACGGAAGACAAGACATTGGTTTACAATATGTTGAAAGTTTCTGAAAAAGATAGTGACGCTTTTGAGGAATATTTTAACAGAATTAGTGGGGAAGGAATTTTCGCATTCACGGATACCTCCATCGCCTCGCTGTTGGTGAATGCCCTTTCCGTTGATTTCAACTATGTGCTGTACATTTGCGGGTTCATTGTCCTGGCTTTTTTGCTTTTCTCGTTCGGGAGGGTGGAAATATGCTTGATGGCTTTCCTTCCGCTTTTCATCGCCTGGATATGGATCCTGGGCATTATGGGGATGGCGGGCATCCGTTTCAATATCGTCAACATCATTTTGGCCACCTTCATCTTCGGTATGGGCGACGATTATTCGATTTTCGTCACGGAAGGGTTGCTTTACGAGCATGCCTACGGGAGGAAGATGCTGGCGCAATTCAAGAACTCCATCATCCTGTCGGCCGCCATCATGTTTGTCAGCATCGGCATGTTGATTTTCGCCAAACATCCGGCGATGCGCTCGTTGGCGGAAGTCACCATCATCGGCATGTTTTCGGTGGTGCTGATGGCGTATGTCGTGCCCCCGCTCGTCTTCAAATGGCTCGTTTCCCGGAAAGGCCACCTCCGCCGCAAGCCCGTCACCCTTGGCAGTGTGATCGCGAGTCTTTTTTCGGCATTCTGCTATCTCATCGGCTTGCTGGTGTTGATTGTCGGCGGTTTCGTCTTGTTGGGCATCGGCAAACGCAATGATGCCAACAAACTAAGGTACCACAAGCTGCTGCAGAAGTTGTTCCAGATCATCGCGCGCATCATCCCGGGCGCTTCTTTCACTGTTTCAAACCCTCATGCCGAAACCTTTGAGAAGCCGGCCATGATCATCAGCAACCACCAGTCCTCATTCGACCTGATGTGCCTGCTCATGCTCCATCCCAAAATCATCGTGCTGACGAAAGAATGGGCCTGGAACTCGCTGCTGTTCCGGTGGGTTGTCCGAAAGGCCGACTATCTTCCGGCATCCTATGGGATGGGTCCCAACCTTCCCAAGATCCAGCGGATGGTGGACAAGGGTTATTCGATCCTGTTTTTCCCCGAAGGCACGCGCTCGTTTGACCACAGCATCCTCCGATTCCATCAGGGGGCATTCTATCTGGCGGACCAGCTGGGATTGGACATCCTGCCGGTCGTCACGCACGGCATCGGCGACATATACCCCAAGCACGACATCTTCGTCCATCGTGGGAAGGCCGTAATTTCCATCAAAGAGCGCATCCATCCCGACAGTGTGGAATATCGGAATGGGAAAAGCGCACGGGAAACCAGCCGGCTTTTCCGCCGTTATTACATCCAAGAATTCGCCACTCTGCGGGAACAATGCGAGACACCTGCCTATCTGAAAGAGACCGTTTTCCACAATTATATCTACAAAGGCAAGGAAGTGGAACTCCAGTGCCGTCGTAAATTTCAATATATCAAAACATTGTGCGATTTACTTGAACAATTTCCGAAAGAAGGGAAGCTGTTGTACAAACATTGCGGCAACGGTGAGTTGTCTCTGATGACCGCCCTGTTGCGCAAGCGTATGGACGTCACCGCGTACGATGCGGACGAGAGCAGCACACTTTTGGCCTCCCGTTGCCTTTCCGTGCCCGAAAACCTGCATTACACATCCGCGCTTCCCGACGAATCCTTGTACGATTTTATCATAGACGAACAAACCATCATTCATACCCCAAACAATTAATCCAGCGCTATGTCCAATAACAGATACGATATCGCCATCCTCGGCACCGGTTTGGGTGGGTTGGTCTGCGGCTACATCCTCAGCAAAAACGGCTTCAAGGTGCTGCTGTTGGAAAAGAACGCCCAGATCGGCGGCTGTCTGCAGACTTTCAGGCGTTTCGGCGTGAAATTCGACACCGGAATGCACTATATAGGCAGTATGTTGGAAGGGCAGATCCTGCATCGGCTTTTCTCTTACATGAATTTGGACAAAACGGTTTCTGTCAGCCAATTGGACCCTGACGGATACGATGTCATGTCCATCAACGGGAAGACCTACCGCTATGCATCCGGTTATGACCATTTCATAGAGACCCTTTCGGAGAGTTTCCCCGACAACCACAAGGACATCCGGGAATACGTGCGGCAGCTGCAGGATATTGCCAACGCGTCGCCGTTATACAACCTGCGCAAAGTGGAGGGCAACGTGTTCATTGAGGCGGACTATATCAAGACCAGCATCAACGAATTCATCGCCTCTATCACCGACAATATCACCCTGCAGAACGTCTTGGCGGCCAACCAGCCCTTGTATGCCGGTGTCAAAGACAAAACCCCGACCTACATCCACGCCCTCATCAGCAATTTCTACATCCAGAGCGCTTGGCGCATCATAGGCGGAGGCGATGCCGTTGCCAACGCCTTGGCGAGGCAGATCCGCGATTTTGGCGGGGAAATCCGTACCAACTGCGAAGTCTCCGAGATTGTCTGCAATGACGAGAAAGCCACCGGGGTGATGCTTGCCAACGGGGAATATGTGGAGGCGGATTCCTTCATCTCCAACATCCATCCCCAGGTAACCTTCAACATGGTTCATTCCCGTCTCATCCGAAAAGTCTTCCGCGACCGCATCCTCGGTTTGGACAACACCTTGTCGAATTTCACTCTTTACATCAAATTCAAGGAAAAGGCGACCCCGTATCTCAACTACAACTACTATTTTTACAAGGATGAAGATGTGTGGTCCATCAGCAACCGGCAGAAGGGCGCTCCGTTGAGCAGCTATCTGTTTATGCATCAATGTGTTGAAGATCATCAGCAGTGGGCGCAGAGTGCCGAGATGATCGGTTACATGCGGTTTGACGAGGTGAGCCGGTGGGCGGACACGCGTGTCATGCACCGGGGCGACGACTACCTGGCGTTCAAGCAGGCCACGGCGGAACACTACCTTGATGTGCTGGAGGAATCCTTCCCGGGCATACGTTCTGCCATTGAGGGGTATGAGACCTCCACGCCGCTCACGTACCGCGACTATACGGCCACCAAGGACGGTTCCATGTATGGCATCATCCGCGACAAGAACTTTCCCACCCAGACGCTCGTCTCGCAGCGCACCAAAATCCCCAATCTCTTCCTGACGGGCCAGAACATCAACTCACACGGGATCTTGGGGGTTACCATTGGCGCCGCCCTCACCTGCGCCGAATTTCTGGGACTGAACAAGATCATAGCCGAGATGGAAAAATAATCTGAATGAAGCGGTGAGTTTGTTTTTTTGCTAATTTTGCGCCCTCATTTTTACGTATAAAAGATTAATCAAATATGAAGTTAAAACTCATCTACCCGAAATGGAAAAAGTTGCCCGGGCAAACGACCTTCAACCTGCCTCCTCATGGTCCCGTGGTCTATGCCGCAACGCTTCCGGAAGAGGTTGAAGTCTCCTTTACGGATGAAAATGTGGAGGAGTTGGATATGGACGAAGAGTGCGATGTGGTGGCGATTTCCATGATGCTGACCACGCAGGTGAAGCGGGGGTGGGCCATTGCCGACGCTTACCGTGCCAAGGGCATTCCTGTGATGTTCGGAGGTATTTCCACGATGCTGCATGCGGAAGAGACGCTGCAACACGCCGACTCCATCTTCTTGGGCGAGTCGGAAGGCCGCTCCGCACAAGTTATTGAGGACTTGAAAAACGGGAAGCTGAAGAAGGTGTACAACTTTATGGGTCACCAGCCTGACATCGCCTTGGTGGGCCCGGCGCGCCGTGACCTGTACAAGCGTGAACTTTACAACCACAAAGGAGTGCAGATGGTGGACCTTTTCCATGCATCCCGAGGCTGCCGTTTCAGCTGCTACCCTTGCGCCGTCTCCTATCTCGGCGGACGCTGTTTCCGTCCTCGTCCCATCGACAAGACCATTGCCGATCTGGAAACCATTGACAATAACCGCCTTTTCATCGTCGATAACTCCCTGGCACAGAACAAACAATGGGAAATGGACCTCTTCCGTGAGATGATCCCGCTGAAAAAAAAGTGGATCAGCCACACCATCGAAGACGACCCGCAGGTGCTCGACCTAGCCGCACAAGCGGGCGCATGGTACGTCTATCAGGCTGTTTATGACACCTCCGACTACATCAAGGAGCGTGTGAAACGCTACCACGACTATGGCATTGGCGTCGAGGGTACTATCCTTTTCGGACTGGACAACCAGACGGAGGATGACATCCTGCGCCTCATCGATTTTCTCCTGAAGATCGATCTGGACTTGGCCGAATTCACCATCCTGGCCCCCTTCCCGCATACCAAGGCCTACGACGACCTTATGCGCCAGGGACGTATCTTCGACCACGACTGGGATCATTACAACGCTGGACAAGTGGTTTACCAACCGAAGAACATGACCCCGGATCGTCTGCAGGAACTGTACGAATACGCTTGGAGCGCCTTCTACCAAGACGAAACACAGGAGGAGAAGATGTTCAAACTCTTCACCAAAGTCATGCTTCGGGAGTTGGAGGACGGCACTTA
>Ga0265299_10001380_pt1 | contig 27746 bp, 24 predicted proteins | sample AusTroGonzalo_MG_4_FD_193485 | JGI IMG/M metagenome (GOLD analysis project Ga0265299, IMG submission 193485) | Bovine rumen microbial communities from tropical cattle in Woodstock, Queensland, Australia - Gonzalo_02 | ecosystem: Host-associated > Mammals > Digestive system > Stomach > Rumen ... | reverse complement strand
GACAGGAATGAGGATCTGCTTCGGAGACCCTGAGGCACTCAAGGATGCCGAGAAGAACCGTTCTGACCACAGGAAGCACATATCTTCCGCGCTGTCCTACGTCAAGGACAACCACCTGATCAGGGAAAGGAAGTACATCCAATACTTCGATGCAGGAGACAACATACGCGACACCGTCGTGGGTATCGTCGCGGGAATGTTGCTTAACACACCTGAATGCAGAAGGGGGATCCCGATAATCGCGTTCGTTGATTCGGACGATGGTGTGAAGGTATCCGCTCGTGCGGACAGGTCGCTCGTGGATAGGGGATTGGACCTATCGGTAGTTATGAAGACATCTGCAGAACTTGTAGGCGGATACGGCGGAGGCCACAGCGTTGCGGCTGGTGCTACTATTCCGGCTGATAAGAAAGAGGAGTTCCTCGGCATCGCCGAGGATATTGTCTCCTCTCAGTTGTTGTAAGGTTTTCACTCCTTCATCAAGGAGTACAGAACGGCCTTCTGGGCGTGCAGCCTGTTCTCGGCCTGGTCGAAGACCACGCTGTGGGGGCCTTCCATGACCTCGTTGGTGATCTCCTGTCCGCGGTGTGCGGGGAGACAGTGCATAACGATGCAGCCGGGGTTAGCGAGAGCGATGAGGTCATCGTTGATCTGGTAAGGCTTGAAGATCCTGATGGCCTCCTCCTCGGGGGTGTTGTCTCCCATGGAGATCCATGTGTCTGTGTAGAGGACATCGGCATCCTTGCATGCCTCTTCAGGCTCGTGGGATGCGATGATCTTGCTTCCGTTGGCCTCTGCGATCTTCGTGGCGTTCCACATGATCTCTGCATTAGGCATCCTGATGGCAGGGCAGCAGGCGACCATGTCGATTCCCATGATGGCGCATGCGTACAGCAGCGAGTTGCAGACGTTGTTTCCGTCTCCGAGGTACACGAGCTTCTTTCCCCTGAATCCTCCGAGCTTCTCCTTGATGGTAACCATGTCGGCAAGTGCCTGGCAGGGGTGCTCGAGGTTGTCGAGTCCGCTGATCACAGGGACTGTGGACCAGTCTCCGAGCTTGTCCATCATCTTGTAGTCGTTTGCACGGTACATGATTCCGTGGACGAAACGGCTCATCACACGAGCGGTATCCTCCATGGTCTCGCTGTGGACACCGATCTGCATCTTGGACTCATCGAGGTACACTGCGTGTCCTCCAAGCTCAGTGATTGCAACATCGAAAGAGATCCTCGTCCTTGTGCTGGGCTTCTCAAAAATCATTCCGAGGGACTTGCCCTTGAGGGGATCACCGTGGTGTCCGCGTTCTGCTTTGAGTTTCAGTGCGAGGTCGACAAGGTCGGGCCACTCGTCCTTCATGTCGATGACCGAAATCAGATTCTTCTTTCCCATAGGCAGCGTCATCGCTCCTAAGTTTATATAGGGTGCGCAAGAACAATCACTTTAAGCGTGCCTGATGCCCGTATTTGAGGAAATCTCGGAGCTTATGGTGCACAGGTCGTCCAAGGACAGTTCACTCAATGATTTGTGCCCGGAGATGCGGAGGAAAATCCTGATCTCCTCGGAAGATGCGTTGAGATAGTTGCCTACCCTCTTCGCTCCAGCGTTGGTATCGAGACGAGATTCGAGTTCCGGATCCTGTGTCGCGATTCCCATCGGACAGCTTCCGCTGTTGCATGCCCTGTACCTCTGACATCCCAATGCCATCAATGCGGCTGAAGCGATCGCAACTGCATCCGCACCCATGGCCAGCGCCTTGATGAAATCCTTGCTGGTCCTGAGACCACCGGTGATTACGAGCTCCTGCTCCATGCCATGCTCGTCCATATACTTCCTGGCCCTTGACAGAGCGTAGAGGGTAGGGACGGTTGTCGCATCCTTCAGGAACTTGGGGGACGAACCGGTTGCCCCTCCCCTTCCGTCGATGGTGATGAAATCGCATCCGGACTTCGAAATATACTCCAGATCGTCCTCGATGCGTCCTGCGGCTATCTTGACACCGATAGGTTTCCCTTTGGTCTCCTTGCGAAGGTAGTCCACCATCTTCTTCAGGTCCTCCGGGGAGTTGATCTCGGGGAATCTGGACGGGCTGAGGATATCGACTCCTTTAGGTCTTCCCCTCATGAAGGCTATGATGTCCGTGACCTTGTCACCGGGGAGATGTCCGCCCATACCTGGCTTGGTTCCCTGACCGATCTTGATCTCGACTGCATCGCACTTCTCGAACGTCTCCATGTTCACACTGTACTTGTTGGGAACATACTCGAAGATGTAACGATAGGCGTTGTCGATCTCGTCTGAAAGGACTCCTCCCTCTCCGCTGCACATCGCAGTCTTCGCCATGGCCGAACCCATGGACAGAGCTTTCTTGGCCCTGCCAGACAATGCTCCGAAGCTCATATGGGAGATGTAGATCGGGGATTCCAGGACCATGGGCTTCTCTGCTTTCTTTCCTATGGTGACTCTGATGTCCACATCCTCCCCGTCATTGAGCGGGGGATGAGCGAGCTGTCCGCCCAGGAAGAGTATGTCATCGAACGAAGGTATCGGCATCAAGGTGTCCATAGGCTCTCCGACGCTCTTTCCGGTCATCGATAGCGCATGGATCTCGTCCATTGGGCCGTTATCATGCCTGACCAGTTTGGGATCGATAGAAATGTCGTCCTCAGATGCTGCTGCAACTTTAGGTTTCTCGACCACAGTCTCCTCGGGTTTCTTGGTCTCTGCAGCCTTTCCGTCTCCGTCAATCCTGACGAAGGCGCTCTTGGGCGAACGACAGAGAGGACACACCCAATCATCGGGAAGGTCCTCGAACCTTACAGGCTCCTCATCGTCATCATAAATCTCGCCGCAAACAGAGCATTTGTAGACTGCCATGAAGGTTGGTAGAGTGGTATCCTCATAAAAGGGCATGTACTCGTTTCTTAGACTAACAGCATTGTTGATATGAGGTTCTTAGATGCCCCATCTGGTAACGATATGTTTATTTAAGGGTAGAAGATAAGCCGAATTACAACATGGCCGGGATAGGGTAGCTTGGTTATCCTAGGGGACTGTGGATCCCTTGACTCGGGTTCAAATCTCGGTCCCGGCCCCTATTGTTCTCAAAGATTGTCGTGATAGCATGTCCTGGGAAGGCAAACTTAACAAGATCGATGACAACAGATGGGAAATCCCCATGGATGAAAACCTGGGGATGAAGACCAATGCCGTCATCTACGCCAGCGAAGAGATGTTATCACAGATTCGTTCCGACAATGCGCCCCTGCAAGCTGCTAACGTTGCATGCCTACCAGGGATAGTCGGAAGCTCCATGGCCATGCCCGATATCCACTGGGGATACGGATTCCCCATAGGAGGAGTCGCAGCGGTGGACAGCAACAGCGGATCCATTTCGCCTGGAGGAATCGGTTTCGACATTAACTGCGGAGTACGTCTGATAAAGACGGATCTGACCCTTGAGGACCTTGGCGACAAGAAGAATGCCCTTATCGACGAGCTGTACAACAACGTCCCTTCTGGACTGGGGTCCAAAGGACTCACCAAAGTGGGATACAAGGAACTGGACGACATTCTCGATGTCGGATCAGAATGGGCCGTCGAGAACGGATACGGATGGGAGAAAGACCTCGAGGTCACTGAGGAATACGGCCACATGAAGGATGCTGACATCACCAAGGTCAGCGATAAGGCCAGGAAGAGAGGGCTTCCACAATTGGGATCCCTCGGTTCAGGTAACCACTTCCTCGAGGTTGATTTGGTTGAGAACGTCTTCGACGAGCATACCGCTAAGGTCTACGGACTGAAAGAGGGAACCTTGGCCATAACCGTCCACTGCGGTTCGAGAGGATGCGGTCACCAGATCGCCACTGATTACCTTCAGGAGATGGAGCGCTACATCAAGCAGAACTCCGTCAGTCTACCCGACAGGCAGCTTGCATGCGCACCTCTGGATTCCAAACTGGGAGAGGACTACTACGCGGCCATGTGCTGTGGCGCCAACTATGCATGGGCCAACAGGCAGATGATCACTCACTGGGCGAGAGAATCCTTCGAGAAGATCCTCGGCGACTCTGCCGAGAATATGGGAATGGATGTCGTGTACGATGTCGCCCACAACATCGCCAAGAAGGAGAGGCATGACATCGACAAACATCACGAGGATGTTCTGGTCCACAGGAAAGGCGCTACACGTGCATTCGCTCCTGGAAGGTCCGAGATCACATTGCGCTACAGGGATGTTGGTCAGCCCGTCATAATCCCAGGTAACATGAAGGTCGGAACCTACGTCCTAGCAGGAAGGAAGGGTTCGATGGAGCAGACATTCGGATCCACCTGCCACGGTGCTGGTAGGCAGATGTCCAGGAAGGAAGCGATAAGGAGCATGACCATGGATGGAGTGATGCAGCAGATGGCTTCCAACGACATCTATCTCAGGAACGCATCCACGGAAGGAGTACTGGAGGAGGCACCTGACGCATACAAGAACGTGGATCAGGTCATCGAGGTCGTATGCAACGCAGGCCTTACCGAGAAGGTAGCTAAGCTCACACCGATTGGTGTCATCAAAGGCTGAGGACCTTCTTTGCAGCTTTCTCAACCTGCTCCCTGAACGGTGCGGGAGCGGATACCAGAAGGGCCCATCTGTACGGATCTCTGGATTGTAAGGCACGAGCTATCGGCGAGAAACGGGTGAGTGATCTCACCTTGCCTTCCTCATCGATTATCGACACGTCGGTCTTCCCTATGTTCAAGTTGTTCTGTAGATTCGATTTGGAAGTGGTCTCCACCCCTACATGGAAAGCATCCACGTCCGCCTGGTCCGCTATCTCCTGCTCCAGACGTTTGACTTTCTCCTTGGTCGTGAACTCGATTAGCTTTGCGGCTATGTCCTCGGTCATATCCTCGCTGTACACCGCGAAGGCCTTCTTGTTGATGTCACGGTTCAGGATGCGGCGGATGCAGTTAGAGCTCTTGCCTCCGGATTCCACGACCTTCTGTATGAGATCGGAATCTGTCCAGAGGTACATGTCTGACAGGTCAACTCCGGATTCCGCTACACATTTGGACAGCATCTTCTGTGCTATCCTCGTGGTCTCGTGATAGTAGACGGATGTGAACATCAGCGAACGGGATACCATCAGCCCCTCTGCGGCCGTGGTACCTCCTCTGCGTATCACGATACGATCGTTGTGCACCTGCATGGTGTTGATCAGCCTGTCGCAATCGATTGTTCCGTGGGATATGCCTGTGTAGTGGGCATCCCTCATGAGATAGTCCATCTGATCCGCATCCACTGGACCGTGTATGATCTGATGGGCGTAATCCTTCGAAGGGAAGTACTCGTGCTTGCCTATGAACGAATCCAAGCTGTCCTTGTTGGATGTCGGATACGCGATGAGATCGCATACCTCCTCGGGATCGATACCGAATCTGGAGATTTCCTCACCTATCGGCCTGATTCCGTCGAACAGATCGTCGTCGATGATACGATGGTTGCGCACCTTTCCAGTTATGAGGGCACGGGCTAGTTCCATGTGATCGAGGCCAGTGGCATCCTCCATCAATGATTCCAAGCAATGGGAGAACGGAGGGTGGCATACATCGTGCAGCAGACCTGCCATCCTGACGGTGTCCGAGTCCTCCTTATCCAATCCGATCGCGTAAGCCATGCGCCCGGCAAGATGGTATGCACCAAGGCAGTGCTCGAAACGGGTGTGGTTCGCGCCAGGGAACACCAGATATCCTAAGCCTAACTGCTTGACCGATCTGAGCCTTTGCATCTCCTGACGGTCCATGACGTCCAGGAATACTCCGTCAACGACTATGCTCCCGTGCACCGGGTCCTGAATCATCTTGGAGTTGTTCATCTCACTCTCCGGACTTCCAGAGCTTGTCCCCGACGTAGTGGATTGTCTTGATGGCCTTTCCGCCGGCCTTGCTCTTCAAATCGGTACCTGACCTCAGGGCCTTGCCGATCGCCAGCGGTACACCGTTCTTGATATCCTTTATCCAGACCAGGTCTCCCTCCGCTATGGTCTCGTCCGCATCGGTGATTCCGGGACCCATGACATCGGCTCCGTTCGTCACGAAGGGGACTGCTCCCATGTCGACTGTGACGGCTTTCGCGGTCGGCTTGTATTTCAAAAGTCCTCTGATCGTTAGGAAAGGCTTCTCCTCATAGATCAAGCCCAGAATATCAGGGCCCACAAAGATCACGTTGAAATCAGAACTCTCGGCCATATCGACGGCATCACGCTCATCGAAAACGGGCACTCCGAAGATTTCCTGGAGATTCTTGGACAGAGCCTTGATCTCCTTCTCTCTCATCCTCTTCCTTTTCCTGATCATTATGTCGGACATTATACTCCGTATCGACCTTCAGATAAAGATATCTTCGCACAGATCTGATGGTTAAGAAAAAAGAGGAAAGAAAATCCGATGGGAGCCGGGGGTGGATAGGATAGATGGATGGATAAAATCCGGCTCCCATCTGGAGGATTTGTGCCTTTGGGGATGCACTTCTTCTCCTCTGATACTCCTACCCACCCCGAGGTATATAAAGCTCCAATTGGGGGGTGACCGAAAGTGCAACCCTAGATTGAAATGTCTGGCTAGCTCCGAAAGTGGCCGAAAGTGGAAATAGAAAAAGAGTATGAGGGGGCTCGTGCCCCCTTGGTTTACGATCACTCTTTAGGAGTGATTCCGATGGTGATCATCTTGCCGGTGACGTCCCACTCCTTTACCTCTGCACCCTTGGGTTCAGAGGTGAATACGAGCTTCTGGGCCCTGACCTCGGTGGAGATGTGCTCCTTCCAGGTCTCGAAGAGACCGACCAGACGGTCCTCGGCTGCGACCTCGATGTCGACATATTGCTCGACCTTGAGCTTCATGTCCTTACGCATCTGCTGGATACGCCTGATGAGCTCCCTAGCGTAACCCTCGGCCTCGATCTCGGGTGTGACGTTGAAGTCGATGAAGATGGTTCCCTCGTTGAACTCGACAGGCTCGATATCGCTCTCGACGGAGGGGATCTCGTCCTTTCCGAGGTACTGGATCTTCTTGATGTTACCCTGCTGTGCGAGCACATCGTCGAACATCTTCACCGCCTTGTTGACATCTGCGTCGTTTCCGCGAACGAAGACCTGAAGGAGAGGCCATCTGAGCTTGGATCCCATCTTGGCCCTCTCGGCCGCGATGATATCCACGATGTTCCTCACGAGGGACATGCTGTGCTCGATTCCGTCATCGATGAGCTTGTCATCGCATACGGGCCAGTCCTCCATGTGGACGGTGACCTTCTTACCTCCCATGTGCTGGTAGACTTCCTCAGCGATGTGAGGCGCGATGGGTGCGAGGACCAGTGCGGTCTTCATGATCGCGTAGTACAGGGTGAAGTATGTGGCGTTCTTGTCAGACTCCACATCGGCTCCCTCAGACCATGACCTGTCCCTGACGAGGCAGACATACCATCTGGAGAGATCCTCGAGGATGTACTCCTCAAGCTCACGGGCTACCATGTGGAGCTCCCTGGTCTCGAGGTACTTGGTGACTGTCTTGACGATCTTCTCGGTCCTGGAGATCATCCAGCGGTCCTCGTCCCTGAGGTAGGGCGAGATGGACTCCATGGTGAACTTGTCGGGATCATACTTGTCCAGGATCATGTAGGTGGAAGCGAAGTTGACGACGTTCCAATAGGTGTTCAGCACCTTCCTTGCGTTCCTGGGGCCGTCCTTCTGGAAAGCGGTGTCTTCCCAGGGGGCGTTGCTCTTAATCATGTAGTATCTCAGGGAATCTGCACCGACCTGGTCGATGAGCTCCAAAGGCTCGATGACGTTTCCGAGCGATTTGGACATCTTCTGTCCCTTGGGGTCAAGCACCCATCCGTGCATCATGACTTCGTCGTAGGGTGCGCGGTCGAAGGAGATGACTCCAGCTCCCAACTGGGAGTAGAACCATCCTCTGGTCTGGTCGTGGGCCTCGACGATGAAGTCCCCGGGCCACCACTTCTCGAACTCCTCCTTGTGGTGAGGGTATCCGAGAGATGCCCATGCAGCCACTCCGGAGTCGAACCAGACGTCCAGGACGTCGGGGACCCTGTGCATGGTCTTGCCGCACTTGGGGCATGTGAATGTTACGTTGTCGATCCAAGGCCTGTGGGTGTCCATGCCGTCGGTGTATCCCTGGCCGGCCTTCAGCTCCTCATACTGGCCTACGACCTTCTTCTCTCCGCACTCGCACTCCCAGACTGGCATGGGGATTCCCCAGTACCTCTGCCTTGAGATGCACCAGTCCCTTGCGCCCTCGACCCAGTTCTTCTCCCTGGTGCTTCCGGCCCAATCGGGGACCCATTTCGCACGGTCGATCTCGGAGAGCATCTCGTCCTTGACCTTGGGAACCTCCACGAACCATTGGCGGGTGTTCCTGTAAATTATGGGGGACTTGCATCTCCAGCAGTGTCCGTACCTGTGCTTGATCTTGCTTGAATTGAACAGCCTTCCGGTCTCGTCCAGATACTTGATGACATCGTCGTGGACGGTCTTGACCTTCTTTCCGACCATCATGGGGAACTCGTCGGTGTACCTTCCGTTCTCCGCGACGGGACAGAACGGCGGGATTCCGTACCTCTTTCCGGTCTCGTAGTCGTCAGGTCCGTGTCCGGGTGCGGTGTGGACCAATCCGGTGTTGTCCTGCTCGACGTATGTTGCTGTGACGACCTTGTAGTTCCAATCGGCTGCGGGGACGTCGAGGTTGAACACCGGCTCGTATGCGATGCCCTCCAGCTCCTGTCCCTTCATCCTCTTGAGGACCTCGACCTTCTCGTATCCTCCCTTCTGCATGACGTAATCCGCCTGGGATTCCAGGATGATGAGCTCCTCCTCTCCCTTGGGTCCGGACATCTTCACCCTGGCGTAATCGAAGTCAGGGTGGACTGCCACTGCCATGTTTGCAGCTAATGTCCACGGGGTGGTTGTCCAGATCAGCAAGGATGCGTTGTCTCCCTTGATGGGGAACCTGACCATGATCGAGGGGTCGGTCTCATCCCAATACTCGATCTCCGCCTCTGCCAATGCGGTCTCACACCTGGGGCACCAGGTGACGACCCTCGAGGAATCCTTCAGGAGGCCCTTCTCGTATGCCCTCTGGAGGGTCCACCATGCGGACTCGATGTACTCCAGTTTGATGGTCTGATAGGGGTTGTCCCAATCCATCCAGACTCCGAGCTGCTTGAACTGCTCGGTCATGTCAGCGCGAAGTCCCTGTGCGAATGACTTACAGGTCTCGACGAACTTGTCGATACCGAGCTCCTCGATATCCTTCTTGGAGTGTACGCCGATGTTCTTCTCGACCTTCACTTCGATGGGAAGTCCGTGCATATCGTATCCGGGCTGGTCACGGATGTTGTAACCGTTCATGCTCCAGTACCTGATCAGGATGTCCTTGACGGTCTTGTTCATCGCGGTTCCCAAGTGGATGGAACCGGTTGTGTAAGGTGGTCCGTCGACGAAGTAGAACTTCTTGCCATCCTTCCTGGCTTCCCTAGTCTTCTCATAAGCGTGCTCGGACTTCCAATACTCCTGGATGTCCTTCTCGATGTTCTTGGCATCATAATTGGCGCGGATCGGCGTTATCATTGCTAGTCCTCATTGGCGGGAACTATCTTGTCCCGCGTAGGTGCGTGTATAATAACGTAATATAAAACGTGAGACGGTCGGATGGTCACTCTTCCCTGGTGCAGATGAACTTGATGGCCTCGTTGGCCAATGTCATGCCGAACACCGCAGGCACTGTGGGGAGCGAGCCTAGGACGCTCTTACCGTGAGAATCCCTCTCGGAAGGCTTGACCACAGGGGCCTCGGTAGAATAGACGGCTGTGATCCTGGACGTGTCCTTATCCCTCAAAGCCTTTCTCAGTGAAGCTGCCAACGGACATGTGCTTGTCTTCATGATGGGAGCAACCTTCACGGATTGCGTGTCCATATGGAGAGCGGCACCCATCGACGAGAATGTGATCAATCCTCTGTCGCATGCAGCCTCCAACAATGCGATCTTGTTGCGCAAGGTGTCGATAGCGTCGACCATGAGGTCGAAATCTCCGTCGAGTATCGAAGGCACCGTTTCCTCCGTCACCAGGGTGTCCATCCCTTCGATTTCAATGTCCGGATTGATTGTTCTGGCCCTCTCGCATGCCACTTCTACCTTGGATCTACCGACGGTAGCTGTTGTAGCGAGTATCTGACGGTTGATGTTGCTCTCGGAGAACACATCGTGATCCACTACCCTTATCTTCCCGACACCGGCGCGGACCAGCCCCTCCAGAGCATATCCTCCTACGGCACCGCATCCTACCAATAGCACGGATGCGTCCTTCAGTCTGTTGACACCATCTTCACCTATCAAAAGGGTAGTCCTATCTGCCATTCCGCTCATGGGAAGAGCCTCCTGAGGTTTTCCTCGGCCAGAGAGATCAATTCATCTCCAGATCTTCCAGTGATTGCGCCTAGCCTCTCAGCGAAATCCCTCATTCCTTTGAATTCTTTGCCACAGACAGGCGAATCTGTCTCCAGAAGCAGATAATCGTCAGGTATCGCTTCTAGCAGCCTCTTGACCCTTATGTCCGACCTGGAGAGAATCCTGGGTGAGATGGAGAAGTAACAACCCAATTCGGAATATGGTTTCACATAGCTATCCGAACCGTAAGAGTGGAGTATGATGCCTTTGAGTTTGCGTCCCTTCAGAGTGTCCAGAACCATCTTCTCGCAGCCTACATCATGGATGGTCACCACCCTTCCGAAATACTCGGCGATATCCAGCTGCTGAATCAAAATCATCGTCTGCCCTAGGATCTGGCCCCTCTTCGAATCCAGTCCGATCTCTCCGACCTGTGCGGCAGGATCCGCGGTGAGAAGGTCGAATAGCCTCTTCTTGTTCTCGAGGGTCCAATCCTCTGCATACCAAGGGTGAACGCCGTAGCATTTGATCATCCTGGTGTCGTCGATGGCCATCTGCCTTTCCCATTCATCGGCCTTTGCCACGCACGAGACCATACGGGACAGTTCCGAGAAGTCCGAATATGACTCGGGGACAGCCTCTATGCCGTGCATGTGGGAATCTATCATCAGAACCAAGCATCCAGGGATTTCTGCTTCTTCCTTATGGACTCGGCCTTGCGGGCTGCCTCGATCTTGTTGATGACGTTTGTGACCCTGTCCTCGGAGAATCCATACTCTGTCATGAGGTCCAGTACACCATCTCTATCGATCTGGCCCACCTTTACGCTGTATTCATCTGATTTGGGACCGTTCAAGAAAATCTCCCTGACTTCCTCGTACTCAGGGATATCTATGTCGGTCTCTTCCATGACCTTCTCCAGACTGCCGTGCTTTTGGATGAGGTTGAGCCCCTTTTTGGGACCGATACCTTTGATTCCGGTGTTGAAGTCCGTACCGATCATCATGCAGACATCAACGAGCTGCTCTCTGGTAACTCCGAGTGACTGGAGCATCTCCTGGGAGTCGATGATCTCCGTGTTCACATCCCTGTAGATCTGCTTTCCCGGGACCTTGCGCCTTCCAGAGATGGTCAGATTCCTGATTAGAAGGGGTGCACCAAAGAGGATTGAATCGAAATCCTGGGATGCTGCCGCATATACGTCTCCCTTGCGGCACATGTAGGCGGCCTGAGCCTCTCCGTCGCTGGGTGCCTGGACTACCGGCAATCCCATCAGAGTGATCAGTTTCTTGGAGGTCTCAAGGATCTCTGGGGTCATCCTAGCGGTCTGCTGTGCCTTCGAGAAAGCCTTCTTCATATCGCCTTCTGCCAGAGCCTCTTCGTACTCGCGCTTGGCCTTCTCCCTTCTGGCGATCCTCTCTTCGATCGTTCCTGCTTTGAGCTCGTTCGGCTTTCCGTCAAATACAAAGGAAGGCTCGATACCCGCCTCGATAAGATTGGCCGTACGGTAGAGAATACCGGATAAATGGGATGTGACCCTGCCTTCGGCATCCATCAGAGGCTTCCCATCGGGCTGCCTGATGATCGAAAGGAATTGGAAAATCGTGTTGTAAGCATCGACGGCGATGGTCTTTCCGCGGAGTTCCTCCAGTTTGATCTCCTTTGCAGTCACTATAGGCGATAGGTTAACTCCCATTTGACCTCAGCTCCTATGCCATTCAGCAATGGTCGGTGCCATGTCTTTCATCTTGAACAGATAGGATCCTGCGACCAGGATATCCGCTCCAGCATCGGTGCATATCTTGGAGGTCTTATCGTTGACCCCTCCATCCACCGAGACCAGTATCTCCTTGCCATTCTTCTTGGCCCATTCCTTGACCCAAGAGATCTTCGGAACACAATCGGAGATAAACGACTGTCCTCCGAACCCAGGGTGGACGGTCATCACCAGGACCAGTTCGACCTCGGGAAGGAATTCCTCCAGAGCAGTGACCTCGGTCTCCGGATTGATGGAGATGCCTGCTTTCAGGCCCCTCTCCTTGATCTTCGCGATGGCACCGTGGATATCCCCCTTGGCCTCGCAATGGACTGTGATCATGTCGCATCCCGCATCAGCGAAAGCATCGATATAGCGAATCGGGTCCTCGATCATCAGATGCGCATCGAATGTTATCTTCGAATAATTCCTGATGGCCTTTATCACGGGCGGGCCGAATGTGATGTTGGGAACGAAAGCTCCATCCATTACGTCCAGATGCGCCCAGTCGGCACCTGCCTTCTCGACACGGACCAGCTCTTCTCCGAGCTTCGAGAAATCCGCCGATAGCATCGACGGGGATACGATGGTCATAATTCACTGTATGACTAATGGGTATAAGGTTAATCCGCTTGAAACTTTGAACAGGTTGCAAATCTTGGCTTGATGCTGCATTAGGTCCACTCTAGACTGCTAATAATCGATGGTTATTAAGTCCAGTATACCAATTACAGGAGTATGGCATTAGCTAAGCACAACACCGTGGCCGCGAAATGCGACGTAGCAGGATGCGACAACGATGCTGAAAGGTCTTTCAACATCAAGCAGGTCGCCAAATCCCAGTTGACTTTGAAGAGCAATGACCTCCGCAGCGTGCACCTCTGCAAGGAGCACTACAAGGAGTTCAAGAAGCAGACAAAGAACGCTAGGGAACTCGACGCGATCTACGAATGAAACGATACCATGTTGGAACTGCTCTTCCTCGGTACAAGTGCAGGCGTCCCCTCGAGAGAGAAAGCCACATCCTGTATCGCAGTGAGGAACGGTTCCGACATAATCCTCATGGACTGCGGGGAAGGATCCCAAAGGCAGATGATGATCTCCCCATTCTCGTTCATGAAGATCAGGGCGATTCTTATCACCCATCTGCACGGGGACCATGTCTTCGGACTTCCCGGATTATTGCAGACCATGAGCCTTTCCGGGAGGAAGGATCCCGTCACGGTATACGGTCCTAAGGGCATCAAGAACTGTGTTGAAGTCTTCATGTCCGCAACCGAAGGGGATACGGTATACCCCTTGGAGGTTGAGGAGGTTTCCGGAGGAGAGATCATCGAAGTCGGAAACTCTACGATTTCTGTCTATTCCACCGAACACGGCATACCCTCAGTAGGTTATGTCGTGAAGGAGAAGGACCGTCCGGGAAAACTGGACCGCGAGAAGGCTCTATCCCTAGGAATTAAAGATGGTCCAGAGATGGCCAAACTTAAGAATGGGGAGACTGTCAACGGCGTCTCTCCGGAGCAGGTCGTCGGACAACCCGTAAAGGGCGTATCCATCTCGTATACCGGAGATACGATGCCTTGTCAATCGGTCGTCGACGGATCTAAAGATGTAACGGTTCTGATACACGAATGCACATACATGTCCCCTGAGACCGAACTATCGAAAGAGCATCTGCACTCCACGACACTGCAGGCCGCATTAGAGGCCAAAGAATGCGGAGCAGATTACCTCATACTCACCCATGTGAGTCACCGTTACTGCGACCTGTCATAGGTTGAAAAAGAGACTAGGACTATCTTCCCCGACTGCTACGCTGCAAAGGATATGCAACTCTGGGAGGTTAGGAACGATGGCCTCTCGCTCAGGAATTGAACTCCTATTATAGTATAGATAATATCTATTATAGCTCAGATAAGTTTGAGCATATCTGCACTAGTTATCATACCTATGATGATACCTTTCTTCGATACCAGAATAGCGTTGTAACTGTTCATGAGTCCGGCCACTGTACCTACAGGGGTATTATCGGAAACCACGGGGAACGATTCTCCCATGACCTCCGATACGGTCTTCCTGTTGACCTCCTCGATGGATTTCCCGCGGCTTATCAGCTCAAATATACCTCTCTCCGATATGCTACCCACTGGGGTATCTCTTGAAAATACTGGGAGCTGAGAATATCCCGTCTCCCTCATCAGATTGGAGGCTGCCTGTATCGTACTATCGCTCTGAATCGAAACTACTCCCTTCGAACACACATCGGAAGCGGTCATTCCGCGACCGATATCCTTCTGCATCGAATCCAATGTCTCGAATAAAGTGACCACAGTCTCGTAGCTTGCAGAGATCTTTCCGCGCTCAATTTTTGCTATGGTCCCCTGGCTGATACCTGACCTCTCGGATAGCTCCATCTGAGTGACGTCCATGCCTACTCTGATCTTCCTAATGTCGGTAGCCGGGGGGAATTTCATGCGCTTAGTGATATATTATTCTTATATGAATATTTGTATACATAACTTATATAAACAGGAAAATATTGCGATTTTTATGGCTAAAGCTAAAAACATCTACGTAGAGGGACTCAACGAGATCCCCGCACCCATGAAGAAAGTCGAAATCGTCGAGAGGAAGGGAATCGGACACCCCGACTCTGTCGCAGACGCACTCGGTGAGGAAGTCTCGAGAGCACTCTGCAAGATGTACATCAAAGAGGTCGGACACGTTCTCCACCACAACACAGACGAGACACAGCTCGCTGCAGGTTCTGCAAAGCCCAAATTCGGTGGCGGACACATCATCGACCCCGTTTACATGCTTCTCGTCGGACGCGCCACCACATACATCGATGGAAAGGACGCGAAAGACCTCCCCTGCAAGCCCACAGCTCTCGCTGCAGCACGCAAGTACCTTGAGAAGACCTTCCCCAACCTCGATGTCGACTCCGAGGTCATCCTCGACGCCAAGATCGGAATGGGTTCCGACGACCTGACCGGTGTCTACAAGACATCCGGAGTTCTCGCAAACGACACCTCCTTCGGTGTCGGATACGCACCCTACTCCATCACCGACAGGCTCACTCTCGAGACCGAGCAGTACATCAACGGTGCAATGAAGAAGAAGCTCAAAGAGACTGGACAGGACGTCAAGGTCATGTGCTCCAGGATCGACAAGACCGTCACAATGACCATCGCATGTGCAATGGTCGACAAGTACATCCCCGATGCGACCCACTACAAGTCCGCAATCGAGGAGATGTACGACCTCGTGACCGACAACGCACTCAAGATCATCGGAAAGGAAGATGTCAAGTTCAAGCTGGACATCAACACTGGTGACAACTACAAGAGAGGCGTCTACTACCTGACATGTACCGGTCTCTCCCAGGAGATGGGAGACGACGGATCCGTCGGAAGGGGTAACAGGTGCAACGGACTCATCACCCCCTACAGGCCCATGTCCATGGAGGCTACCTCCGGAAAGAACCCCATCACACACATCGGAAAGATCTACAACGTCATGTCCAAGCTCATCGCTGAGGACGTCGCTAAGAAGGTCACCAACGAGGCAGAGGTCAGGGTCAGGATCCTTTCACAGATCGGAAAGCCCGTCTCTCAGCCCCTCAACTGTTCCGTGCAGATCGTTCTCCCCGATGCGGAGAAGCACCCCAAGTTCAAGACTTGGGCAAAGGAGGCCGACGCCATCGCATACGATTGGCTCGACAACGTCGACAAGGTCTCCAACATGATCATCAACGGAAAAGTCAAGACTTTCTGAGCCTTTCTGAAACATATTCAAGGGGCCTACGGCCCCTTCCTCAAAATATTTTTTTATATAGCGAAACCCATCCAACTAACACGGTGATGCTATGAAAATTATCGATGCCCCTCAATTCGGTCCAATGTTCAGGTTCAACGATGCCAACGTCTACTGGACGATGTATCTCCTTTCAAACGGAAAACGCATCGGACGCAAAAGATTGGCAGATGAGGTTGGAATAGGCGAGGGAAGCATGCGTAGGATCCTGGATACACTGTCTGAGTGGGAATATATCTCCATCAAGCAGACAGGAATAGTCATCACCAAAGCAGGACAGTCATTCCTGGACCAGATTCCGATCCAGCCCGTGGACATCTACCTCGAGGGATCAGTCATCGGTTCAGAGCAGCAGGGCGTAATCGTCAAGGGCGTCGCGAACAAGGTCAACAACGGAATGGAGCAGAGGGACGCAGGTATCAAAGTTGGTGCAGAAGGATGCACCACCATCGTCTACAGGGACGGTACACTGTGCATTCCCCCAGATTGGAACCTCGACGTTGAAAGGCCTGAGATCGCCAAAAAGATACGTGAGGAATACGGCATGAAACCCAACGATGCTTTGATTGTAGGTGGAGGAACCACCAAGCAGTCAGCGATCGTGGCTGCCGTGTCTGCCGCGTTAGAGCTGTTCTGATGAGACATCTATTCAGCTACTCAGTCTACCAGGACCTGAAGGATCTGTCCCCTGACCTAGATTCCCTTTTCAGGGAGGTCTCGTGCGACGGCCTTGAGATGCTTACATCACATCAACCTGTAGACCTTGCCGTCAAGCCTTACACGGTGTCAGTCCATCTGCCGTATTCTACCGACTGGATTGCCGCATGGGAGGGCAGACCCTATGAGATGTCCGAGTATTTCTCCAAGTACTACATGTACGGTACGGACAGGGACAGCGTTATCGAAACCGTCAGGAACATGATAAACGTCGCCGCGCCTCTTGATCCTGCACACGGAGTTATCCATGCATGCAACATTTCCGTCCCCGATATCCATAAACGCGTCTATCCTGACGACCCCAAGGAGGTGCTCAGGAAGTTCTGCGAGATGATCAACTCGGCGGTGTCCGGATTCCCGGGCGGAGAGCCCCCGTTCAAACTGGTTTTCGAGAACCTGTGGTGGCCCGGACTCAGATTGAAGGACGATTCGGACTACAGGCTTCTAGAGAAACATATTGAATTCGAGAACTGGGGAATATGTCTGGACACTGGACATCTTATGAACAGCCTTCCGGGAATAAACACCCAACAGGAAGGGATAGATGCGGTGCTCAAGACGATCGATAGCTACAGCCGGGACCTGATCGATTCCATATCTGCCATGCACTTCCACTACAGCGCCTCTGGAGAATACAGGGCTACTTTCGAGGAGAGGACCTATGAAGGAGGATCAGTCTCCGACTTCCTCTCCGGCGTCTACCACCACATAACCACGTTGGACCAGCATCTTCCTTTCTCCGATCCACGTTGTAAGGAGATAGTTGACCGCATACGGCCCGATCTCGTGATCCATGAGCTGCCTGGACATGGCCACAACCCGATGGACGATTTCAGACAGCAGAGACCACTACTGGACTGAGTGTAATTCTGAGTCCAAATCAGTAGGGCTTTTATATTACATGCTTAATCGGGAATTCAGAGGAATATCGAATGGCACGTTTCAAAGAGGCTGAGGCCAGGCTCCTTGACAAGACTGTATGCATGAACTGCTACGCCACCAACCCCGTTAAGGCGTCCAAGTGCAGGAAGTGCGGTTACAGCAACCTCAGGCCCAAAGCCAAAGAGAGCAGGAAGCAGTGAATTCTGCTTCACATTGATTTTTACGGCCATATGGCCGGATACCACCCCTTCAGCGTAAGCTCTAGATTCTAGTATTCCGGCCCATCAACGTGATTTCATATATTCAAAATCCGTACACGTGACGGAGTTGAAAGGATGAAGGTCCTGGTAGTCGACGACAACATTGCAATACAGGAGATCCTGAAAGACATCCTCATAAACGAGGGTCATGTGGTCAGGATAGCAGGTTCCATAAGCGAGGCCGTCGACCAGATTATCGAGTTTGAACCCAATGCGATCCTTCTTGATTCGATCGTAAACGATGAGGACGGACTAAAGATACTCGGCCACGCCCACGAGAAGAACCCCGAGCTTCACCTGGATACTGTTCTCATCAAGGGAATCAACGAGGAAGCTCCTCAGGACAACACCTTCATCAAAGCTGTCGTCAACAAGCCCTTCAAATCCACGGACATCGTGGCATCGCTCAACGTGCTGGTGTCCAAGAAGGAAGAGGAGAAGGCGCAGGTTGCAAGGGACAAGAGGAAGAAGAACAACAGCTTCCTTAGCCGCATAAAGAAGGGCAAGGTGGAGAAGAAGCAACCCAAGATCGATGTCGATGAGGGTGCTGTCGTTGCCGAATATATCGCCGCTGAAGGCCCCATGTATGGCAGGTCCTACGTATTCTTCGAGAAGGAACCCGTGAACATTGTGGGTTTCGTCAACATATTCAGCCCCAAGGATTACTCCATCCTGGTGATTTCCTCAGACAACGCCAAAGCGGTGGTGCAGAACTATGGGTATGAGGAGATTGAGGTCGCGACCCTCTCATCGAGCACCAGGGCGAAATCCATGGACATTAACGCCCTTGGAACACTGACCGTGTTCATCAAGGAATTCATAAGCAAGCACGAGAAACCAATCATTATGATAGAGGATTTCACCGACATCATAGACAGCAACGGTCTGAACCACAGTCTGGTGTTCATACACCAGCTGATCAAGAACAGGTCGGGAGGAAAACCTGTGACGTTCGTCATATCGGTCGACCCGTCCATTCTGACCACGAAGGACCGTAACATCCTGCTCGGAGATATGTCCGAGTATTCCAACTGAGGAGATAAAAATGCAAATCGAGAAGGTATGGGCAAGGGAAGTCCTGGATTCCAGAGGCAACCCCACCGTTGAGGCAGAGCTGACCGTTGCCGGTCACAAGATAACCGCTATCGCACCGTCCGGTGCATCTACGGGTTCATGGGAGGCCCATGAGCTCCGCGACGGCGGTGACAGATACGGCGGCAAGGGAGTCCTGAAAGCGGTCGAGAACGTCCGCGGACCCATCGCCAAGAAGATCACGGGAATGGATCCCACCGACCAGGAAGGCATCGACAGGGCCATGATCGAGCTGGATGGAACCGAGAACAAGACATCCCTCGGAGGAAACGCAACAGTCGCCGTCTCTCTGGCAGTTGCAAGGGCCGGTGCGATGTGCAACAACATCCCCGTCTACCAGCACATCGGAAAGGATCATGTGACCCTTCCCGTACCCATGCTCAACATCATCAACGGAGGAAAGCACGCAGGAGGCAACCTGAAGATTCAGGAATGCATGATCATCCCTGCCGGTGCCAAATCCTTCTCCGACTGTCTGAGGATGTCCTCGGAGGTCTACATGCATCTCAAATCCATCCTGAAGAACAAGTACGGGGTTGGAGCAATCAACATCGGTGACGAGGGAGGATTCGCACCCCCTCTGGACACAGTAGATGAGGCACTGTCCACCATCGTTTCAGCAGTATCCGATGCGGGATACACACCTGGAAAGGATGTCTACCTTGCCATCGATGCGGCATCTTCCGAATTCTTCAGCAACGGAGTCTACGAGGTCGACGGAATGAAGCTGTCCGCAGGAGAGCTCGCCGACCACTACGTGCAGCTCACCAAGGACCACCCGCTCATCAGCATCGAGGACCCGTTCTTCGAGGATGACTTCGAGACCACAGCGGAACTCACAAAGAAGGTCGGCAAACACGTTCAGATAGTCGGAGACGATCTGTTCGTCACCAACTCCAAGCGTCTCTCCAAGGGAATCTCCGTCGGAGCGGCCAACGCCCTCCTCCTGAAGGTCAACCAGATCGGAACCATAACAGAATCCGGCGAGGCGGCACAGATGAGCTTCGACAACGGCTACAACGTCGTCGTATCCCACAGGTCCGGAGAGTCCGAGGACACCACCATCGCTGACCTCTCTGTCGGATGGGGATCAGGAGAGATCAAGACCGGAGCTCCCGCCAGGGGAGAGAGGACGGCCAAGTACAACCGTCTGCTCAGGATCGAGGAGGAGCTTGGATCAAAGGCCAAGTTCCCCGGCATATCCAAATTCCACATCTGAGGCCATACATGGAAAACGACAGGAACATACCTCTGCTGTGCGACTACTACGAGTACACGATGTCGAACGGCTACGTCAAGAACGGTCTCCAGGACCGCGTGGTCTATTTCGACATATACTTCAGAAACGTCCCCGATAAGGGAGGCCTCTGCATATTCGCAGGCCTGGAGCAGCTGGTGGATTACATCCTCAATCTGCGCTTCACAGAGAGCGATATTGAGTTCCTTCGTTCCAAGAACACATTCTCAGAGGATTTCCTGCAATATCTGAAGGATTTCCGCTTTACAGGCGATGTATGGGCCATCCCCGAGGGTACACCTGTATTCCCCGGGGAACCGCTCGTCACCATCAGGGCCCCTATTGCGCAGGCTCAGATACTGGAGACGTTCGCACTGTTGACGATTAATCATCAGACCCTTATTGCTACGAAGGCCAGCCGTATCGTCAGAGCAGCTAACGGAAGGGTGGTCCTGGAATTCGGATCCAGGAGAGCCCAGGGTACCGATGCGGCCATACTGGGCGCAAGGGCAGCCTATATTGCCGGATGCGGAGGCACTGCTTGCACCGTGAGCGATAAGTGGTACGGCATCCCTGCCAGCGGAACCATGGCCCACTCTTGGGTAATGATGTTCGATTCGGAGTACGAGGCATTCGTTAAGTTCTGCGAGCTCTATCCCGACAATGCAACGCTGCTCGTGGATACCTATGATACGATTAACAGCGGAATCCCCAATGCCATAAAGGCATTCAAGGCCACAGGCATCACAAAATGTGCAATACGCCTCGATTCTGGCGATTTCTCGTTCCTGACAAAGAAAGCGAGGAAGATGCTCGATGATGCGGGATTCCCTCAATGCAAGATCATCGTCTCGAATGCACTCGATGAGAATCTCATCAAGGACCTTCTAGACCAGGGTGCTGTCATCGACGGATTCGGTGTTGGTGACAATCTGATCACCTCTCACAGCGATCCTGTCCTCAATGGAGTCTTCAAGCTCGTTGCCATGGAGGAGAACGGAGAGATAATTCCTAGGATAAAGATCTCTGAGAACGTAGAGAAGATCACCACCCCTCATTTCAAGAAGATCTATAGGATCTATGACTCTGAGGGCATGGCCGTAGCAGACCTCATTTGCGGCCATGATGAGACAGTAGACCAATCGAAGCCTTTGGAGCTCTTCGATCCTTCTGCGACATGGAAGCGCAAGACCATGACGGACTACACTGCGAAAGAGCTCATGGTCAAAGTAATTGAGAACGGAGAGCTCGTTTATGACTTACCATCGATAGATGAGATCCGTGAGCACTGCTCTAAGGAGCTAGACACTCTTTGGGAAGAGGTCAAACGTTTCGCTAATCCTCATCAATATTATGTCGATCTTTCCCAAAAACTATGGGACATAAAGAACGACCTAATCAATGGTTCTAGATGACGATTATGTCCGCGGCGAGTCTACGATTTTCGTAGCGATAATCAGCTTTTTATAGAGAAATATTGCAAAAAATTTGATTTTTTTAATATATAAATGTTCCTACACAAAAATGTACTATTTTAGCAAAGAAAAAGATACTAACCCCGTTAATCTAAGAAGGTTAATCTAAGGGTTTATATCGGACATTTACGGTGGAGGTATCGCAGGTGCAATCAGACCTTTATGACTGCAATCAACGCTGATTTCAACTGCAAGTTGGGGGACCGAAGAGATGGATGGCGATACGTGTAACGTTCGGAGTTACATTCCGCACGCCCAGTCCAGGATAAGACTGGATAAATTCACATCAGTAGATGAGATGTGCGTGTACTGTTCGTGCGGGCGTATCGTTGCACTCGATCGTGCAGAGATGCAGCTCAAGTTATCACTCGGAAAAGAGCTTCAATGCACGACTTGCAGGAACCGGCGCATCTCAGAAGAGATCGACTACCTAAACAACCTCTATGATGGCGTAATTACAGAGGAAACCCTCTAATTCTAAGAAAGTTAATTTTAACACTAATTTTGAATTCGTGTTACTGTATAAAAGCTCTAAGTTAGTTACTATATAACCGTAACGCGCACCCTAATAAAAGAAGTTGGATTAAGCATCCAAATGAACTATACCTTCACTCGGTACCGGCTTTCTTTTTTGCCGGTGCTTTGGTAGTGCGGGCCGCCTTCTTCTTGCCGGGACAATCGGGATTGATACACTCCTCCAATGTGCCGACTTTGATCATAGGAGCCTGACATATGGCGCAGGGCTTTCCCAAAGGTGCGATGACGCCTCTAGGCCTCAAGGGGTATGTCTGAGTGCAAGTGGGCCATGAGGAGCATCCTGCGAATCTCCTGCCCGCTTTCGAGAACATAATCCTGATGTGCCCGTTGTTACATGCAGGGCAGAGTCCTAGATCGTTCATAGCGACGTTGCTAGTACACTTGGGATCAATACACTGAACGACAGGCGGGTTGCCTCTCCTGATGATCTTAAGCTGCGGAAGTCCGCAGACAGGACATGTGGTGTCCACGGTCTGAATGAGTGCTCCCCTAGGGAGCGGATATGCACGCTTACACTCCGGATATCCGTCACAACCGATGAAGTTGCCGTTCTTTGACCTCTTGACGGACATGTTCTTTCCGCAAGTAGGGCAGACACCGATGTGCTGCTGCGAGTGAAGTGCCTCTTTGATCTCCTTTCCGATATCCTCGGACTCATCTGAGATCTTTACAGCGACCTCATGAAGCATATCCTGTGATTCGGAGACGACGGAATCCAATGTCCTCTTTCCCTCGGAGATCGATAGCATATCGGCCTCGAGCTTCGCGGTCATATCGGGCTCTGTGATTCCTCCTCCGTGCTTCTCCAGAGATTTAGTGAGCGCTATTCCGCTGGGAGTGGGGATCATGTAGTTGCCCTGCACATAGTTCCTGGAGAACAGCTTTCCGATGATATCGTGCCTAGTACTCTTGGTACCGAGCTGAAGCCTGTCCATCTCCTGGATGAGCGATCCCTGGTTGTATCTGTACGGAGGCTTGGTCTCCGACTCCACAAGGGACATCGACCTGATGTCCACCTCATCCCCTTCGCTGAGGACGGGCAGCTTGCTGTCGTTCGCTGTGAGGTACTTCTTGTAGTACTTCTTCCAGCCGGGCTCCTTGAGGACATATCCGTTGGATGTAAACTTCTCGCCCTCGACGTCAATTACGCACTCAGTGATCTCCGACTTGGCGTTGGGCGCGACAGTGGCCAGGAATCTCCTGACGATAAGCTCGTAGAGCTTCCATTTGTCGCCCTTCATCTTATCGGAAGTTGCACCTGCAGTAGGATAGATAGGCGGATGGTCCGTGGTGGTCCTCTTTCCCTTCGAGGGATAGATCTTGTCCTGGGCCAGTATCTCTGCCGCCTCCTCCTTGAAATCCGAATCCTTGAGCTTGTCCAGAACGGACCTGAGGTTGAGACTCTTCGGGTACTCCGTGTTCTCTGTACGAGGATATGAGATGTATCCTCCCGTATACAGGTCCTCGGCCAGCTTCATGGCCGTGGTTGGCGGGATACCGATCTTGTTGGCCTCCACCTGCATCATGGTGGTGTCGAAAGGTGCAGGCCTGTACTCGTCCTTGAGCTCTGAATTGTATTTGATGACCTTTCCGGTCTTGCAGGTCTTGATCTTATCGAGAACCTGCTCTGCCTCCTCCTTCTTCCAGAAGGGGTTCTTCTCATGATCGCCCTTGAATGCGAGCATGCCGAACTTCCCGACAACATTCCAGAACGGAACGGGAACGAAGTTCTCTATCTCCTCGTGCCTGTCCACGAGCAGTTTCAATGTAGGGCTCTGAACCCTTCCCACGGACATGAAGTTGTTTCCAACCTGTCCAGATGATAGTGAAATAAGTCTTGTGAGGACGGCTCCCCAAGAAAGGTCGACGATCTGCCTGGCCTCTGCTGCATCTGCTAGCTTCTCGTCAGGGTTTGCCAGGTTGTCGAACGCAGCCTCGACCTCGCCTTTGGTCAAAGCGCTGAACTTGGCCCTCTTGACCTTGGACATGTCGGCATCGATGGCCTTGACGGTCTCCATACCGATCAGCTCTCCTTCCCTGTCATAGTCGGTCGCGATGATGATCTCATCCGCTTTGGAAGCGAGGTCCTTGATGGATGACAGGATCGATTTGACACGCACGGTCTTGACCTGAGGGGCGTATACGAGCTCGGCCGGTTTGATAGCACCCCAATCGTTGTATTCCTTGGGATAATCCAACTCTATAATGTGACCTCTGAGACTGACCACATCGTAGTCGTCTCCTCCGATCGAGAAAGATATCACAGTAGCTCCGCTGCTAGAGGAAGACTGCGTCTTCCCATCCGATAAGATTGTGGAAATTCTTCTTGCGGCATTCGCTTTCTCAGTGATGATGAGCTTTCTCATTGCCTATCAGACACAGTCCAGATTGTATTTATTTGATTTGTTCGGGAGTTTATTGAATTCTAACAATCCTATGCGTAGCATAGGGGAAAATACGGCCCGACAATTGTCGGACCGCATTGTTTGATCAATTTGTTGTACTTGTTTTCCTGCTTTTGATGAAATAAAACACAATAGCAAGAATAATCAAAGCGGCGACGACGCCCAGGACGATCCAAAGGGTCATGTCCGATTTCTCGGTCACAACAGGTATGATACAGTACATCTTTCCGTCATTCTTCGCGAAAAGGACCTCTCCGTTCGGACCGATCTTGATAGAATTTGTGTTATCCGTACCTGTAGAACCGACAGTGAGATCGAATGAGCGGATCTCTTTGGTTTTGGTGTTATACTCGAAACAGATGAGTCCATCTACAGGAGACAGAGGATTTGGTGCACCTGCGGGTGACACGTACCCTCTCACGTAACCATCATCGCCTGCTGCCACAGCTATGTTGCTGTAGGTCTTTCCCAAGCGGCTGTCCACATCCGTGCTGGCCACGATCTCTCCAGTCTTCATGTCGAAGACCTTGAAACTCAGTCCGGTCTGTGCGAATCCGAGTCCATCGGACACTACCAGACAGGAGCCGTATGAATCGTTGTATCCATTGGAAAGGTATGTAGCAGAATTCGTGACAAACTTTCCATCGGATCCGACATCTATCAGGAACATCGTCTTGTAATCAGGCCCTAGTCTGGGAGGGGTGAACATGGAATCCCAGTGGGTGGTCACAATCACAGTATCGTCATAGCATTGGATGAAACCGCTGTTCCAATATGTGCCCTTGATCTCAGACATGTCGAAATTGTCAACAATAGCTCCCGTCTCCTTATCCATGCAATACAGGATGCGAAGAGTCGAATCCGATTCCCCTATACCGGGATAGAAGAGATAGTCATCGTTGAATGCCAATGACACGGTCAAAGTGAACCCATCGATGTAGAAGTACATGTTCTGTGACCACAGCTCGGACTGAACATTGGTCGACGATTTGCTATCCTCATCCTTGGCTGGGAAGCAATGACATGTCTTGTCTGCCGTGACAACGAACCAGCATCCGTCCTCGTAATAAGCCTGATCCGAGGTTACCCCCAGCTCATAAACCTGTTTGAGGTCCAGATCGAACACTTTTCCAGATTTGGGATCCAAGACGAATCCGCCTCCGACTGAGATGTAATCCGCTCCGGATCCTACGCCAGTAGAAACTTTTTCTACCATCTGTCCGGACCTCAGCTCTAATTTGACAAGGTCTCCGGCAGTTGTAGAAACGTATGCGAAATCGCCTACAACGGCATATCCGCGAACGGAGTCATAACTCCATTTAGAATCTACAGTCTTCTCATTGACCCCGTTGGAGTCAGACAGGACTTCCATGAGTTCCCCGCTAAAGCAATAATCACTCGATGATGCCTCGGAATCCGGGATCGTTGCTATAGCAAAAACACAAAAGGAAGCTACAAGCATAGCACAAACTAGCATACTGGCCTTCAATTCAGTTGTCATGTTATACATTGGACTATACATCCATTAAGCCATATATACGGCTAATCAGAAAGAAAATGTAACCGCCACCGAGGTGGCGTAAAGAAACTTAATGCCTGTGACCGACGTGATGGAGATTTCCAGAAGAGGGTGCGACCATTGTAAGCCTTCCTCTAAGAACTCCTTTGATGCTGGTGATCTCCGAAGCGAAGCTCTTCAGGTTCTTGAGCCTGTCCTCACAGATGAGGATCTCCATGCACTTGTCCTCGTCCAGGTGTATGTGGACAGACGTCTTAACGAGGCCGTGATGCTGGTGCTGGATGTCAGTAAGCTTGTCTCCGACAGATGAATTCGTGTGATCATAGACCATCACGATGGTACCGACCATCCACTCATCGTCATTTTTCCACTCGTTCTCTGCGAGGGAATCGCGGACAAGGTCACGAAGGGCCTCCGACCTGCTGCTATAGCCTTTCTTGGCAATATCTTCATCAAAAGCATCCAGAAGATTCGGTTCGAGGGAAACCCCAATGCGTGTAACGCCTGTCATGCATACCGAATCTTACTTCTACATTAAAAACGTGTTACTAAGTAGAAATCGAGCTAATTAGATTTTATAAAGAAAGATGCCGGACGATACAAGACCGTCCGGCTTTTTGTTATCAGAAGGTGTCGTCCTTCTCTTTCTTGATCCTTTCTTTCTCAGCCTTTGCCTCGGCATCAGCGGCCTCGATTTCCTCCATCTTGGCATCGTGCTCTGCCTTGATGTTATCCCTCTCTTCCTTTCCTTTGTTCCTGATTTCGTCGAGCTGTGCCTCGAGATCCTCAATGGTCTTCCTGGACTGGTTGATCTGACTCACAAGTGAATCGAAACACTCCTTGTGAGACTCATCTCCGTCATACGTCCACCTGTAGTATTCCTTTCCGATGGTCTCGTACAGATCCCTGACCTTCTGCTTCTCAGCCTTGATCTGAGATTCGATCTTGTTTGCATCCTTGCCCTCGTTGAACTTGCTAGACATGGATTTGGTCGTTGCTTTAGTCTTCTCAATGGTCTTGTCAAGGAATCCCATGATATCACTGGAGGGGTAATGTACCTTCAGAATATAAAGAACATAACCCTGTATAATTCGAAATAAACGCAATTGAGCAAAAACACCTGTTTTTTTAAGTCTGAATTGACTTTACGGCAATATGAGTGATGATGGGCAGCCAAACAGCAAGGTGATCCTTTTCACATTGGTCTTAGGAACGTTCATGACGGCATTGGATGCCACCATAGTCTCTGTTGCTTTGCCAACGATGGCTGAGGAACTGATGGAGGCCGGACATGACACTTCCAACATCGCTTGGGTCCTGCTGATCTACACTCTGATGCTGTGCTGTTTCATCCTTCTCTGGTCCAAATTGGGTTCCAATAAAGGATACAAGAAGGTGTTCATGACAGGAATCGCGGTATTCTCGATATCTTCCATGATGATAGGGATCTGCGGATTCATACCCGAACTGGGGCTCAACGCCATCATCGTCCTCCGTGCGATTCAGGGATTGGGTGCCGGAATGGTCACTGCGATGTCGCTTGCTATGGTGTCTACATATCTGCCCAAGGAGATAAGGGGCAGATCGATCGGAGCAGT
>Ga0265299_10001377_pt1 | contig 27772 bp, 21 predicted proteins | sample AusTroGonzalo_MG_4_FD_193485 | JGI IMG/M metagenome (GOLD analysis project Ga0265299, IMG submission 193485) | Bovine rumen microbial communities from tropical cattle in Woodstock, Queensland, Australia - Gonzalo_02 | ecosystem: Host-associated > Mammals > Digestive system > Stomach > Rumen ... | reverse complement strand
TTTTTTATCGATATGAGGTGAGCGCAACACCGTGAAGCGCTCAATCCTGTTTGGTAAAGGTACGGGACCACGAACGCGCGCACCCGTCCTCTTCGCTGTCATAACGATCTCATTCGTCGAATAATCTAGTATTCTGTGATCATACGCTCTAAGGCATATACGAATGCACTGCGCGTCCATAATCCCTCCCTATTAAGCGATAATCTTAGTTACAACACCAGCACCGACGGTACGGCCACCTTCACGAATAGCGAATCTCAAACCTTCGTTCATGGCGATTGGTGCGATCAATTCGACAGACAATCTTACGTTATCTCCCGGCATAACCATCTCGACGCCATTCTGCAATGTAACGTTTCCGGTCACGTCAGTTGTTCTGAAGTAGAACTGCGGACGGTATCCGTTGAAGAATGGTGTGTGACGTCCACCTTCATCTTTATTCAAGATGTAGACCTCACATTCAAACTTGGTGTGCGGAGTAATTGTTCCAGGAGCAGCCAAAACCTGTCCTCTCTCAACTTCTTCACGCTTCGTACCACGCAGCAAACAACCCAAGTTGTCCCCAGCCTCACCCTGGTCTAACAATTTACGGAACATCTCGATTCCGGTAACAACTGTTTTCTGGGTCTCTTTAATTCCGACGATTTCGACTTCGTCTCCGACTTTAATCACACCACGCTCAACACGTCCGGTAACAACTGTACCACGTCCTGAAATGGAGAATACGTCCTCGATTGGGAGCAAGAACGGCTGGTCCTTCGGACGGTTTGGCTGAGGAATGTAGCTGTCAACAGCTTCCATCAACTTCAAAATCGCATCTCTTCCGATTTCATCATTCTTTCCCTCTAACGCACAGAGAGCACTTCCTTTAATGATAGGAATCTCATCCGCTGGGAAGTCATATTTCGCCAAGGTGTCTTTAATTTCCATCTCAACGAGTTCTAACATTTCTGGGTCGTCAACCATGTCAACCTTGTTGATGAATACGACCAAAGCTGGAACTCCAACCTGGCGAGCTAACAAGATGTGCTCTTTGGTTTGAGGCATAACACTGTCTGTTCCGGAAACGACCAAAATAGCTCCGTCCATCTGAGCAGCACCTGTGATCATGTTCTTAACATAGTCAGCGTGACCCGGGCAGTCGACGTGAGCGTAGTGTCTCTTGTCGGTTTCGTACTCAACGTGAGCAGTAGAAATCGTAATACCACGAGCTCTTTCTTCCGGTGCCTTGTCAATCTGATCGTAAGCAGTAAAATCTGCTCCACCCTTCTCTGCTAAAATTTTGGTAATAGCAGCTGTTAAAGTGGTCTTACCGTGGTCAACGTGACCAATGGTACCAATATTACAATGTGGTTTAGACCTTTCGTATTTGGCTTTACTCATTATTTTCTCCTAATTATTCACCTTTTACCAAACCTTTATGCTCAGCTATGATCTTATCCGCTACATTAGATGGCACAGCATCATAACGAGCAAACTGCATAGTGTACTGAGCTCTCCCCTGGCTCATAGAACGCAAGTTGTTCACGTATCCGAACATCTCAGCTAACGGCACTTCCGCTGAAATTACGCGAGCATTGGCTCTCTGATCCATTCCGACAACTTGTCCACGACGGCTGTTCAAGTCTCCGATAATATCACCCATATAATCCTCAGGAGTTACTACCTCCACGGTCATGATAGGCTCAAGAATCTTCGCCCCGCACTTCGTCATCGCTTCTCTGAACGCTCCTCTAGCAGCGATTTCGAACGCTAAGACGCTAGAGTCAACATCGTGATAAGCTCCATCGACAAGTGTACATTTTACTCCTACTATCGGAAATCCGATCACACAGCCCGACTCAGCAATGCTGTTTAATCCTTTCTCAACACCAGGAATATACTCTTTTGGAACCGCTCCTCCAAAAATCTTACTTTCAAACGTCAATCCATTTGAATAATCAGACGGTTCGAATTGTAAAACAACTCGAGCGAACTGTCCAGCACCTCCCGATTGTTTTTTGTGAACGTAATCGATCTGCGCAGGCTTCGAGATAGTTTCTCGATATGCAACTTGCGGTGCACCGACGTTTGCGTCGACCTTAAACTCTCTCTTCATACGATCAACAATGATTTCAAGGTGCAACTCACCCATTCCCTTGATGATCGTCTGACCTGTCTCAGTATTCGAAGCAACTCTAAAGGAAGGATCCTCCGCAGCCAACCTCGCCAAAGCATTACCCATTTTTTCCTGGTCCGCTTTAGACTTCGGTTCAACAGCTACCTCAATAACCGGGTCAGGGAATTCCATCTTCTCGAGCAAAATTCTGCCGTTCTCAGAACACAAAGTGTCTCCCGTCGTAGTAATTTTCAATCCGCAAACCGCAACGATATCTCCGGCGTAAGCCTCTTTGATATCCTCTCGGTTGTTCGCGTGCATCAAAAGCATACGACCGACTCTCTCTCTTTCGCCCTTCGTAGAGTTTCCGATGTAACTACCGGATTCCAATTTTCCAGAGTAAATACGGACGAAAGTCAACGATCCGACAAATGGGTCCGTCATAACCTTGAACGCCAAGGCCGCCAGTGGCTCGCTGTCGTCAGGCTTACGAATAACTTCCGAATCGTCATCAACATTGATTCCTTTAATATCACCGATATCCAACGGAGACGGCAAGAAATCAACAACACCGTCCAACAATGTCTGAACACCTTTGTTTTTGAAAGCACTTCCACAGAATACAGGAACAAACGCACCCGCAAGAACACCCTTTCGAATACATGCCTTCAACTGTTCTAATGTCGGCTCTTTTCCTTCAAGATAGGCTTCCATGACAGCATCGTCCTGTTCAACAGCGGTTTCTATCAGCTGCTGGTGATATTCTTCTGCTTTTTCTTTCAAATTCGCCGGAATATCAAGGATTTCATACTTCGCTCCCATGGTCTCGTCTTTCCAATGGTAAGCTTTCATCGTCAACAAGTCGACAACACCAATAAAATCGCTCTCACAACCGTCCGGCAACTGCATAACCAACGGCTTCGCACCCAAACGATCGACTATCATGTCAACACAGCGATAGAAGTTCGCACCGGTACGGTCCATCTTGTTCACAAAACAAATTCTCGGAACATGATATTTATCCGCCTGACGCCAAACGGTCTCAGACTGAGGCTCAACACCGGCAACACCGTCGAAAACAGCCACTGCACCGTCCAAAACTCTCAAAGAACGCTCAACCTCAACCGTGAAGTCAACGTGCCCCGGGGTGTCGATGATGTTAATTCTGTGATTTCTCCAGTAACAAGTGGTCGCAGCGGAAGTAATGGTAATACCTCTCTCCTGCTCCTGCTCCATCCAGTCCATGGTAGCAGCACCATCGTGAACCTCTCCCAATTTGTGGGACTTTCCTGTGTAGAATAAAATTCTTTCGGTTGTTGTAGTTTTACCGGCATCAATGTGAGCCATGATACCGATATTTCTATAATCTTTAATAGGCGTTGTTCTACTCATGATTACCACCTGTAATGAGCAAACGCTTTGTTCGCTTCAGCCATTCTGTGAGTATCTTCTCTTTTCTTGATAGCTCCACCTCTGTTGTTGTAAGCATCCAACAACTCACCCGCTAATTTCTGAATCATTGTCTTTTCAGAACGCTTACGCGCATTCGCAATAATCCAACGGATCGCCAAAGCTTGTGATCTCTCTGCACGAACCTCGACAGGTACCTGATATGTTGCACCTCCAACACGGCGAGACTTTAACTCAACCGATGGTCCGACATTTGACAAAGCCTCTTCGAAAACTTCCAATCCCGGCTTGTTCGCTTTCTTCTGAATAAAGTTGAAAGCCTCGTGCAAAATCTTTTCGGAAACTGATTTCTTTCCGTCATACATAGCAGTGTTTACGAACTTCGTAACAACTACACTTCCAAATTTCGGATCAGGTAAAACTTCCCTTTTCTCCGCTGCTCTTCTACGTCCCATATCTTCCTCTTATTACTTTGGTCTCTTGACACCGTACTTGGATCTTCCCTGACGTCTGTCTTTCACGCCCTGAGTATCCAAAGCACCACGAATAATATGATATCTTACACCCGGAAGGTCCTTAACACGTCCACCTCTAATCAGAACAACTGAGTGCTCTTGTAAGTTATGTCCTTCACCCGGAATGTAACAGGTGACTTCAAATCCGCTCGTCAATCTGACACGAGCAATTTTTCTTAACGCCGAGTTAGGCTTTTTTGGTGTAACGGTAGTAACACGCGTACATACACCTCTCCTTTGCGGACACGACAAAAGAGCCGGAACTTTGTTCCTTTTTGCTAAGTCCTTACGAGGACTTCTTATTAACTGATTTATAGTTGGCATAACGCCCCTTCCTCTTTAATATTACTCTACAGAGCTTGTATGCTAAAGCACGTAACCCTAGTTGTCAAGCCCTGTTTACCCTGATTAACCAAATAGAAATTTATTCTATTGAGCTAACCGAACCTCCGCTGCTTATTTCATTCATGGCTTCCGCATCACGAACTAACGCAGTCTTTCTTACCTTTCCTATCACAAATCCAGTTCCCGCTGGAATCAATCTACCGACCAAAACGTTTTCCTTCAGACCTCTCAATCTGTCAACTTTTCCGGTAATAGCTGCTTCCGTAAGAACTCGAGTTGTTTCCTGGAAAGATGCGGCAGAAATGAACGACCTGGTCTGCAAGGATGCTTTTGTAATACCCTGCAACACAGGACTTGCCGTTGCCGGCCTTCCGCCTTCTTTGATAACTCGCTCGTTTTCTTCTTTGAAATCCAAACGGTCTACCTGCTCGCCTGTCAAGAATGTTGTATCTCCAGGCGCCTCCACGCAAACCTTCTGCAACATCTGACGAACAATGATTTCAATGTGCTTATCGTTAATCTTCACACCTTGCAATCTGTAAACATCCTGGATTTCATTCACAAGATAATTAGCGAGTTCCTCAACTCCCAAAACCTTTAAAATGTCATGTGGATCTTTGCTACCCTCGATGATAATATCACCTTTTGCAACAATATCTCCCTCACGAACCGAAGCCTGTCTCCATCTCGGAACAAGATATTCAACCGGGTTCAGACTCTCATCTTCCGGATGAACTATAATTCTCTTCTTCCCCTTGTAATCTTTTCCGAATTCAACTCTCCCGTCAAACTCGCTGATTACAGCAGGATCTTTTGGAACTCTTGCCTCGAACAATTCAGAAACTCTCGGCAGACCACCCGTGATGTCTTTGGTTTTCGTCGACTCTCTAGGCATACGAGCCAAAACATCACCGACTCTGATCTTGTCTCCGTTCTTCACTGCAATAATAGAATCTACTGTCAAGAAATACTTAACTTCCTGTCCGCTCGGCAACAGAATCGGATTACCCTTTTCATCCTTCAAAATGATTCTCGGCTTCAAATCTGCATACCTTGCTTGCTGACGCCAGTCGGACACAACATAAGTTGAAACACCAGTGGACTCATCAACGGATTCTTTCAAAGAAATTCCCTCAACTAAATCGAGATACTGGACCACACCTTCCCTCTCGCTGATGATTGGAGAAGTGAACGGATCCCAATCCGCCAATTTGCTGCCCTTCTCAACTTTATCCCCGTCATTAACATACAAACGAGAACCGAACGGCAACTTGTGATGAGCTCTTTCCTTACCTTTATCGTCGCACAAAACAATCTCTGTGTTTCTGTTCATGACGATCTTCTGCCCTTCACTGTTCGTAACAGTCTTCTCTCCTCTTAAGGAAATCTTTCCGTCATAAGTTGCGTCAACAGATGACAACTCCGTACCTTTCTGGGCTGTACCTCCAACGTGGAAAGTACGCATTGTCAGCTGAGTACCTGGTTCACCAATAGACTGAGCCGCAATGACTCCGACCGCCTCACCAATGTTAACCTTCTTACCTCTTGCCAAGTCGCGTCCGTAACATTTCGCACAGATTCCCGTCTCACATTCGCAAGTAAGAACTGACCTGATACGAATTTCGTTAATACCGGCTGCTTCAATCTTCTTAATGGCTTCTTCGTCAATGATTTCACCAGCTTTTGTGATAACCTCCTGAGTATTCGGATCTTTCAAATCCTCGACGGGAGTCCTTCCCAAAACTCTTTCGGTTAACGGAGCGATAACGTCTCCTCCGGAAATAATATCACGAATTACGATACCTTTCTCCGTACCGCAGTCTTCTTTTTCAATGACACAATCCTGGGAAACATCAACCAAACGACGAGTCAAATATCCTGAGTTCGCTGTCTTTAACGCGGTGTCCGCCATACCCTTTCGAGCTCCGTGAGTCGATGTGAAGTATTCCAAAACCGACAGACCTTCTTTGAAGTTCGAAATAATAGGCGTTTCGATAATTTCACCAGAAGGTTTCGCCATAAGACCTCTCATACCGGCAACCTGTCTCATCTGAGCCAGAGATCCTCTAGCACCCGAGTGAGCCATCATGTACATCGCGTTCAATGGCTTTCCAGGCTCAGGTGAAGACAATCCCTTCAACATGACATCTGCAACTTTGTCGCTACAAGACGCCCAAGCGTCGACAACCTTGTTGTATCTTTCACCCGCGGTAATAAGACCGTCCATGTATTGCTTTTCATACTCGGACACAATCTTCTTGGTCTTATTAACAATATCTTTCTTTTGAGCAGGAACAACCAAGTCATCCTTACCATAAGAAACACCTGATTTCGTAGAATACAAGTATCCGAGATCTTTCAGTTTGTCCGAGAAAATAACCGCACTCTTCTGTCCGCAAACATTGTAAATTTTCTGAACAATTCCCGCAGATTCCTTGTTGGTTATCAGTTTGTTAATCAGATCAAACGTAATCTCCGAATGTTTTGGAACAATTTGCCACAAAATCATACGACCCGGAGTCGTGTTCACAGTAATGTACTTAACCGATCCGTCTTTTTGTACTTGATCATAACGAGCTTTGATTTTCGCATGAAGACTAACGATTTTATCTTGCAATGCCTGCTCGATCTCTCCGATAGATGAGAAAACCATGCCCTCACCTGGCTCACCGTCTCTCTCCATGGTGATGTAGTATACACCCAAAGTAATATCCTTTGTCGGCAGAATGATTGGCTTACCGCTGGATGGACTCAAAATATTGTTCGTGGACATCATCAGCACACGAGACTCCAACTGCGCTTCAAGCGACAGCGGAACGTGTACCGCCATTTGGTCTCCGTCGAAGTCAGCGTTGAAAGCCGTACAAACCAACGGATGCAACTTAATCGCTTTACCCTCAACCAGCACCGGTTCGAAAGCCTGAATACCTAATCTGTGCAATGTCGGAGCACGGTTCAACAAAACAGGATGTTCCTTGATGACCTCTTCCAAAATATCCCAAACTTCCGGTCTCTCCTTCTCAACCATACGCTTCGCGGCTTTCAGTGTCGTCGCAAATCCGTATCTTTCCAAACGCGAGTAAATAAACGGCTGGAACAATTCCAAAGCCATCTTTTTCGGAAGTCCGCACTGGTGCAACTTCAGTTCAGGACCGACGATAATAACCGAACGACCTGAGTAGTCGACTCTTTTACCCAGCAAGTTCTGACGGAAACGACCTTGTTTTCCTTTCAGCATATCGGACAGTGATTTCAACGGACGCTTACCCGTTCCTGTAATCACTCTTCCTCTGCGCCCATTGTCGAACAGGGCATCGACAGCCTCCTGAAGCATTCTTTTCTCGTTTTTCACGATGATTTCCGGAGCTTTCAGTTCGAGAAGCCTCTTCAAACGGTTGTTTCTGTTGATAACACGACGGTACAAGTCGTTCAGATCCGAAGTCGCGAACCTTCCGCCGTCCAACGGAACCAACGGACGCAGTTCAGGAGGAATGACAGGGATACACTGCATAACCATCCATTCAGGGCGCGTATTCGATCCGATAAAGGACTCAATCAACTTTAATCTTTTTACCAAACGACGACGCTTCATGTCGGAAGTAACTGTCTTGAGCTCTTCACGCAAACGATTTTTCTCACCTTGAAGATCAACTCTTTCCAGCATAGATCTCAAAGCTTCTGCACCAATACCCGCAGTAAAGGCGTCTTCTCCGAAATCATCCTGAGCTTTGTAGAATTCTTCTTCAGAAATCAATTGATATTGCGAAAACGGGGTCAAACCCGGATCAATCACGACATAGCTCTCGAAATAAAGAATTTTTTCCATTTCGCTGGAAGTAATGTCCAATAACAACGCAATTCTGCTCGGAGGTGATTTAGTAAACCAAATGTGAGCGACAGGAGATGCCAACTCGATGTGCCCCATACGCTCTCTTCTAACCTTGGAAAGGGTAACCTCAACTCCACACTTTTCACAGATGACACCACGGTATTTCATACGCTTGTATTTTCCGCAAAGACATTCATAATCTTTCACCGGACCGAATATCCTTGAACAGAACAAACCGTCCCTCTCCGGCTTAAAAGTTCTGTAGTTGATGGTTTCAGGCTTCTTTACCTCACCAAAAGACCATGACCTGATTCTCTCAGGACTCGAAATCGACACCCTTATGGAGTCAAAAGCGTTTAAGTTATTTACTTGTCCAAAGACTTTTTGTAACTGATTCGACATATTATTCCTCTTTAAACTAAGCCTCTATCTCAGCATTTTTATCAACCGCGTCCTGCTGGAACTCAAAGTTCAATCCCAATCCGCACAACTCTTTCATAAGAACGTTGAACGACTCCGGAATTCCCGGAACGATATTCTCCTCGCCCTTAATGATAGACTCGTAAGCCTTGGTTCTCCCGGTCACGTCGTCCGACTTGACGGTCAAGATTTCCTGCAAGGTGTAGGCAGCACCGTAAGCCTGCAATGCCCAGACCTCCATTTCTCCGAATCTTTGTCCTCCAAACTGAGCTTTACCACCCAACGGTTGCTGAGTAACAAGGCTGTATGGACCAATAGAACGTGCGTGAATCTTGTCGTCAACCATGTGATGTAACTTCAACATGTAGATACATCCAACAGTAATTTCACGATCGAAATATTCACCTGTACGTCCATCGATCAACTTCATCTGACCTGAACTACTCAACCCGCAAGCCTCGAGAGACTTCACAATGTCGCTCTCTCTCGCTCCGTCGAAAACTGGAGTTGCAACAGGAACACCGTCTACGACATGGCTCGCCAATTCTGCGACTTCATAGTCATCCATCTTGTCGATGTCTTTCTTCTCCTCAGGCTTGTCATAAATATCCTTCAACTGAGCGCGAAGATTTGCCATAAGCTCATCATCGGACTGAACTTTTTCAATGACTTCACGAACTTTGCGTCCGAGACCTTTTGCCGCCCATCCCAAGTGGGTCTCCAAGATTTGTCCGACATTCATACGAGAAGTAACACCTAATGGATTCAAAATGATATCCAATGGCGTACCATCTTCCATGTGAGGCATATCCTCAACAGGAACAATTCTCGAAACAATACCCTTGTTTCCGTGACGTCCTGCCAACTTGTCACCCGGCTGCAATTTTCTCTTGTCTGCGACATAAACCTTTACAACCTTCAGAACACCAGGCGCCATCTCGTCGCCTTTCTTCAATTTCTCGACTTTTCTCTCGAAATTCTTCTGTAACTGAGCCAAAATCGCGTTGAAATCGCTGTGCAACTCGGCAATTGCTTTCGCCGTTCTCTTGTCCGCAACAACAATTTCTCTCCACTGACCTCTGCTCATGGAATCAAGATATTCCTCGGTAACAACCTTGGTCTTCGACTTTACAGGAGCTGACTCAATTGTCTGCCCGAGCAATTTTTCTCTTAATCTACCGTAGTATGTCGACTCATATATCTTTTTCTCGGCATCCATATCATTTTTGTAAGACTCGATCTCCTTTTGCTCAATCGCCAAGGCTCTCTCATCTTTCTCGACACCGCTTCTGGAGAAAATCTTCACGTCAACTACAGTACCTTTAACTCCCGGAGGCAAACGCAAGGACGAATCCTTAACGTCGGAAGCCTTTTCTCCGAATATCGCCCTCAACAATTTCTCTTCCGGAGTCATTAAAGTTTCGCCTTTCGGAGTGACTTTACCAACAAGAATATCCCCCGCACTGACCTCTGCTCCGATGTGAACAATTCCTGCTTCATCAAGATTTCTCAACGCATCATCGGACACATTCGGAATATCTCTGGTAATTTCCTCGTTACCCAGCTTGGTATCACGAGCCATAACCTCGAATTCCTCAATGTGAATCGATGTGAAGTAATCTTCCTGTACTAATCTCTCGGAAATAACAATAGCATCCTCGAAGGTGTAACCGTGCCAGGACATGAATCCGACAGTTACGTTATGACCCAGAGCCAATTCACCCAATTCAGTCGCTGATCCGTCAGCTATAACGTCTCCGACTTTGACGATATCGCCCTTCTTCACCAATGGCTTCTGATTGATACAGCTACTTTGGTTCGCTCTCTGGAACTTTCTGAGGTTGTAGATATCAACACCGACATTGACCCCATCACCCGATGCTCTTACGACAATTCTGTCGGCATCCACCTGATCTACGACACCGTCATGTTTTGCAAGAACCGTAACTCCTGAGTCTCTTGCCACAGCGACTTCGAGACCTGTTCCAACCAACGGAGCTTGAGCTCTCAACAAAGGAACTGCCTGCCTCTGCATGTTCGCACCCATAAGAGCACGGCTGGCGTCGTCGTTTTCCAAGAACGGAATTAACGCCGCAGCTATAGAAATAATCTGCTTAGGAGATACGTCGATGAAGTCGATAGTTTCTCTCGGAGCATTGATAAACTCTCCATTCCGACGACACGCGACAAATTCATCTTTAAATCTACCATCAGCCGTTAAATTTGCGTTCGCCTGAGCTATTGTATGCTCAACTTCGTCCATAGCGGAAAGGTAAAGCACTTCGTCCGTAACTTTTCCGTCGACAACTCTCCTATAAGGAGCCTCAATAAATCCATATTTGTTGATTTTCGCAAAAATCGCCAACGAGTTGATCAAACCAATGTTCTGACCTTCCGGTGTTTCAATAGGACAAATACGACCGTAGTGAGTCGTGTGGACGTCTCGAACGTCGAATCCCGCTCTATCTCTGGTCAAACCTCCAGGTCCCAAAGCAGAAATACGCCTCTTGTGAGTAATCTCCGCCAACGGGTTGATTTGATCCATGAACTGCGACAACTGAGACAATCCGAAAAATTCTTTCAAAACCAAAGAGACCGGCTTTGCGTTGATGATGTCATTCGGCGCAGCATTTTCCACATCGACGGAACTCATTCTTTCGCGAACTGCCCTTTCCATGCGAAGCAATCCGACTTTGAATTGGTTTTCCAACAACTCACCTACACAACGAACACGTCTGTTAGCTAAGTTATCGATATCGTCTACCGTTCCCACTCCGTCTTTCAATTGATGCAATATCTTCAATATTCTCAGGATATCATCCTTGGCCAAGATACCCTGATCTTCCGGCCTGTTAACTCCGATACGCCCGTTCATCTTTACTCTACCAACTGACGACAAATCATAGCGATCTGGATTGAAGAACATGTTGTAGAACAATTCCTGCGCGCTGTCTATGGTCGGTGGTTCTCCCGGACGCATAATCCTGAACAACTCAAACAGAGCCTCCTCACGGTTGCTACACTTATCCGCAACCAAAGTATTTCTGATGTACCCACCGATTTCGGCGTGGTCGATATTCAAAACAGAAAAGCTTTTATTGAACTCTATAATCTTATTGACGAGATTTTCGTCCAACTCATCTCCCGCTTCAGCAATAACAATACCGTTCGAAGGATCGATAACATCAAAGGCATTGTAGCGACCGAACAGTTCTTCAGGAGCGACAATAACTCTCTTTACTCCTTTCTCCGCCAGTTTTTTAAGTGTACGAGAAGTGAGTTTCGTACCAGCTTCCGCAATTATGTTGCCTTCGTCAGCATCAATCAAATCTCTGTCGAGTTTTACACCCTTCCACTGCTCCGGAATGAACTCCCTGGACAACAAACCTTGCTTTTCCACTCTGACTTCGAAGCTGTCGTAGAAATAAGAAAGAATTTCTTCCTTATCCATACCGTAAATTTCTGACGACTTAAATTCTTTGTCCGGATTCTCCGCTCTCATCTTTTCGGTGTAGGCAGAATCCAACGCCATCAACAAAGTTGTAACCAAAATTTTTCTTCTACGATCGATACGACAGTAAATCTGGTCTTTCGCATCGAACTCAAAATCCAACCACGCACCTTTGTAAGGAATAATGTGAGCAGCGAACAAATATTTTCCGGAAGAATGAGTTTTTCCTCCGTCGTGGTCAAAGAACACACCCGGAGACCTCTGCATCTGTGAAACAACAACTCTTTCCGCTCCGTTGATGATAAAAGTTCCATCCTTAGTCATGATAGGCAAATCGCAAATGTAGACATCTTGCTCTTTGATGTCCTTAATCTCTTTTTGTCCTGACTCCTCTTCCACATCCCAGACAATTAATCTGAATGTAGCTCTCAAAGGTACCGCATAAGTCAATCCCTTATTGCGACACTCCTCCTCTGTGTATTTAGGCTCATCAAAATGATACTCGATAAAGTCGATTTGAGCCTTTCCTGATGAATCAGTTATAGGAAACGTATTTTTGAACGCCTCTGTAAGACCTATATCACTTCTCAACCCATCCATTTTATCCGCATGAAGAAAAGACTCATACGACGTCTTCTGCAAATCTATAAGATTCGGAAGCTGCGCAACTTCTTTGATTCTTCCGAAATTTTTTCTAAACCTTTTACGCTCGGTGAACGTTCTGACCATATTGAGACCCCTGTAAACAATTGAAATTGACCAAAAAGGTCATGCTTATCTCCTCTAGTAAGCACATAGATTCAAAAATACCTATTTGTACACAAAAATACAAGAGCCCATCGATCTAATAGCTCCTGTTTTTCGACGCATTATATTTCATCAATGCCAACTTGTAAACCGTTAATCCGCCATTATTCCGAAAGCCTTGGCAACTGCCTTCCTACAGAGCTATTCTCTTCTCAAAAAACGGAATCAACCCAAAAAGATAATACTTCTTTATCGTTTCCCATTCGTAAATTTTCAAAACGAGAATCCCAAGGAATTTACAGAACTTTTTTGATTTCACGTAAACTTTTTCATCACAAACCATGTGATTTACCCAATAGTTATAAGACACTCTGGGAACTGTTATTATCTTTTGGCAGTTAAAAAGAAACCAGATCGTAATTTTTCGAGAAAATCTATCCAATCATCACTATCTACAAAACTTATGTACTTTCCCTGAGAAATTTTCATTCCTGCATTTCGCGCGGCACTCAATCCTTCATTTTCCTGATGAATGACAGAAATTCTTTTGTCTTTTCCGCATATTGATTAATTATCGAGGCGGATCCATCAGTTGATCCGTCATTGTAACCAAAAATAAAATCTGCCGAACGGCCGCCATTTTCTAAATTTTAAACAAAAGTTATCTTGTCTAATACCGTCTCCGAAAGTCCAATATCCCCATGTATACTCTTTGCTTTTCTTCCGAAATATGCTAGCCTATGTCGCGTGTTATTTGGTGGTAAGTATGCTCGATATAAAGTGGATTAGAGAGAATCCCACATTATTGGATAAATCCTTAGTCAGTAGAAATTCCGAGGCTTTTTCAGGCAGGATATTGGATCTCGACAAATGCAATCGTGCTGTTATGTCCCAAATACAATCGATCCAATCTCGCCGTAATGAAATTGCATCGCAGATAGGGATTGCGAAAAAGAATAAGCAAGATACCTCTAAACTCGAAGCAGAATCCACTAAGCTAAAGGACGAAATGGCTTCGCTTGAGAAGGAGCACGAAAAGTTCTCAGCCGAATTGAACAAAATTTTATCATCTCTCCCGAATATTCCGTTGCAAGATGTACCGGTTGGCAAGGATGAATCCGCGAATCAGTGCGTCAGAATAGTAGGAGAAGTTCCGAAGTTTGATTTCAATCCTAAGCACCATTATGAATTAGGTGAAGATTTAGGCTTAATTGATTTCCAAGCCGCCGCCAAGATTTCCGGAAGCAGATTCACCATTTTGAAGGGAGCCATCTCCAAAATGGAGCGCGCCCTCAAGAATTTCATGCTGGATAATCACACACAGAATTTTGGATATCAAGAAATTTCCGTTCCGTTTCTCGTAAAGTCGGAGTGTATGTTCGGAACGGGACAGTTACCTAAGTTTGCGGAAGATTCATTCCATACCACCGATGACAGATGGATTATCCCGACGGCAGAGGTTCCATTGACAAACATGTTCCGCGAATCAACAATTCCTGCGAATCAGTTACCAATCAGAGTTACGGCTTTTTCTGCTTGCTTCCGTTCTGAAGCAGGAGCGGCAGGTCGTGACACACGAGGAATGATTCGCAATCATCAGTTCAGTAAAGTTGAATTGGTCAGTGTCGTTCATCCGAATGATGGAGAAAAAGAGCTTGAGCGCATGACCGGTGTGGCTGAGTCGATTTTGCAAAAATTAGGTCTTCCGTATCGAGTTATGATGTTATCTACAGGCGATATGGGATTTTCCGCACGAAAAACTTATGACCTGGAAGTCTGGTTGCCAAGCGAAAACATGTATCGTGAAATTTCTAGCTGTTCTTTGTGCGGACAGTTTCAGGCAAGAAGGATGAATGCTCGCTATAAAGGAGAAAATGATAAGGGGTATGTGACTACACTGAACGGATCGGGGTTGGCGATCGGACGTACAATAGTCGCGATTTTGGAAAATTATCAGCAAGCCGATGGAAGCATAAAAATTCCTGAAGCACTGGTCTCTTATATGGGAGGAATGGAGGAGATAAGATAAATGAAAAGCAAAACAACATTATCGAAGATGCGAATACTTATCACCAATGATGATAGTATTCATGCGAATGGTATAAAAGCTCTCGAGAAAATCGCGAATAACATAACACCTGACGTTTGGGTGGTCGCTCCGGAGGTAGGACAGAGCGGAAAAGGATTCTCCGTAACCTTTGATGACATTTTGAGAGTAAAAGAAATTTCTCCGCGAAAATTTTCGGTATCAGGCACACCTGCCGACTGCGTTTTCGTCGCGCTGGGACAAATTCTTAAGGATAAGAAACCGGATTTAGTGCTTTCAGGAATTAATCACGGTTCAAATATCGGAGATTTCATAGGGTTGTCAGGAACGATTGGGGCAGCTTTCGCCGCAAGTTCGCAAAACATTCGGTCAATTGCCGTAAGCCAGGATTGTTCCGAATCTAATTGCCTTATAAAATTCCCGTCAATCGACTACTTTTTGCAGGAAATTATAAAAAAGCTGATGTCTTTCGATTGGCCGAACGGAGTTTGCATGAATGTTAATTTCCCGGATGCGCCTCTGGACGAAATAGCAGGAATCCGTATCGCGACTCAGGGAAAAATGGAAGTCACCTGGGAAATTCACGAAAGGTTTGATCCGGTTGAGCACGCTTATTATTGGCTGAGAGCAAAATACGTAGAAAAGCCAAGCAGTGAAAATTCTGATTTGGTTTTGTTAGAACAGAAAAAGTTTATAACGATTACTCCTCTTCAGAATAGGCAGGAGCACTCGGGGTGTTTTGAGCAATTAGAAGGGATTTTTTCGAAAAATGCGTAAGGTTTTAATAAGTTCACTGTGTTTGTTGGTCGCGTGCGAAAGAACGTCTCTTTCTCCGGTTGAAATTAAAATCGATAACGGGATTGGGGGATTTGCAACAGTAAATTCCGTAAGTAATACCTATTTGGTAGCTGACGGAGAAACTTTGTTCGATATCGCGAATAAATTTAATATTGATCCGATGAATCTGGCGAAGGTTAATAATTTAAAATCTCCGTACAACATTCATCAAGGACAGGTTTTAAAATTACCTACCGAGAAAGAGCTGACATCGGAAGAATCCGGAAATCAACAGGAATCCTTGTACTCATCTGTAAATCTTGATCAAAATTCGATTCAAGATACAAAAGAGCTGGACGATCATTTCGAAAGGATTATGAAAATTGAAATGGCTGGATCGGGAACTTCCGGAAATAGCGCTTCCGCTTCGAAAAAGTCAGAGCTTGAAACTCCATCGATTGCAAAAAGATCCACGAATAGTCAAGGATTTGATGAACAGGCGCAAAGCTTGGCTTCACCAAAAGTTACTTCCACAGCAACGGGTTCCAAGATAAATAAAGGCATCACGAAAGTACAAAATTCTTCGGGAAAGATGGTTCGCCCTCTTAACGGAAAGGTTGTCTCTAGATTCGGAGATAATTTGGACGGTACTCCAAACGATGGAATTAATATAAAAGCTTCGGCAGGAACTCCAGTAAAATCCATTTCGGACGGCGAAGTGATTTATGCCGGAAATAATCTTGACGAATCGTTTGGGAATGTAGTGGTCGTTCAACATAAAGATGGAATAATTTCTTCTTATGCTCATCTAAAAGATATAAGTGTAAAAAAAGGTGCCCAAATAACAACGGGTCAAAAAGTCGGATCGGTTGGAAAGACTGGAGACGTATCAACTCCGCAATTACACTTGGAGATCATGAAGAATAGTACACCCGAAAATCCGGAGAAATATATAGGTAAAATTTAGGAGACTTAAATGAATAACACACAAACAACAACAGCGGTTCCGAATCAGCAAGGAGCACAAAACACACCATCCGTAATCGGGAGTTTCGCTCCGATTTTAATTATGATCTTGGCTTTTTACTTCCTGATGATACGTCCTCAACAAAAAAGAGAGGCAAAGAAAAAGGATATGCTCTCAAAACTGAGAAAAGGGGATAAGGTTGTTACAGCCAGCGGAATTATCGGAACGGTCCACAAAATGGTCAGTGATGACGAGGTATCCTTCGAAATCTCGGAAGGAGTTCGTATTCGGATTTTGAGAAGCTCTATCGTAAATCTTATCGACAAGAGCAGCTCATTGGGAAAGGATTTGGTTGAGGGAAAATCGGCAGCTAAAGAATCGCAAAAAAAATCAACTAAACCAAAATCCAAAGAAAAGAAATCAAATAAATAGAGGAGATAAAAATGAATTTCCCAAAATGGAAGGAGATATTAATAGCGTTTATATGCGCCTTCGGAATTTTATTTTCGATTCCGAATATTCTCCCGAAAAATGTTGTAAAAAATCTGCCTGATTTTCTACCAAACAAGCAGGTTAGTCTCGGACTTGATCTGAGAGGCGGTGCGCACCTTTTGTTGGAGGTTGATTTGGCTGCGGTTGAGCGTGATTACCTAAATCAAACTTTGGATGCCGCGCGTCATACTCTGAGAAAAGAAAGAGTTCCTTATGCGGCGAATTTTCCTAAAACCGTCGAGAAGGGAGCCAAGGCTGTTGAGTTTGATTTGAAAGATGCTTCAAAAATCGGCAAGGCAAGAACTGTTCTTACCTCGATTGACTCTGATTTCGTAGTCGATATAGTCGGAACTCATGTAACTATGACTCCAAAGGAAGAAGCTTTGAAAGAGAGAAAGGCTAATGCTGTTGATCGATGCATCGAAAGCGTTCGCAAGAGAGTTGATGACACGGGAACTCGTGAGCCGAATATCCAGAAGCAAGGTGAAGATCGAATCCTGTTGCAGATTCCGGGGTTGCAAGACCCAAGCAGAGTTAAGGAAATGCTGGGCCGTACCGGAAAGATGACTTTCCACCTGGTGGATGAAACAGCAAAACAGGTTACCGATAAAAAAGGCGCGATTGCTCCGATCGGCAGTATGTACGTAGAATCCGACGAGGGTGGATATATTGCTGTGAAGAAACAAGCATTGGTTGGAGGTGAAACGTTGGTTTCAGCAAATCTGGGACACGATGAATATCACAACCCTGCGGTTGAATTCACGTTTAACAAAATCGGGGCAAGGAAATTCGCTGAAGCGACCAGAGCCAATATCGGCAAACGTTTTGCGATATTATTGGATAACAAATCTATCAGTGCTCCTGTAATTAAGAGCGCTATCACGGGAGGTCACGGAATCATTTCCGGGAACTTCACTGCAGAAACAGCTCAGGATTTGGCAGTTTTGCTGAAAGCCGGTGCGTTGCCTGCTCCGTTGAATGTGATCGAGGAAAAAACGGTCGGTCCTGACTTGGGAGCGGATTCTATTAGGTCGGGAATCATTGCGACTTTGATTTCCGGATTGTTCGTTCTGGTCTTCATGTACATGTGGTATTCGTCTTTCGGAATGATTGCTAACATCGCAGTGACAGTGAACATTATCTTATTGATTGCGGGATTGTCTTGCTTACAAGCAACTTTAACTCTTCCGGGTATAGCCGGTATCGCCTTAACAGTCGGTACGGCAGTGGACGCTAACGTTCTGATTAATGAGAGAATCAAAGAGTATATCCGTAAGGGTGATAAGTTGGTCAAAGCTATTGAGAAAGGCTATGATTTGGCAATGACTTCAATCGTCGACACGAACCTTAACACAATCATCGGTATGACCTGCCTGTATTATTTCGGTACAGGACCTGTTAAGGGCTTCGCTATCACAACGATTCTCGGAACGATTATATCGTTTTTCACAGCAACGACCTTGACCAGATACATTGTTTCAACGTTGTTGAAATTAAAGTATGCAGTAAAGATTCCTATGTAAGAAAGGGGAAGGATTATGGAATTTTATAAACTTATACCTCACGATACAAAAATAGATTTCGTCTCGTTTAGGAAATTTACTTATATTTTCTCGATTCTGACAGTTTTGATAAGTATCGGAGCTTTTATTTTTAACGGTTTGAACTTCGGAATCGACTTTCGCGGCGGTTTCTTGATGGAGATCAGAACTCAGCAGGAAGCAAACCTCGGGGAATTGCGTGACAAGCTCACGAAGTTAGATATCGGAGATGTTTATCTTCAGGAATTCGGTTCAAAAAATGACGTTTTGATCAGAATTCCAAGCTCGAGTAATCAAACTCAGGAATCTCAGAATGCTTCTATTGAAAAAGTGAAAGCAACTCTGGGCGACAACGTCGAGTACAGAAAAATCGAAAAGATCGGACCGAAAGTAGGAGCTGAATTGGTTAATAACGCTATGATCGCGGTCATAATTTCGCTGTTGGCAATTTTGATTTTTATTTGGCTGAGATTCGAGTGGCAATTTGCGATTTGCGGTGTTATTTCGTTGGCTCACGACTGTGTAATCCTTATAGGATTGTATTCAATTTGTCATTACTTCGAGTTCAGCGCAAACTCCATCGTAGCACTGTTGATGACGGCCTGTTATTCTATTCACGATACGGTTGTCGTATTTGACAGAGTACGTGAAGACATGGCTGTTTATCGCAGTCTGACATTGGCTGAGCTGTTAAATAAGGCAATTAATGAGACATTGTCTCGTACGGTATTGACCTCATTGACTACGTTCCTGTCGCTCCTAGCTCTGTGTCTGTTCGGCGGGAAAGTTATCTTTGACTTCTGCTTCCCGATTTTATTTGGTTTAATGTTCGGATCATTCTCTTCGATCTGTCTGGCATGTCCATTGTTGTTAATCACCGGAGTAAAGTACGACGGAAAGGATATAGAATTGGGTTTGAGTAGATGAAGCCAGTCGTTGCTATAGACGGTCCCGCAGGCAGCGGGAAAGGTACTTTGGCTCGTATGATTGCGAGCCATTTTAATTTCGTTTATCTGGATACAGGACTTCTTTACCGTACAGTCGCATTTTTAAATGTCCCGTTGATAAAAATAAAAAACATGGGAATAAAGGAGCTTTTGCATACGGCTTCTGTATTGACAAATGAACAACTGCGGTCTGCGGAGAACAGTGCAAGAGCCTCAGAAGTCGCAAAGATGCCGGAAATTCGAGACATCATGACTAGGCTTCAACGAGATTTTATCGATCTGTACGAGAATCAAGGAACTGTTCTTGACGGTCGGGATATAGGAACTGTTGTCGTGCCTGACGCATGTTGTAAATTATTCATCACAGCGGACCTGGAAGAGAGAGCTAAAAGAAGGTTTGCTGACCTAAAAGATAAAAATATAACTTTTGACGAAGTTTTCAATAATATAAAACTTCGTGACGTCCAGGATAAGTCCAGAAAAATCGCGCCTTTGACTTGCGATGAAACTTATATTGTGATAGATACAACAAAGCAATCGGCGCAGGAATCCTTCAAAATTTGCAGGGAAGAAGTAAAGAAAGCATTTATTAATTCTGGGTATGAATTGTTTGTTTAGAATATGAAGCATATTGTTGAGAGACTAGGAAGTATAATTTTGAAACGTGACGGAGAGCTATCTAATCGTAGGATAGCTGTTTTCCTGTTGCTTATGAATATTATAACTTCGGCGTCAGTCAGCATTTATATTCCGAGTATGAAGCAGATGGCAATTGATCTGCAGACTACCAGTGAAATGATGCAAATGACTATTGTTGCCCATTTGATCGGAGAGTTTTTCGGAAGAGCACTCAGCGGACCTCTTATAAACTTTCACGGAATTAAATCGATAATTATTCCTGCTTTGATTTTATCTGCGGTTGGACATTTTGGATGTTGTATTTCCACGGGGCTTCCACTTTTCATTTGCATGAGGTTTACCCAGGCGATCGGAGCAAGCGTTATCTATGTCGTGTCGCTCAGCATAATCAATGACTTGTTTAATGCGAAAGAAAAAGCAGGGGTTGTCGGTCTCTTAGAACTATATCAGCCTGTTGCATGGATTATTTCTCCTTTTGTCGGAGCGCTTTTTGCTGAAATCGGCAACTGGCGTCTGTCCTTTTTCGTATTAATGATCGCTCAGATTGTAGGACTGATTCTATTTTACTCGTGTCCGGAAAAGAAAAAAATCAAAGCAAATTTAAAATTTTCCCTAAAAAATTTGGTAAAAGATTACAAGGTCGTTTTGAAAAATTCGTATTTCGTAATCTATGCGTTAATTCCGGGGCTATTCGCCGGCGGATATATGATTTTCGCAACAAGTTGCCCATTTATCTTTGCCAACAATTCGGCAGATATCGCGTTGTTCTCGGCTATTCCTCTTCTCTTCTACGTAGGATGTACTTTCATTTATCGTTATGTAGTAAAACATTACAGCTTGAGATTATCTAAGTGGCTGGGAATCATAGCCTACCTAATATTTGGCGCATATGTTTTTTATCTAACAGTTTATCAGCCGAACTGGAACGCATTTTGCCTATTGAGCCTGATGTGCATTCAGTGTGTCGGCAGTGCGTTTTTGGTGCCTGTCTCGGTTTTGAAAGCCTTGGAGTCAACCTCCGAAGTCGCTAGTGTAGGAGCATCTACTGTTGTAGTATTCCGAAATATAATCATGTCCATCTGTATATCAATGAGTGCAAGATTCAGCGGAAATATCGTTACAATTATGGCTTGCGTCTTTATGACCGTCGCAACCATACTAATGCTGGTTACGACCCGTCGTGTCATAAAAATCAGAAAAAAGAAACGACAAAAAATGTCCGTAAACAATTAATTATCGAAAAATTTATATAATTTTTAGATTTTTTAAAAAAAATACATCTTTATATTATTCTTAACTGTATTTTAATTCTTGTGGTTTAGATTAGGAATAGTTATAGGAGGAAGTGATTGTGAAAAAGATTGTGTTGGTCGCGTTGATTTCTTGCTTGTCTGTTCAAGCTGAGGAAGTTGCGTCATCGAGCGGAGTTAAGTTCTACGCGGGCGCATCCGTGGTGGGTTCTTGGACCAGCTCGGATTTCAAAATGGACTATGAAATTAATGAGGTTGTTTTTCCTGATACAAAGCCATGGGCTAAACACAAGGAAAGCTCTATCGCTAGAGTCGGTGCCGGGTTTGCAGCAGGTATTAAGAAAAAATTTGAAAATGATTGGTTCGTCGGCGGGGAGTTGAATTATACTCTGAGCAGAGCGAAGCATCATCATGATTTCGTGAGCAGTGAAGATCTGGAATTAGATAATACAGGTCATGAAAATGACATAATATCGCGCATTAATGTGAGACACGGAGATGAATGGGGGCTTTCCCTAAAATTCGGAAAAGATTGCCAAACCTATGATGTCTACGGAATTTTTGGAGTAACTACTAAAAATGTAGAAATTGAATATTCCTTAGATGCAGATACTTATTGGGTTAATCATGATGACGGATTTGATATTTCTAAGAAGAAAAGAGCCTGGGGAGCAGTATTCGGCGTAGGTGGATCGAAAAAAATAAATGAAAGAATATCCTGCTCCTTGGAGTACAAATATAAAGTATATAATTCTGCGAAAAAGAGTGTTGATTGTCAAGCTTTGGCAGAAAAAACCTTTGGTAATCTACATGATATCTCAGACAGAAACTTTAAAGTTAAGTCAGATAAGCACGAGTTATCGCTTGGAGTTACATTTAATATCTAAATGTGATTCACGGAGAGATTGCCAAGTGGCAGTCTTTCCCTCGTTTTTGTAGTCTTTGTTTTTCTTGTAATTTTGTAAAGATAACTGATTAAGAGAAAGGAGAAAGATTATGAAAAAAGTTATCATTTTATGTTCGGCGTTAGTATTTGATTTTTTGACCTGCCCGGAGGCTTCTGCTTACAACGCGAGGGAAGAAGCGGTTGATATTGAAAGTAAGCTAACCGAGTTGATAGGGCTGGTAAATTCACAGAATGAGAAAAACAGCATAGTTCAGCATTATACTCAAAGAATCAAAAAGTTGGTAAACGCTCCAAAACAAATGTGGATGGGAGCTGGTAATCTAAAGATCGAAGGAGATGGAACGGTTCAGTTTACTGGGGAAAAAGTCAACAAACCTAGCCCCCGAGGGAAAATTGCGGCTCAAGCAATTGTGAAAGAAATTGAAAAAGAGATACAGTCAAGGATCGAAAAAAAGAAAGAAATCGAAAGAGAGGCACGGTCAAGGATCGAAAAAAAGAAAGAAATCGAAAAAAAGGAAGAAATCGAAAGAGAGGAAGAAAATAACAAAACTCTTTTCGATGGATACAAAGAATATGTAAAAAATTTAAAAAATCAACAGAATGAGAAGTAAAAATTGAGTTCCTCCCCATTGGAACTCTCATTAATTGAACAACGCAGTAAAAACAGTTCCCTCTTGAAAAAATTAGGAACTGTTTTTACAAACTACGCTCATTTGAGCCATCTAAACAATTTTTCACTCCCCTAACCTATCCTTTTTCAAAGAAACCATTTTATTAATTGACTTTTTGCGCTGTCGTAGTATTTTAGTAGCAGTGGGCCTGTAGTTCAGCGGTTAGAGCCCCCCGCTCATAACGGGGTAGTCGTAAGTTCGAATCTTACCGGGCCCACCACTCTGTATTTTCGATTGAAAAGCTGTTAAAAACCTTAAAAATTGATGAAAGTTTAGGTGTTCCAAACTTTTTATCCCTGTCGTAGGAAATTGGTTCAGAAAAACACAAGTTTAGAACCGCCCTTATTTGTTTATAGTTTCCGACTTTCCAAACCAAGGTGAGATTTTTCACAAATTCCAACGTTCTTTCAATTTTTTTCGCAGTAAACTCAGCAATCGAAGTTTCTTTTTTTTCTTTCGCATCAGATAATCGGCTAATTTCAGCGTCCAATTCAACAATTTTTGATTTGCACATTTTTGTTATCTCTGGCTCATCACTACTGTTTAAAAGAAGATTAAAGCATTTTTGCTTTTCTGCCTGCTTCTTTTTTATTTCTTCCTGCCTTGACTTCATATCTTCCTTCCACTGTTTGGATTCTGAATTAATCTTGCTTTGAATAATCGCATTAGCCAAATTCACGAGTCCCGAAGGCGGTGTAATACTACTTAGCAAGTGTTCAAAATCAGCATGTAAATCATGTTGACGTATGCCTTTTCCATAGTTAGAGCATTCTTTGTTATGGCAGTGATAATACGAATATCTTTTTCCCGATCTATTTTTTGAGTTGCTTCCCGTTAAATCATATCCGCAAGCATCGCACCTAAGCCAGCGACGAAAAGGAAAATCTTCATCGTTCATATTATATTTCCTCGGTTTTAACGCGCTTTTCTTGCCTTTTAACTTGTCCTGAATTTTTTGAAAAGTTTCTCGACTGATTATTTCATCCATCGCCCATTTTTGATATGGGATATCCCAATTTTCATAAGAAAAATATCCTGTGTATTTTTCGTTAGTGAGCATATTTTTAACAAATCCCAACGTAATACTAATGGGCTTCCCATGATACCCTATTAACTTATAGCGCTTGAGATAATTATACACATCCTTTTGATTTAAAAATCGATTATCAGCGAAACCTTCTAATGCGTTTTGTATGTAAGTTGCCGTCGGTTCGTCTCTGCAACAATATATTTTACCGCCGACTCTTTTAGTTTTGTAACCGGTAGGTGGAGTCATAATCCAAAAACCCTGCTTTGCTTGCTCAACAAGCATGCAGCTTTTGGCTCGTTTAGCGTTCTTTTTACGTTCATACTGGCTTACAGACGCCGACAAAGTTTCCATCAGTTCGCTCTCTTCTGAATCATCAAGCGACATATTTACCGATTGTAACGAATGACCTAGCGACGTTATGGTCTGTTTCAACATAAAATGATTTACCGTTTCTCGAGACCATCTATTGAGGTCTTCTACCAAAACGATACACCTGATACCTTTTTTGGAAATTTCCTCCAAAAAAGCAAACATCCTCATTAATGCCGGTCGATTTTTTTTCCCTCCAGATATTCCTTCTTCTCTAACGACTCGGAGTACATTTAAATTTCTGGATTTGCACCATGTTCTACATTTCGCTTCTTGGCTGTCTAAACCGTTTCCTTCTCTTACTTGTTTTTTGCTGGATACACGACAATAAATAACTACACCGTTATATTCAACTGTCTTCTTCCCATAAGACATTTATAAACTCCGTTATTTTGTCTCTTACTTCTTTTATCTCTTCATCAGAAAGAGAAGCATATCCTAAACCTAAATATTTTCTGCATTCTTCAACCGATAACATCGGAAATACCTTCTGATGAAGGTTTTAATTCCGATGCTTTCGGTAATTAAAACAGATGTCTTAAATAATTTCATTTTTTCAACTTCTTTCTACTAACTGATTTTGTGTGAACAACTTTACCATTTTTAATCGTAAGGTTTATTTCTCCGTAACCAACTGATTCAATTAATTCATGTATTGATTTATCAGAAGAATAAACACTTTCTATGGAATCCACCTCGTTTCCTTTTTTATTAATAATTATTTTATCTACATTGTTGTTTGATGTGGCCTTTAAAATCTCTAGCGTTTTATCATCGATGTTCAATATATTAGCACCCGCTAATTGGAAATTGCGTGGTAATATTCTATTCAACAACCTATTTAAATTTACCAATAAATATGTAGACGGCAAATCGTCCAAAATCGATTGCTCATGCAATGTAAAGGCAGGAACAACATATACTTCATTTTCTTCTGTTAATATTAAAAAAGTATTTCCAAAGCCTGAAATTCTTGCGCTATGTACACAAGCATATTCTAGCCAGCTCATTCTGCAAGGATTTGCATAATCTTCCGTTACAGGTATTGTAAATAGTTTCTCTTTCACAACCTTTATAGTTCCAAGAGGAATTCCAAAATTTCTTAGAGTAGAAATAATCGAGATGAGGGCCAATTCAACAATTGAAAATTTTCTCCAACCTTGAGTGTTTGTACGACTATCATCAATTAAACCCATTTTGCACCAATGATTTATGGTACGGTACGTCTGTTCTGTATCTTTTAATTCGAATCTTCTTCGACGAGAATCTTCTAACAGGGTTTCCCCCCCTAGTCCGTCTATTATTCTAGCGAGTTCTATAAAATGAGATATAATATACTCGCGCCATTTAAAATAGCTACTTTGTTGTTTATTCTCCATGCCTTTCCTTCCCAACATGATGCGTATGTTTATTAATGCAAAATATACATTATGGTTGAATTTAATTCAATAGATTATTTGAGACTAGCAAAGATATTTCTGACATTTATTCAGATTTTTATCACGTTAACTCAACGGAAACCTCATTTACTGCTGCATAAGTAAGTATATTCACGATTTCGGAAAATAAGTCTTTTCCATCTACTGTTGTAAAAAAATTCGCACATGAAGTAACTGTAGGACTAATGTTATCCTTCCACGGAGCTTCTTTTTTCAAATCTTCGGAATCATAGATGATCTTGTCCGGTCCGAATTTTGATAATTCATCACGAATTATATTAAACTGCTTTGCTGTTTCTAACGCGTCTTCTGCAGAACACTCTCCCGAATGCAAGAAATTAACAGCATAAGAAATATTCTTCTTGTTTTTTAATCTTATATCTACGGTGGACATTAGAGAGTTCCAATAATTACCGCCTCCCACTGTTACAAATTTCTCTTCATCTGAAGTCATCATCGTTAAACTCATCTAACCCTCCTTACATATATTTCAACATTACATCCGTAGAAATGTTTGCAAATTTCTTGTCCGACATCTTTAGTTTTTGTAATTCATTTTGCAATTCGTTTCGTATCTTTTCTATAGCTTCATCGAGAACCTTTTTTGAATAATTTCTCTTATCAAGAATAATTAGTTGTTGTGAGCAATGCTCTGCTCTTTCCGTAACTTGTTTTTTTAATGCTTGTATTAATCCAAAAAGTCCCTTTTCAAGATCGTAACTTTTTACTTCTACTGCTATCAAGCGACCATTTTCCCACAGTACTGCATCGACTCGTGGATATCCCTTTTCACCATATTTAATTCTGGCACCGTTTTTTAAGGTAACTTGCTGATCGATTTTCGGTATTTTTAACTCTTTATACACTTTTTCTTCAAATTCTCTTCCTATATTCCCAAATTTTTTACCAGCGGTTATTGAAGAAGTCGTTGCAGTTTTAGAATTAATCCTAGAATTAGTTAAGTTAGAAACAACATCCTTGGCTGCACTTGATTTGCTGATATTATTAGTTCCGATTTTTGTTAAGCTAGAAACACCATTTCTAGTTGTTCCTGCTTTAATAAGATTAACAACGCCCTTTGGATTTGAAGTCATTTTTGCTACAGTTGTTCCAGCTTCTACAGCGCTTGACCCGAGCACAGATGCCGTAACTGCTCCCACTCCCGCAAATCGAGCTATATTTGCCCATACCTTAGGAACTATTTTTATACCAACACCGGCAATTGCTCCCCATTTAAATCCTTCAGCTCCCGCGACTACCATAGATTTTATAGTTTTATCGAAATTCTTCGTTTGAATTCCCGTTATCGTTCCAGCGATTACACTGCTGCAAAGAGCAGAGGAAAACGCGGTATATATTCCTGTTTTAGCAGCCGCTACAAATATCACACCTATTGTTCCTCCGGAAGCAACAGCGACAGTAGCTGAAACAAGAATAACTCCTGAACCAATAGCTATATCCTTAACAACTTTCCCCCAAAAAATATCTTCCTCGATATTTTTAAACAAACGTACAGTTGTTTTGTTGTCCTTATCCAAGGTGAAAACGTATTTTTCTTCTCCGAATTGTTTCTCAAGATCTCTAAGCGAATAGCCAAAATATTCATTTGCAAGCGAATTATATTGCAATTCTTCAATATATTCTTGTGAAAGATATATAGCTTCAACATTTTCAATCTTATGATCGCCTAGATCTTTTGATAAGTGATCTCTGACTTCCTTTTCAATAGACGCCAATTTTTGAGATAAATCTGAATCGTCGTTTTTTTGAAATGAATCTGTCAAGCCCCCAAAGATTGAACCAATAGGAAGCTCGTATTCGGAGATTCAAAAGAGGAAACAAAAGAAAGAGGAGCAGTATATCCGAGAGACGAATGAGGCC
>Ga0265299_10001376_pt1 | contig 27779 bp, 22 predicted proteins | sample AusTroGonzalo_MG_4_FD_193485 | JGI IMG/M metagenome (GOLD analysis project Ga0265299, IMG submission 193485) | Bovine rumen microbial communities from tropical cattle in Woodstock, Queensland, Australia - Gonzalo_02 | ecosystem: Host-associated > Mammals > Digestive system > Stomach > Rumen ... | reverse complement strand
AATACTCTCGAACAATCGCCTCTCGTTCATCTTTGCTTAAATGCTTTCGTTTTCTTTTAACTTCTGTCATTTTTGTTGACTTTTGTGTCAACTTTTTTCAGCGCAAGACAGTTTTGGTGGTCACGTATAATGACAAAAACCGGTAGGTGGTCACTGTAGCCACCGATGTAGCGAGGACCGAGGAAGGTGCGGAAGGGTTTGGTACCTCCGTATTTCTCGTCGGACACCAACAGAAAATCACCCTTGAAGATGTGGGCTTCGCCGCCTACTATGTGCATGCCAGGGGTAGCTTTGTCTAACAAGGCGGGGGAAACGATAAGCTGGTCGAGGCAACCCCAGAAGTCCTCATACTTGTGAGTGCCCGCATTTTGCATCTTCAGAAATCTGTACATGAGGTTGTACAATGTCGCTGTGTCGCTTTGGGAGGGATTGGAGGCTCCCAAGATGCTGCTTACACTTTCGTCGGTGGGATAGTCGTTGAAATCGCCCATGATGATGATTTTCACCGCTGGATTGCAACTATACAGCGAGTCCACCCGCTGGCGCAGCACCTGGGCATAATAGTTGCGTTTGGGCACCGTGGCCCCATAGCCTCCATAGCGTGAGGTCCAGTGGTTGACAAACAGATGGAGGCTGTCGCCCGACAGGGTTTCGGCCACCACATACAGGATGTCTCGGTTTTGAGTAGCCGGCTCAAAAGGAAAGACCACCGCAACAGGCTCGCTGTGGATAATCCGCAGCCGGTCTTTGCGGTAGAGCAATCCCGTTTCGGCACCCCGAGGATAGGGCGAGTCGTAATGGACATAGCCGTAGTGGAACTTCTGCAAAGGCGAGTGATAGCAGAAGCGCTGAAACACGCGGTCGTTTTCTACCTCAGCCATAGCGGCAATGTCGGGCGGGTCGCCCTCTCCCAAGGCTATCAGCACCTTGGCAATGTTGCTCACCTTTTTCACATACTTGCCGTACGACCAGCGGTTCAGACCTTCGGGGGTGAAATCGTCATCCAAAAACAGGGAGTCGTCGGCTGGGTCGTAAAGGTTTTCCACATTGTAAAACGACAACAACAGGCTGCAACTATCACGCTGACCCATCATGGAGCCACAGAGACAACACAATAAAATAGAGACAATATATCTTGTCATGTATCAATGCGAATTTGTTTTCGCAAAAATACAAAATTTTTTACTATTCAAAAATCATTTCATCGCAAAAAATGTAAGAAGGCTGTCCTGGGGCCTGATGCCACGGAGGCAAGGATCCCGCATTCTTCACCACCACCCGCACATAACGGGCTTTCAGCGACAGGTCGTCTGCCTGAAGTGTGAAAATGCCTGTCTTTTCGGCAGAGTACTCCACATTGGGAACAGTCAAGGTTTGATACAACTTGTAGTTCACACCATCTTTGGAGGTATATAACTCCACCGTCTGCGGACACATAATCCAGTCGTGGATGTTTTGCAGGAAACGGGTCTTAAAACTACGGAGCACAGTGGGCTTGCCGAAGTCGAACTCCACATCGATGTCACTACCCCAATAACCCTGCCAGCAGCCATCCAAATAGCTCTCGCTGCCGATAACACCATCAGCCAGTCCCATTTTGCCGGAAGCGGCATACTGGGGCCGATATTCGGAATAGGCCGTGTTGAGTTGGGCGATTTTATGCAGGGCCTTATGGATGAGGATGTATTGCTCTGACAGCACCTTCTCGCTGAAAGGGTTGAAGGTCATTGCCCGAACAGTAGCCGACTGCGAAAGCGTCAGGGGCGTATGGTAGGTTTCGCCCAATTGGGGCTCGCGACCATCAAGGGTGTAGTATATCTCCTGATCGTTGAAAAGGGTGCGGAGGCTTACCTCCACCTCGTTTCTGTCGTTTTGCCGGGAACTGATGACCACATGGTAGGGAATGTCCATGAGCTCTTGCGCCAGTTGGTCATATCGTGCTTCCACAATGTTTCGGCAATAGGGGCGGCACTCCTCGTCCCACAACTTCATATAGGCCAACTTGGTCTCATGGAGCAAGTTGAGGGTTTCCTGTATATCGGTTTTGATATTTTCTTCCGAGAACTGTTTATTGCCCTGCAGGTACTGGCTGACCTTATAGCGCAACATACCGATTCTGGAGGCGGTCTGCAACCTGAGGCACACATACCAAGCGATGCGTTGGGCCGCATCATATTGGGGTGCCTGTTGGCTAACGCTTGCAGTGAATTTGTATTGGTCTTTCCGGCTTTCTATCAACTGGCTGGTTTGCAGGTATTGCTGGTAGGCGGTTTCGCTGATTTTGGAAGGATAGAAATCCCACACGCTTTCGTACAATGCCAGACTGTTGAAGAAATTGGGAATAGCCACATGCTCCAGCTCCTTCATCAACTGAAAACCATTGTCGGGCATCATAAAAGTATGCGCGAAAGCCTCGTTGAAGACACGCAGTCTTTCCGTCCGCTCCTGGTCGGCCTTGGTGGGTTCAGTGTTGCGAATGGGTTGCCAGCTCATTTCGGCAGCCCAGGCCATGCCGTGCCAGGTGCTGTTGAACAGCGACTCGCCCGAGTCGTCCCAGGCGGTGTTCATCATCCCGACAGCCCCATGCTGATAGCCGTCGCGCACCAGGTTGGCAATGTTTTTGGTGTAGGTTTCCTCGCTGGGAAACACCGAGCCCCACATGCTCATGCCAGGTGCTACCATAAACTCAAAACCCTGGCGTTCGAAAGGCTCTATCATATCTACATAGCTGTCAGACGGCGAATAGCTCCAGATCAGCATCATGATATCTTTAGGCAGCCGCATGGTGATGGCCGAGTCTTTGGCGGCAATGTCGCCCCACATCATCACCCGCTTGCCTTGAGACTTCAACACATCATATACCCATTGAATATGTTGCGCATACACATACTCCGCACCTTTCTTCTGTTTCACATACTCTTTTGCGCGACCGCTGCCCAGCGACTCGGTCTCGTCGCAGTTGATATTGAAAAAGGGCGACTGGTAGGCTTTGGCTACCGTCTCCAACTCATAGCGCAAGAAATCGTAGGTTCTAGGCTCGCCTGGATTCCAATTGAATTTGGTGTCGGCCATGGGCTGGTAAAAGGGAATTTTGAAAGTCTCTTCGGCATGGGCAAAACACTGCTGGTTGCCAATCAACTCGATATGATACTGCCGGGCATAGTCCTCCAGCTCCTTAATTTCCTCAGCAGTCAAACCGTCAGTGGGTGCAATGTCAGGATATTGGTCCAACTTGAATACATGCTCGGTATAGAGGTTGAAAAAATTGAACTTATACTCGGCCAACGTGGCAATAGCACGTTTCAGGAACTCCATGTTCGGGATGGGTCCCCGGCTGATGTCGTCCATCCAACCACGGTATTTCAGCATAGGATAGTCCACAATGTGCATGCAGGGGATGCTCACTCTTCCTGACTCGTCCTTGAAATAGCGCAACAACTGCTTCACACTCTGCTGCCCATAAAACAGGCCTTGCTCGGTCGTTGCATGAATTTCAATCTTATCCTCTTTCACCTCTAAAGTATAAGCCTGTTCAGCATTAGGGATTTCCGGGATAGTGGAAATGAAGCGAGTGGTAATGAGGGTTTCCACCATAGGCTCTTGGCCTGCCGACAGCTGATAGCTGCCACTTAGAAATTCCACCTGCTGGGGAGTGGGGATAATCCCCGTAGGCTGTGCTTGTGCACTCAGCATGCCCAATACAGCTAAGATAATGACAATAAAATGTTTGCGCATATTATAAAGCTTCTTTGATTTCCAGGAGCAGTTGTTTGATCTTGAGTAGGGTATCGGCAATCTGGGCATTGCAGGCCTCCTTGATGAAGTTGCCCTTCAGGGCATCCTTGGCGCCCTTCAGCGTGTAGCCCTTCACTTTGGTAAGGTAATGGATGGTTTTGATCAGTTCGATATCCTGCCGCGTGTAGTAGCGCTCGCCCTTTTTGTTCTTGAACGGCTTGATTTCAACGAACTCTTTCTCCCAAAAGCGCAGCGTGGCTGGCGTCAGGCCAAACATTTTGGCGGTGTCGCCAATGCTGTAATACGAGCGCTCGATGTCGGTGTTGATAGTGTCGGTGTCCATAATGCTTTACTCCTCATCACGGGCAGCAGCCCTGCGGTTGTCTTTTTCCTTGATACTCTCACGCTTGTCGTACATCTTCTTACCTCTTGCCAAAGCGATGTCCAACTTGGCATAACCCTTCTCATTAATCCACAGCAAGGTGGGAATGATGGTAGTGCCACGGTCGTTGAGTTTGCTCTGCAGTTTCTTCAGTTCTTTCTTGTTGAGCAGCAGTTTGCGGTCGCGCTTAGGCTCGTGGTTGTTGTAGCTGCCGTGGGCATACTCGCTGATGTGCAGGTTGTGGACCCACAACTCGCCATTCACAAACGAGCAGTAGCTGTCGGTGAGGTTGGCCTTGCCCGCACGGATGGACTTGATTTCGGTACCACACAGCACCAAGCCCGCTGAATAGGTGGTCAGCAGGTAGTATTCGAACTCCGCTTTGCGGTTTTTGATAGCGATTTGCGTGTTATTTTTATCCTTTGCCATTTTCTTCTGAACTAACCTGCAAAGTTACACAAATTTCTCGAATTAAACATCAGAAAATACACTTACTTGCCAACTTGCTAATTTGCCAATTAAATTGTATTTTTGCAAAAATTTTGTACGATGAATTTATTCGCATTAGGTTTTCTGAAATTCGGCATCTCTGATGCCATCGACATCTTACTGATAGCCATACTGCTATATGCTTTATACCGTCTTTTACGGGGCACTGGAGCAGTGAAAATTTTCTTCGGAATCTTCATAGTTTTCATCATCTGGACGGTGGCCCGCTACTTCCATTTGACCATGTTTGCGGATGTTTTGGGCAAAATTTTCAGCGTAGGTCTTATTGCGCTGATTGTCATCTACCAGCCCGAGATTCGCAAATTCCTCACTTTTATCGGCAACACCCGTTTCACCAAGTTCATCGAAAACCGACGAAACAAACAGTTGAGTTCTGAAGACTATGCGGAGGATATCGACTCTATTGTGCGTGCTTGCAAGCGCATGGCCAGCTCGAAAACCGGTGCCCTCATTGTAGTGGCACGCGCTACCCCCCTCTACGACTATTTAGAGACGGGGGAAAAGATTGATGCCCTTATCTCGCGTGAGCTCTTGGAGAATATATTCTTCAAAAACAGTCCCTTGCACGACGGGGCTGTCATCATCAAAAACCACCGTATTGCCGCTGCCAGATGCATCCTGCCCGTGTCGAAAGACGACAGTCTGCCCACCGATTTGGGATTGCGCCACCGCTCGGCCATCGGTTCTACCCAACTTACGGATGCGCTGGCCATTGTGGTGTCTGAGCAGACAGGACAGATTTCGCTGTGCCAGCAAGGAGAGCTCACCCGCGATATCTCCCCCACCGTGCTCACCCAAATGCTGCAAGAAGCCCTGAAACAATAATTCCCCACATACCATGTCAATACTAAACTACGTTATTTGGACAGTAGATCCCGTAGCCCTCTCTGTCGGTCCTTTCGAAATCAGATGGTACGGTTTGCTGCTGGCTTTTGGCTTTTTCTTTGCCTATCTTACCTTATGCAAGATATTCAAGACCGAAAACATCTCCCAACAATTGTGCGACAAGTTGTCCATCTGGACCATCATCTGGACCATTGTGGGACTGCGACTGGGACATTTCCTCTTTTACGAGCCAGAGTATTTCACCAGCCTGAAAGGCATCAGCGAAATTCTGCTGCCCATTCAAGACGGACAGTTTGTGGGCTATCAGGGACTGGCCAGTCACGGAGCCGTTATCGCCATCACCGCATTCCTCTGCTATTTTGCCTGGAAATACAAGATGAACACCTTGTGGCTGTGCGACCGTTTGGCCATCATTATTCCTATAGCCGCAGGTATGGTCAGAATCGGCAACCTGATGAACCACGAGATTGTGGGCAGCATCACCACCGTGCCTTGGGCTTTCGACTTCACCCTTGGAGGTCCCGGCATTGCAGGCACCTACCGCCACCCCGCCCAACTCTATGAGGCATGCGTCTATCTGCTGCTGTATCTGTGCTTCGTCATTTATTACTTCAAATTTGCCAAAGGAAAAATTCCCGCAGGAAGAACGGTTGGCTTGATTTTCTTTGTCATTTTCACCGCCCGTTTTATCATCGAGTTCTTCAAAGAGGTGCAGGTCAGCAAAGAGGTGGGCATGACACTTGACATTGGCCAAATCCTGAGTATTCCTATCATCATTGCAGGCTTTGCGCTTGTAGTGTATTCCATTATCCACCGCGACAACATACCCGTCTATAAAGAAATAGATTGGCAGAAAGACAAAAACAAAAAGAAATAAACCATGTGGCTCAACTTCAAAGGAAAACTCTGCTCTTTGTCCCAACCGCTGGTGATGGGGATATTGAACTATACGGAGGATTCTTTCTTTGACGGGGGGAAATACACCAGCGAAAAGGCCATTATAGAACGCGCCGCTCAACTGCTGGAAGAAGGAGCCGACCTGATCGACATCGGAGCTATGTCAACACGACCCGGTGCTGCAGATATTGACGAACCTACTGAAATTGAACGCATCCGACAGGCGGTATCCCTTATTTTGCAACATTTTCCCGATACCATCATCTCGATAGACACTTGGCGTGCCTCGGTGGCTCAAGTGGCATTAGACCATGGAGCCGCCATGATTAACGACGTGTCGGGTGGCACTTTCGACCAAGAGATGATTCCCACCGTGGCTAAGGCCAGAGTTCCTTACTGTCTGATGCATACCCCTGCCAAACCCGATGTAATGCAGCAACATACGCAATATAACAACCTCATCGGTGACATGCTTCATTTCTTCGGCACCCAATTGGCGAAACTGAAAGAGCTGGGTGCCAACGACATCATCATCGACCCAGGGTTCGGCTTTGGCAAAACACTGGAGCAAAACTATTTCCTGATGCAAAACCTCAACGCCTTCGCTACCCTGAACTTGCCTATACTGGTGGGCATCTCGCGCAAGTCGATGATTTACAAGCTACTTGAAACCGATGCCCAACATGCCCTCAACGGCACCACCGTATTGAATACCATTGCCCTGCTAAAAGGCGCTCACATCCTCCGCGTTCACGATGTCCGCGAAGCGAAGGAGTGTGTAAAAATGGTAGAGGCATTAAAACGTGGAGAAAAATAAAAAAAACACAAATATGAAAAAACTCCTCTTATTGATACTCATCCCCTTCTATACACTATCTCTTTGGGGTCAGGAACCGCCAGGCTACTACAACGCTGCCAACGGCAAGAAAGGAAGGGCACTGCGACTGGCACTAGCCCAGATTCTGAATACTAACACTACTTCTTTGACCTACAGCGGCCTTTGGAGCGCATTCCCTCAAACTGATGTCAAAAGCAACGGCAAGATTTGGGACATCTACTCGGATATTCCAGGCGGTACCCCACCCTACGAATACACCCCTGTCACCGATCAGTGCGGAAACTACAGTGGCGAAGGCTCGTGCTACAATCGTGAGCATGTAGTACCCAAAAGTTGGTTTAATGATCAGACCCCGATGTACACCGACCTGTTTCACATGTACCCCACCGACGGATGGGTGAACAACAAACGGGGCAACTTGCCTTTCGGTGAAGTAGGCAATGCCACTTGGACCAGCCGCAACGGCTCCAAAATAGGAAACTGTATCACTGCTGGCTATTCAGGGACTGTGTTCGAACCTATTGATGCCTTCAAAGGCGATATTGCCCGTCTGTTGCTCTATATGTGCACCCGCTATTACAACCGCGACTTTGACCAAAGCACCCCCTCGATGTTCACCGATGGCAACCTCAACCCCTGGGCATTGGATATGCTGATACGCTGGCATGAGGAAGACCCGGTAAGCCAAAAGGAACTCGACCGCAACAATGCCGTCTATGCCCTTCAGCACAACAGAAATCCTTTTGTGGATTATCCAGAGTTAGTGGGTAAAATCTTCGGAGTTGATTCGGTCAACGCCTTCAACTATGGCACATCCATCGCTGCTGCCGACCCCGCTGCAGTGTCCCTCTACCCCAACCCTGCCCAAGGACAAGTGGCCATCAGCAGCACCCTCTTCAACATACAGACTGTGGTTTTCTACGATGTGATGGGTAAAGAGCTACTACACGAAACGTTATCCACACCCTCTTTTGAACCCAGCCTCATCAACATATCTTCTCTCTCTCCCGGCATCTACCTGCTAAAAATCACCGACGACAACAATTCTATAGTGCTGAAAAAACTAGTAGTACAATGAAACACCTGATACTTTTCGCAGCCATTATACTCCTTCTGTTACCCGGTCTCTTTGCCCAAACAGAAACCATCAGGGTTATGCACTACAATCTGCTGCAATATCTGGAGCAGTCGGGCGATTGCAACCAAACCACCAACAACATGAACACCAAGGATGCAGCCCTACGCACCATTATCGACTATGTGTTACCTGATGTGCTGGTGGTCAACGAAATCGGTAGCAACGTCAGCTATGCCAACCGTATCGTCAACAATGTACTGAACACCAACGGTCGCGATAATTTCCACCACTGCCCCATGACCAACTATTCGGGTGGAAGTCTGGCCAACATGCTCTTTTACGATGCCGACAAGCTGGCTCTTCACAGCCATTTCTATATTTCCACCGTCAATCGCGACATCAACGGCTACAAGATGTACTATCTCTCTCCCAACCTAGCCCACGGAGATACAGTATTCACCACTTTTTTGCTGGCCCATCTAAAAGCCGGCACCTCTGCAACCGATGCCCAAAAGCGCTACAGCCAAGTGGTCAGTCTGATGAACAAACTGGAGTCTATAGGCGAATATGGCAACTACTGCCTGTCTGGCGATTTCAATATCTACGGAGCCTCTGAAGATGCTTACCAATATCTGATTCACTACTCCAACAGTCTCTACAAGTTCTACGACCCCATCAACCAAGAAGGAGAATGGCATAACTCATACGGTTATAGAAGCATACATACCCAATCGACCCATAGCGACAACAACGGCTGCGCTTCCGCTGGCGGAATGGACGACCGCTTCGACTTCATTTTGGTTTCTTCACCTGTTTATTATGGCAGCCGCAAGGTGAGCTATGTGGAAAACTCCTATCATGCATTGGGCAACGATGGAAACCACTTCAACAAAAGCATCAACTCTCCTGCCAATCAAGACGTGCCCTCCACAATAGCCAATGCTCTCTACAATATGTCAGACCACCTGCCAATAATACTCGATTTGGCCGTTGACCTCACGCCTGTCTCAGTAACCTCTTTGGCTGATTTCGATGTTCATGTGGTCAATCCTGTCCGAGACAAGCTGCAGATTAACATTTTGTCCTCCACTAAAGAAGACCTGCTGATAGAGTTATATTCCATGGAAGGCAAACTGCTACAACGTACCCAGCAAAGAGTAAATAGCGGTGGCACTCGCTTGGAATATGATTTCCCATACGCTTCAGGCTTATATATCCTCAAAATCTCCGATAGCCATAACAGCACGGTTATTAAGAAGATTGTGAAGTAAGCAAACTACAAATTCAGAATCGCAATGATCTTTGACTCCATAAAGTCGCCACCAGGATAGCGGGCGGTGTAGTCGAGATTCAGCCAGATTTGCTTCTGGTTGTCAGTATGGTAATGCAAGCGCTGCCCATCCGATTCAGCCTTGAACATCACCTGCTTGATGATATAATTGACATCCTCAAGGTTCTCGCGGTCACCGATAAGAATTTCGGGATAGACATGCTCGGTAGTATGTACCAGTCGCATGGTGCCTCCAATAGACATGATGGCAGCAGCCATCATAATGGAATGGTCGTCACAGTCGCCTGAGAAAACACCAAGGTTGTCGCTCGCCGTCACCAAGTACTCCTGTCCCAGAGGGTCGTTGACATAGTTCCAGCGACGGTTGATGTCTCGAAACACCGCAAAGCATTGTATCAACCGACGATAGTCGTGATATTCGGCGATATATTTCTTCAGACTATCGTCAGTAGTAAGCGAAACCGCATAATTGCGCACCTCGGGATTGTAATAATCCACCGCCTTAATGTACTTTGCCCTGTGGGGAAACGGTCCCAAGTCGGTGGGTGTGGTGTCAGGTTCAGGCTCAGTGAAAATACCGTATGCCATCTCCTTAAAGTCCTTATAGGCCAAACGGAAACCATAGCTATTGGTAAAGGAACCCACACACAAGCCTCCAAGCAGCAACAACCAAAGCGCAGCTACTGCGATTTTATACTTGCGAAGCACAAAAAAGACCAATGCCACCAATGCTAAAAAGAGCAGCACACGGTCGAGATTCAAAGGCCAGTGGGCATTCGGAACATAACGAAAGACAATAAAGGCCAATGGAATAAGCAACAGCCATGCCAACACCTCAAAAATGATGCGCATTACCAGTCCCTTATTTATTTTCTTCTTGGCCATTATCTGCAACTGTATGGGTCAACTATTCCTCAGGAGCAAACATAGGATCCCATGGTGGCAGCATAATAGGGGTCTGCTTGGTGAGCTTCAGGATTTTGGCAGGAATATATTTTTCTTCCACCACCACACGGAACATGTACTCGTTGAACCATTCGTTGGTCATAATCAGAAAGCCGTTATAGCCATACGAGCTACCCCAGCTATTCTCCACCATCCACTTTTGGGGCTTTCCATTGGCATCCAAATCCACTGCACATAGGGTCATTGCATGAGAAGAACCGCTGGCAAAAGTAGCTACACGCTGCTTTTTGGTCATATTGAAAGTGGTACCGAACAAGGAAGCATAGTCGTAGTTGTTGACATCCAACCAGCCTTTGTCACGGTCGAGGAATTTGCCTACATCGCAAGAGAAATACATCATGGTGCTGTCTTTAATAGAAGCAATGGCTAAAGGAGCTATTTCTTCCATAGGCAGATTGAGGTATACCCAATTTTTGCCATCATATACATGGCGGTCGTACTCAATCTCATACACTTTGTAATATTCGCGAGTAGGGTCGTTCATAATCATATAGTACTTGGAGAAATCCTCGTTCACATATTTCTTGAAGAATGATTGCGGGGTGTAAGTCTCAGTAGATACCGGCTTTCCAGAGGCATCGCGTTGGGTCCAGGTGAATTCTGTGGGAGGTTCACCAATAGTCATCACCAAAATACGATAGATGGTCTGCAACATCTCGGTCTTACGGTCTTGCAGCATCTTTTCAGTGGTGCTTTTATTGTTGGCCATATCGCGCAGTTCGAGTCCATACTCACGCAGTTTCAGCGAGAGGATGTTAGACATTCTGGACGTGCTGTTGGTGCTGTAGGTTTCGAGCATAGCCTCTTTCGGAACAATACCGTACTTGGTCACCAAGTCGGCCACACCGGTAAACTGGCCACCATCGCCAATGGGGTTTTTGAACAGCCACTCCACATGCTTGTCATCCATGGGTTTGGCACGATGGTCGAGGATAGCCTGCAGAAATAGGTTGGATTTCTCCAGCTGATCCCAAAAGAAAGTATAAGCCTGCGAGAACTGGAAGTCGGCAGGCAGATTATGCTTGGCAATGGCTTTAGAGCGCATCACATTCATGCCGGTAAACATCCAGCAACGGCCAGAGGATTTCTGGTCAGTAACTGCCTTGGAATTGACCTTATTGGAAAAATAAGAGTCAAAAGCCGTGCTGTTGTCAGCATTGGTTGCCAGCTTGTTGATATCGTTGGCAATGACTGCATTGCGCAGTGCCTTGTTTTCGGGAGTATTTTGATAACCAGCCTTGATTTTAGCCAACATTTCGGGGGTGATACCTCCATTATTCTGAGCATACAAACCCACCATACAAAGGGCTGATACAATGATTAAGAAGATTTTTTTCATTATCGTTTGGTTTAAGATTATGCTGATGCAAAAATACAATAAATTATTTCATCTATAGACAAAACTTGTGTCACATTATATTATTTTTATCTCTTCCGTGTCGAAATCTACACTAAAAAAGCGGTTCTCCCTGCCATTGGTAATGCCAATAATAGGGGCTCTGAGGGTTTTGTTGTAGCGTCCTGCCTGCTCCATCACCTCCTGGGTGAGCTTGACATGAGGAGCTTTGCACTCCACCACCATCCAGGGCTTGCCCTCTTGATCGAAAACCACCAAATCGTAGCGACGGGAGAGGCCATTGACGCTGATTTCTCGCTCAACAGACAGATGAGAGGCGGGAATTTGCTTGACCGTCAACAAAAACTGTATAAACTGCTGGCGAACCTCTTCCTCAGGAGTAGCCGCTACCCATTTCTTTCGAATAGGATCGAAGAACTCCCTTGTATCGCCTATTATCCGTTGCTTTATCATATTCGGTTTCAGGATTTCGGATAGATTTCCTCCAACACTTTCTCTTCGTTTTCCCAGCACAGCTCATCAGCGGCCACACGGCAGTTGGCTTTCATTTCTTCATACAGCTGTTTGTCACCCAATAATCTATTGATCACCTCAGCAATACTTTGTGGCTGAAAATCCTCCACAATCATGCCTACTCCGTATTGGCGAATGATTCTTGCCCGTTCAATCAAATTGGAAGCCACAATAGGGGTTCCTGCCTTGATGTATTCAAAGAGTTTATTGGGCAGACTGAAACGAAGGTTCAGACTGAGGTCTCGGTCAAGCGCAATGCCTATATCCGACAAATAGGTATAGTTGAACAACTTTTCAGGGGTAACACGCGGTACAAAGGTCACTCGGTCTTCCAGCTGCAGCTGCTTTACCCTCTCTTTCAGTTGCGGAATCACAGTTCCATTGCCCACAATCAGCAAAACAGCCTTTTCATCCACCCATGGCATCGCCTCCACCAATTCTTCTCCACCCCGTCCTTCATTTAATCCGTTGCCCTGAAGGATGATAATAGCTTTATCCTCGGGTAGATTTAAGGAAACACGACTTTCTGTCACAGGGGGCGTAGCTTTCGGAGGAATATTGCGTACCAAATGCGGACGGATACCATATTCCTTTTCATACTGCTCCACAATGGACTGACTGACCGTGATGACATCTTTTAATTTGGGGAAACAGAATTTTTCGATACTCAGCCACACGTGCTTTACAAAAGGCTTGTCGGCAATAGACAACTCGCCACAGAAATATTCGTGACTGTCATATACGATTCTCTTTCGCTTCAACTTACTTACCAAAAAATTAGGCAATAGCGTATCCAAGTCGTTGGCTACAAACAAATCGAAATGATGAAAGAGCAAGTAGAAAAACAAGCGGATGTTGTATTCAGCATAAAACAGACCGCCTTTACGGAACAACAAACGCATCCGATGCGTTTGATATGCTCTGGGAGCCAATGAAGCGGAATCGCCATAGCGACGCCCCACAAGGGTAACATCAAACCCCTGGCGTGTCAAAAAGTTGCACACTTTATCGACACGCGGGTCTGTATAGAGGTCATTGGTGACAGACAGAACAACCTTATTGTTCGTCTTTACCATGACAGTTTTTGTATTTCTTGCCGCTACCACAGGGACAGGGGTCATTACGTCCCACTTTCTTCTCCACACGGATGGGGGCATTGCCCTTTCCACCAGGAGCCACCTGACGTCCACCGCCCACTTCCTGACGGCCGGTTTGCAGCTTCTTGGCATCCGACTCGGGCAGCTTGGCCTCTTTCACTTGTGCATTCTCTGAAATAGGAATAGTACCCTTGGTGAGGAAGGAAACAATCTCGGTGCTAATGCGTACCAGCAACTGGTCGAAGAGGTTGAACGACTCGAGTTTGTAGATCAACAGCGGGTCTTTCTGCTCATAGGAAGCATTCTGTACCGACTGCTTCAAGTCGTCCAAATCGCGCAAGTGCTCTTTCCAAGCATTGTCGATTACTGCTAAGGTGATACCTTTTTCGATAGACAGACCTACCTCACGGCCCTTGGTCTCGTATGACTTCTTCAGCGGAGCCACCACCGTCAGATTCTTGAATCCATCGGTAAAAGGAATAGCGATATTCTGGAAGCGGTCGCCCTGTTCCAGATACACTCTTTCGATAATAGGATAAGCCTTATTGCTCAGCTGCTGTATTTTTTCTTTGTAATGATCGTAAATGAACGGGAACAATTCATCGGTCAGTTTCTGCGGACGCTCTTGCAGGAAACGTTTTTCGTCGAAAGGAGACTCGCAACCGAAGGTGGTAATCATTTCCTGACAGAAACCTTCGTAGTCCTTATTTCCCCAGTTGTTGTCCACCACAATTGAGCACACATCATAAAACATCTCGGAGATATCGATAGCCAGACGGTCGCCAAACAAGGCATTGCGGCGCTTGTTGTAGATAGTGCTACGCTGATGATTCATCACATCGTCATATTCCAGCAAACGTTTACGAGTGCCAAAGTTGTTTTCTTCCACTTTCTTCTGTGCTCTCTCGATAGACTTGGAAATCATGCTGTGCTGAATCACCTCGCCTTCCTGTAAGCCCAGCGTATCCATTACCTTGGCAATACGGTCGGAGCCAAACAGACGCATCAAGTCGTCTTCCAAAGACACGAAGAACTGAGAACTACCGGGGTCACCCTGACGACCGGAACGACCTCGCAACTGGCGGTCCACACGACGCGAATCGTGACGCTCGGTACCGATGATGGCCAAACCACCTTTCTCCTTAATGCCGGGTCCCAACTTGATATCAGTACCACGACCTGCCATGTTGGTAGAGATGGTTACGGTGCCCGCCTGACCGGCTTCTGCCACAATGTCGGCCTCCTTCTTGTGCAACTTGGCGTTCAGCACATTGTGTTTAATCTTTCTTACGGTCAAAATCTTGGACAACAATTCGGAGGTTTCCACCGAGGTGGTACCTACCAGCACCGGACGGCCTTCTGCATTCAGGCGCAAGATTTCGTCCACCACAGCGGCATATTTCTCACGCTTGGTCTTATACACCAAATCCTCATGGTCAATACGGGCAATAGGACGGTTGGTAGGAATCACCACCACATCCAGCTTGTAGATGTTCCAAAACTCACCCGCCTCAGTTTCAGCGGTACCCGTCATACCCGACAGCTTCTTGTACATTCTAAAGTAGTTCTGCAGGGTGATGGTGGCGTATGTCTGGGTGGCAGCTTCCACCTTCACATTCTCCTTGGCCTCAATAGCCTGGTGCAAACCGTCGGAATAACGACGACCTTCCATGATACGACCCGTCTGCTCATCCACAATCTTCACCTTGTTGTCGATAATCACATATTCCACATCCTTCTCGAACATGGTATAGGCTTTCAGCAACTGATGGATGGTATGGATTCTTTCGGAAGCGATAGAGAAATTGCGGTAAATCTCGTTTTTACGATCCTGTTTTTCCTTTGGATCAAGATCTTGTTTTTCCAGTTCTGCAATTTCAGCACCTACATCCGGCATAATGAACATCTTCGCCTCTTCCGCATCCTTCGAAATCAGCTCGATACCCTTATCCATGATATCCACTGTATTCTGTTTCTCTTCAATCACAAAGTAAAGTTCATCGTCAATCAGATGCATATTGCGGTTCTGCTCCTGCATGAAAAAGCCTTCAGTACGCAGCAACACTTGCTTCATACCCTGCTCGCTGAGGAACTTAATCAAAGCCTTGTTTTTCGGTAAACCACGCTGGGCACGCAACAACAGCATAGCGCCTTCATCAGTGGGTTTCGGGTCGGGATTTTCAGCCAACAGCTTCTTGGCTCTGGTCAAAATCTCTGCTACATATACCTTCTGGGCGTTGTATAACTTCTCTACCACAGGTTTGTAGAGGTCAAACTCCTGTTGCTCTCCTCTTGGGGTGGGACCGGAAATAATCAACGGTGTACGGGCATCGTCAATCAACACCGAGTCAACCTCATCCACGATGGCAAAGTTGTGGGGACGCTGCACCAACTCGGTAATATTACGGGCCATATTGTCACGCAGGTAGTCGAAACCAAATTCATTGTTGGTTCCGTAAGTAATATCAGCGGCGTATGCCTTGCGGCGTTCCTCTGAATTGGGTTCATGCTTGTCGATGCAGTCCACCGTCAGTCCATGAAATTCATACAGCAAGCCCATCCACTCGGCATCACGCTTGGCCAAATAATCGTTCACGGTCACCACATGCACACCTTTACCTGGAAGAGCGTTCAGATAAACAGGCAGTGTAGCCACCAGGGTTTTACCTTCACCTGTGGCCATCTCGGCGATCTTGCCCTGATGCAACACGGTACCACCGATAATCTGCACATCGTAGTGGCACATGTCCCACTTGATCATATTACCACCTGCCGACCAGGTATTGTGGTAGCGGGCTTTGTCGTCTACAATGTCGATACAGTTTCGATAAGCAGCAATATCCCTGTCCATCTGGGTAGCGGTCACCTCTACAATCTCATTGTCTTTGAAACGGCGGGCGGTTTCCTTCATCACTGCAAAAGCCTGAGGCAGGATCTCATCCAGCACCTCTTGCGTTTTTTTGTAGCTGCGCTTCTCCAGTTGTTCAAGTTCTTTGTAGAAATCCTCCTTCTCCTGAATGGGCATATCGTAATTGTTGTCCATATACTCCTTTATCTCCGCAATTCTGTCTTCTTCCTCCTTGACGGTTTCCGCTATATGCTGTCTGAATTCTACCGTTTTATGGCGAAGCTCGTCGTTAGATAAATCCTTGATGGTTTCGTATGCTGCCAGTGTTTTTTCGAGATAAGGTTTCAACTCCTTCAAATCTCGGTCGGCCTTGGTCCCGAAAAGTTTACTTAAAAAATTTGCCATTATATAGTATTTTAAAATTGGGGTGCAAATTTACATAAAATCCTTGAATTATTGACTGAGTAATGAAAATATCCACAGCTTTTTCCGATTAGCCGATTTGTGCTTCGCATTATTTTGTATCTTTGCAAGTTAAAATACATTGAAGAATGAAACTATTTTTCCGACTTTTCAGGCATGTCTTTCCTTACAAGGCGGATATTGTTTTTATTCTGATTTTCAACTTCTTATATTCCATCTTCTCCATTTTCTCACTCTCCATGGTGGTGCCTTTCTTGTCTGTTCTCTTCGGACAAACCGAGGCTGTTACTGTCAAACCCGCCTTTGAATTGTCGGCAGATTTCATCATCAACACCTTCTACTACTACATGAGTATCATCATTGCAGCCCATGGACCCGTGGCTGCACTAGTATATATTGCAGGCACTATGGTGGTGCTTTCTCTCCTGTCGAATTTGTGCCGCTATATGGGCATGTTTTTCCTGGCAGACATCCGTTGTGGCATTCTTCAACAAATTCGCAGCGAAATCTATCATCAGATGCTGATTCTCCCGCTGTCATTTTACTCTTCACAGCGCAAGGGCGACATCATGAACCGTATGGGAGCCGACGTGCAGGAAGTGGAATGGTCGGTCATCAGCACCCTGCAGTCCATCTGCCGCGACCCCTTCCTGATTGTGGTGTTTCTGTTTGCCCTGTTCAGCATCAGCGCAAAACTTACCTTGATCACACTGGTAGTACTGCCCATTGCAGGCTACGTTATCGCCGTAGTGGGAAAGAGCATCAAACAAAAATCAGTCAAGGCTCAGCAATTGTTGGGACATCTGAGTTCCATTTTTGAAGAAACCATCAGTGGCTTGAGAATCATCAAGGCTTACAATGCCATTGATTTCATGTCGAAGAAATTCAAGGACGAAAACCACGAGTTCTACCAGCTGAACAAAAAAATGTACAGAATCAACGAACTGGGCTCCCCTCTCATTGAGTTTTTAAGCGTCACCGCCTTGATGCTGATTCTATTTTTAGGCGGAGTGTTTGCTCCCGAAAGCATGTTCAGCGGCGGACTTTTTGTGATGTACATCTTGGTTTTCGCACGCATCATTCCCCCCGCCAAAGCACTGGTTACCTCAGTTTACAATATCCAAAAGGGTATGGCCTCTGCTGAAAGAATCTACGAGATTATCGATGGAGAGGAAGTTATTGTAGAAGATAAAGAGCCTATTAGTCTGAAAGAATTCAAAGACAAGATTGAATACCAACATGTGGGTTTCTCCTACAACCAACATCAAACCGATGGACATTACGATGTGCTGGACGATGTGAACTTCTGTCTGGAAAAAGGAAAAACCATCGCGCTGGTGGGAGCTTCCGGTGCCGGAAAATCCACCTTGGTAGATTTACTACCCCGCTTCTACGATGTGTCGGCAGGAGAAATCAAACTGGATGGCATCAATATCAAACGATACAGAATCAGCGATTTAAGAGGCATCTTCGGTATTGTGAATCAAGATGTGATGCTGTTTAACGATACCGTTTACAACAACATCACTTTTGGGATGGACCATATCAGCAAAGAGCAGGTGGTGGAAGCTGCCAAGATTGCGCAGGCCCATGATTTCATTATGGAACTGGAAGACGGCTACGACACCATCCTGGGCGACAGAGGCATGAGGCTCTCTGGCGGACAGCGTCAGCGCATCAGCATTGCCCGGGCACTACTGAGCAACCCGCAGGTACTCATCCTCGACGAGGCCACTTCTGCCCTCGACACCGAATCGGAATTTCTCTTCCAACAGGCTATCCAAGGACTGCTGAAAGACCGTACCGCCATTATCATCGCTCATCGGCTCACCACCATCCGCAATGCCAACCAAATCCTCTTTGTGAAAGACGGTCACATCAGCGAGCAGGGCACCCACGACGAACTGATGCAACAGAAAGGCGATTATTACCGTTTCTGTACACTTCAACTGATGAAAAATTAAAAACTAACAATATGAGCATTTTAGAATTAATCTTTCTTTCAATCGCACTGGCCATGGACTGTTTCGCGGTCAGTTTTTCCGCAGGCGGACTGCAAAAGGAACTGCGTCTGCGACATGCGCTGGTCATTGGTTCCTTCTTTGGCCTATTCCAAGGCATGATGCCGCTTATCGGTTATTTCGGAGGCCAGGCGGTGGTGAGTTATGTAGAGCGTTTCGGCCACTGGATTGCCTTCGGCATCCTGCTGATACTTGGCCTCAAGATGATGTTTGAGGCCCTTCGTCCTGAAAAGGGAGGAAAAGGCATGAACATCATGAAACCTACCACCCTGCTGGTGCTGTCTATCGCCACCAGTATCGACGCGCTGGCCGTCGGCTTCAGCTTTTCCATGCTGGCCGTCAGAATTTGGATTGCCGTGCTGATTATCGGCCTTGGTTCCTTCCTGTTCTCAATAGGAGGCTTCTACATGGGCAAATTCCTGTCCAACCGCCTCAAGCCCACCTATGCCGAAATCCTGGGCGGCTTGATTCTCATTGGCATCGGTGTCAAGATTCTGATTGAGCACTTAAGTATGTAATTATCTATTAACCCATAAAATTTATTCAAAATGTCAAAAACAGCAAAAATCTTAATCATTGTCGGCATCATCGCCGTAATAGTCCTTTGGGCTGTTAGAATTTACAACAACATGGTCAAATTGGACGAAGAGACCCAACAGGCCTGGGCTCAGGTGGAAAATGTGTACCAACGCCGTGCTGACCTTATTCCCAACTTGGTAAAAACCGTTCAAGGTGCTGCTGAGTACGAAAAAGGTACTTTGGAAGCAGTGATTGAAGCCCGTTCGAAAGCCACTTCTGTACAGGTTGACCCCACTAATCTGACTGAAGAAAACATCGCCGCTTTCCAGCAGGCACAAGACCAGTTGAGTTCCGCATTGAGCCGCTTGATGGTGGTAGTGGAACGCTATCCCGACTTGAAAGCCAATCAGAACTTCCTGGAACTGCAATCACAGTTGGAAGGCACCGAAAACCGCATTGCTGTTGAACGTAAGAAATTCAATGAGGTGGTGCAGAATTACAATACGGCCATCCGTCGCTTTCCGAACAACATTTTCGCTGGCATGTTCGGTTTCGACAAAAAAGGCTATTTCAAGGCTAAAGAAGGTGCCGACGTGGCTCCCGATGTAGAATTCAATTTTAATTAATGAAAAGACTCGTTTTATTTTTATTAGCCCTTTGTTGCTCCATTTTACTGTGGGCACAAATTCCGCCGCAACCCGACCCACCACGTCTGGTCAACGACTTTGCGGGTGTATTGACTACTGAGCAAGTGGATGAGTTGGAACATCGTCTGGTAGCATTCAATGATACCACCTCCAACGTCATCTGTGTAGTCATTGTCAACGATCTGGGCGGCTACGATGCAGCGGAATATGCTTACGAAATTGGCGACAAATGGGGGGTTAGAGACAAGAAATTCAGCAATGGGGTGGTGATTCTCATCAAACCCTCCAGTCCCAAGGGTGGTGATGGCGACATCTATATCGCCACTGGCTATGATCTGGAGGGTGTGTTGCCCGATGCCGCCTGCAAGCGCATTATCGAGCAGCAGTTTATCCCCGAACTGAAGCAAGGCAATTATTATGAAGCCATCGTCAAAGGCTTGGATGTGATTCTGCCAGCAGTGGCAGGAGAAATCAACGTAGCCCGTGACGATGGTGAAGACGGAGCTTTCCTTGCCGGCTTCGTATTTTTCCTCTTCCTCATGATTATCATTCTGATTATCTCGGCCTCCAGGTCATCACACAACCGCAAAGGCGGCAATGGTTCTGGCAATGGCAGCGGCAATGATGAAGACCTTCTTAATGCTATTTTCTGGGGTTCTCTCTTGAGCAACGGTCACCGCGGAGGCGGAGGCTTCAGCGGCAGTAGTGGCTTCGGAGGAGGTTTCGGTGGCGGAGGCTTCAGCGGAGGAGGCTTTGGCGGCTTCGGTGGAAGCGGAGGCTTTGGCGGAGGAGGTGCCGGAGGAAGGTTCTAGCCTAACCTCACACTACCCACACAGTCCCCACACTGCGCGACTACGTCGTATAAAAAAAAGAGACACTTGAAGTGTCTCTTTTTTTTAATGTATCTTTAATGTTTGCTTGATTTTAGAGGTAAGGATGTCAATGCCCTTTTCGTTATTACCACCAACAGGAATGATGATGTCCGCCAACTTCTTAGTGGGTTCGATGAAGGACTCGTGCATGGGTTTGACGTAGGTGCGATAATGACGGATGGACTTGTCCAGCCCGCGGCCACGCTCGTTGACATCGCGCTGGATGATGCGAATCAGGCGCTCGTCAGACTCAGTATCCACAAATACTTTTAAATCCAATGTATTGCATAAAACTTCATTGGTAAAAATCAGAATGCCTTCCACTAGTAGCACTTCTGCAGGTTTTACTGGAATGGTTTCCGCCCCCCTGCGACAAGTGACATACGAATAGGTGGGCATCTCTACGGTCTTACCTGCTTTCAGCTCTTCAATCTGCTGAATCATCAAAGGCCATTCAATAGCCGAAGGATGGTCGAAATTGATTTTCTCGCGCGCTTCCTGCGAGATGTCACCTTGATCCTTATAGTAAGAATCCTGCGATAAAACAGCAACCCTCTCTTGGGGAAGAGACTTGATAATCTTTTTTACTACTGAAGTTTTTCCGGAACCGGACCCACCGGCAATGCCAATAACTAACATGGGGGGAAGTTTTTTGTTGCCCAAGGAGGACTCGAACCTCCAATGACAGGACCAGAATCTGTAGTGTTGCCAATTACACCATTGGGCATTTTTGAGATTGCAAAAATACAACTTTTTTCTTTGTCAGCTACCAAAAAATTGATTTTTTTATTTTATGATAAATATCGAAAATTCAATTGTTTATAATTGCAATCTGGTGGATTCCCAAATTTTGCATTAATCTCTCTTCCCGAAAATTCGCAGTAAATAGATGAAAAGGTTGATAAAATCGAGATACAAGGTAAGGGCACCCATAATGGCTTCCTTGCGGTCCTCCTCGGTTCCCTCGTTGCCAATCACATTCATCTCTTTCAACTTTTGTGTGTCGTATGCAATCAATCCCACAAAGATAAACACTCCAGCGTAGGTAGTAATCCAATAGACCATAGTGCTCTTCAAAAACAGATTGATGAGCGTAGCCACTATCAGTCCTAACAAAGCCATAAACAAAATACTACCCCATTTGGTCAGATCTTGTTTGGTAAAATATCCATATAACGACATAACCGCAAACGTGCCGGAAACAATAAAGAAGGTAGTCGCAATGGAACTTTTGGTATAAATCAGAAATAGCGGTGCCAAAGTGATGCCATTCAGAATGGAATATACAAAAAAGATAAGTGTGCATGTGAATAGCGACATCCGTTCAAGTCTTGCCGACAAAACTCCCACCAAAATAACTTCCGCTATCAAGAGGAAAATGAATACACCTGAATGTGTCATAAAGAAATTCATCATCGGCTCAAAGTGATAAATGGCAAGTGACACAAAGCCTGTAAGGGCCAATGCAAAACACATCCACGCATACACTCTTACCATAAAACGCTGGTTCTCAGCAGCGATTTGAAAATCCATTGGATTAATTGTTCTGTCTTCAGTATTAAAATAATTTTCCATCAGTATATTTTTTTGATGATGCAAAAATACAATAATATTTGCACGTCTGTATGCGATTCGGGAATTTTGTGTACATTTGCAATTGAAAATTTACACAATGAACGTCAAACTGGTCCTTTTAGGGTTTTTGCTGATGACTGCAGAGCTGTGCATGGCGCAGGTGTGCGGTTGCACCGACTCATTGGCCATCAACTATGACACCAACGCCACCATCAACGATGGCAGTTGCGAATATGAGGCTGTTATCATCGATGTTACAGAAATAGGCATGCTGAACTCGCTGCTGGAAGGATCTTCCTCGCTCTTCTTTTGGAATAACGACTACTGGACTTTCAATGACCACAACAACAATTGCTTGTACCAAATTGACAGCACCAACGCAACCATCATGGAAAGCCTCTGTATCAATAGTATCAACAGTAACGACATAGAGGAAATATCACAAGACAGTCTCTTTTTGTACTTCGGCGATATAGGAAATAACAACGGAAATCGGCGCGACCTCCACATACTAAGAATTAGTAAGGAATCCATTCTGAACCATACATTTGAAGTGGATACCATCGCTTTTTTTTACGAAGACCAGACTGACTTCTCTCCTCAGCCAAAAAGCACCGACTTTGATTGTGAATCTTTTGTCGTTTCGCGCGACAGCATCTATCTCTTTACCAAACAGTGGGTCTCTACACAAACCACCATCTATAGTCTACCTAAAACACCTGGCCACCACATTGCACGCCGAGGCAACACCTACAATGTCAATGGATTGGTAACCGGGGCCTCTTACCTACCTGAATACCAACTGGCTGTCCTCTGCGGCTACGATTATGCTACCGAAAACATGATGTCCGCCCTTCATCCTTTTATTATATTACTATATGATTTTCAAGTCAATAAGTTCTTCTCTGGCAACAAACGGCGACTGGATTTCGATTACTTGACAAGGGCTCAAGTGGAAGCCATTGCCACACATAACGGATTGGACTACTATCTCACCAGTGAAGATTTCGCGGCTTCCGTCATGGGTTTCAATATTAACTCACCCGCCAAATTAATGCGACTGGATTTACGCAATTTTCTTCTTCCGTATCTGAACAGATTCGGCACATTCGACAATATTATACAAATTTCTCATCGGCAAGCAGACGATATTTATATCTACCCAAATCCCGTCACAAACCAATTGTATATTCATTGTCCACAAACTCTTTTAGGTGCAGAATACGAAATCTTCAATCTCAATGGTCAGCTAATGATGGAAGGAATTTTGAAAAACAATGTTATTTATCTGAACAATATAAATTTAGCTGCCGGAAAATACATTCTTATCCTTCAGCAAAATGAGGAGGTAAAGACTTTTACTTTCATTAAAAAGGAAAAATAGATTTTTATGCACCATGAAAAAACTGTCAATATTTGTCGCTATATGTAGTTTCTGCCTAAGTCTCTCTGCGCAGACCTTCACCGAGTGGCAGGACCCCGCTGTGTTCGAGGTCAACAAGCTATACCCGAGAGCCAATATTCCACAGAACAACGGTTTCACCGATGACAATCCATACTTTGAAAGCCTTAACGGTCAATGGAAGTTCCACTATGTGCCCAATGCAGACGAGCGTCCGACCAACTTCTTCCGCACCGACTATGATGATAGCGGTTGGGGAACCATTCCTGTACCCGGCAATTGGGAGCTGAACGGCTATGGCATACCCGTGTATGTAAACACCACCAACGATTTCGACAATAGCCAGTTGCCTAAGGTGCCTGTAAAAGGCAATGCCGTAGGCAGCTACCGCAAATGGGTGGAAATCGACAAAGTATTTGAAGATTTACAGATTTTTCTCAACATCGGGGGTGCGAAGTCCTGCTTCTACCTTTGGGTGAACGGCGAGTTTGTGGGCTACAGCGAAGATGCCAAGACCAACTCAGAATTCGATATCACACAATTTGTAAAATTTGGAGAGCGCAACCTGATTGCCCTGCAGGTCTTCAAATGGAGCGACGGCTCCTATTTCGAGTGCCAGGATTTCTGGCGGCTGAGTGGCATCGAGCGAGACATCACCCTCTATGCCCAACCCAAAACTCACATTCTGGATTACAAAATTGTAGCGAATTTGGATTCGACCTACAAGAACGGGGTTTTGGATGTGGAGGTAACAGTAGAAAATCTGGAAAAGCAAAATTCAAATTGGGAATTACAATTACGAATGTATGATGAACGTTTTCAAAATAAAACATTGGTTAAGTTGTCGAAAACCATCAATCGAAGCGACACGGGTAAACAACGCTTGCATTTTCACGCCATAATACCTGATATTCAGTCATGGAACGCAGAAAAACCATATCTTTATAACCTTTGGATTTATTTCACAGAACATCATGAACAACCCACATTTTACATATATGATTTAATTACTATCCCCATCGGTTTCCGCAACATCCGCATCGAGAACGGCCAACTGTTGGTAAACGGGGTACCGGTAACCATCAAAGGAGTAAATCGGCACGAGCACGATCCAAAAACAGGTCACGTAGCTGATAACCGCATCAAACAGGACATTCTGCTGATGAAAGCCAACAACATCAATACGATACGCACGAGCCACTATCCCAACTCGCCAGAACTGTACCGGCTGTGCGACTACTACGGTCTCTACGTCATCGATGAGGCCAATGCTGAGTCACACGCACAGGGCTACGGGGAGATGTCATTGGCAAAACGCGAGGATTTCAAGGAGGCTACGGTGGCACGTACCCGCAATATGTACGAGCGCGACAAGAACCATCCGTGCATCATCTCATGGTCGTTGGGCAACGAGTCGGGCAACGGCGTATGCTACGAGGCGTCATATGACTGGCTGAAGGCCAAGGATACCACCCGCCCCATCCAATACGAGCGCGCCCTCTACGACCGCAACACGGACATCGTGACGATTATGTATCCTTCTGTGGATTACCTCTCTAAATACGCGCAAAAACAGCAGGAACGACCCTACATTATGTGTGAATATGCACATGCCATGGGCAACAGTTGCGGCGGTCTCCAGAACTACTGGGACACCATCTACAAGTACCCCCAACTGCAAGGCGGTTGCATCTGGGACTGGGTCGATCAAGGCTTGCTCACTAAAGATGCGCAGGGCCAGGAGTTCTATGCTTATGGTGGCGACTTCGGTGAGAATATGCCCTCTGATGGCAACTTCTGCATCAATGGCTTGGTGGATCCCGACCGCCAATCGCACCCACAATTGGCCGAAGTGCGGAAAGTCTATCAGCCCATCAAGATTGAGGTCGTGAATTGGGATTCATTGAAATTCCGCATCATCAACCGATTCGATTTCAGCGATTTGGAAGAATATACATTGTTATACAGATTGCGTCCTGATGTGGCACATGAACCGGTGATGCATCCTGACAGTTTTCTGTTGGTTCCTAAAGAAGAAAATAAACTGTGTGGCACTCTTCCGATAGCATTGGCACCACACGATACAGGCTATTTCACAATGCCGCAGGAGATTATAGAAGCAGTAAGGGATTTGGACACCATTGTTCCTGGACGGGATGTAATGCTGGATTTCTATTTGATAAAGAAAAATCCAGCAATTCTCGTAGAATACGAAGACAATTATTCAGAAATTTCAGAAAAGAACCATGTATTCGCTTACGAGCAGTTTAAGTTGCCAGTGCCGACATATAACTCTCAATGGGCCGACTTCACTATGGTCCATGATAAGTGCCAATATACAGAGAATAGGAATAGTATGTCGATTAATATCGGAGATATTGAAGTGTCCTTAGACAAAATTACAGGACACATCACCACCATCACGAAAGAGGGCAAACCGGTGGTGGTAGATGGTCCGCAGCTTAACTTTTGGCGGCCGCCTACCGACAACGACCGTGTGGATAGTCATGGTGAACTACTTTGGCGAAGAATTGGGCTGGACAATCTCAAATGGCAGTTGGACGATTACAAAATTGTGGATTACATGAAAGATTCTTGTTTGTGGGTGTATATAAGAAAAACAGCCCTAAATGAGAATGATGAGCGTGTTTTTGGCATTATTGAACAGTTAATCTTTCGCAATTCAGGGGATATTATGATACTTTATAACATAAATCCTGCCGATTGGATTCCTTGTCTTCCAAAAATCGGAATTCAGATAAAAGTGTCTGACGAACTTGTGACCACCGAATGGGTGGGCAATGCGCAGGAAACCTATCCCGACCGTCAGGCCTGTGGTTTCGTGGGTCATTACGAAGCCCCAACTTATGACCTGTTCCATCAGTATGTGCGTCCGCAGGCAGCTGGCAACCGCATGGAGACACGCTATGTGTCGTTTTTTAATGAGGAACACGAGCGAATACTGTCTGCAAAGTTACAAGGGAAAAATTGCCAGTTCAGTGTCTATCCGTATGAAGACGAGAACATTGAACAGGCAAAACATACTAATGAACTAAAAAAGACAGATCACTATACTTTAAACATAGATTATGCTCAGATGGGGTTGGGTACAGCGACTTGTGGTCCTGATGTTTCAGAAAGAGATTTGGTAAGAAGCAATGGATTGGATATAGCTTTACATCTGCAGATAGGAGAAAGCCCATTGTTTGAAGACTGTTTCAAGGAAAAAAGCGTGTTTATGATATATATACCTTTTAGATGCGGATTAGGCGTGTTTTATCCCGAAAAAGAAATTGTCACTATGAAAAGCACTCCAACTTCTCCGTATGACAAAAATCCTGAAAAGGTGCTGGTGGATAAGAAGATTGGTAATCCGGCTAATTTTCGCGAGGGCTGGGTTGGCTATTATGGAGACACGATGAAGGTGTTGCTGCAGATAGAAGATTATAAGAAGAAACCATCCGAGTTAGTGTTGAGTTTCGCCCACCACCCCTCTCAGTGGGTGTTCCTGCCGCAGAGGGTGACCGTGTCGTACTCCAAGAACGGCAAGAAGTTCAGCAAGCCGGAGAAGGTTGCACTGCTCTTCGACCCGGCCTTGGAAGCCAACAGCAAGCCACAGGTCTGTATCCTGCGCCACAAAATCCCTAATAAAAACGTTAAGTACATCCGTATTGTTGCTGAACCGGTGGAACAGCTACCGAGTTGGCATCCAGCGGCAGGAGAAAAAGCATGGATAATGACAGATGAGGTAAAGATAAAATAAAAAAAGCGGCCCGCAGTTTCCTGCGAGCCGCTAGAGGATGAGGCAACGACCTACTCTTCCACCATTTAAGGCAGTACCATCGGCGCGGTCGGGCTTAACTTCTCTGTTCGGAATGGGAAGAGGTGGACCCCGACGCTATAATCACCTCAATGTCTTTATCACCGTACTCTTTCTTTCCGGCGTATGGGTTTGACATTGG